>OIYU01000198.1_pt1 | contig 49245 bp, 49 predicted proteins | sample 1588321 | NCBI WGS metagenome assembly OIYU01 (sample SAMN03283258) | human gut metagenome | biome: human-associated habitat; material: feces | host: Homo sapiens | place: USA | collected 2013 | reverse complement strand
TGGCTGAACGCCGGGCAATTTGTGTAAGGTATAAACGTGTACATATTCGATCAAGTACCCGGCAGCTGATAGCAGAAAGCTTGCGCAGGAAACGCCGCAGGCGCGGAAGACGCTGTGCGTCCACCGTGCCGGAGCACAGGCGTTTACACCACCCTGCCGGGTCAGAATGCTACGAAGCGCTGCACGATTACGATTGGCGGATTGCCTCCGTAGGAGGAAACAAGTGCTGGACGCCTAACCAGCAGATTACAGGTTAAAAGAACGGGAAGAAACTCTTCCCTGTAAACAAGAAGGGCTCAATCCTGGGAATTCCCGGAGTTGGGCCCTTCTCTGTATTTTACCTTTCTATTTCTTAATGGTATGGTGAAGCCGGGATTTCCCATATTTGTCGAACGCCCTTCACCGTTTTTATAAGGCATCCTCTGTGGAGCAAAAAATAAACTCCTTGCATCTTGCTTTCGTCTACCTCCCCATGGGTACGAAAAGGCACTACGTGCCCGCCGTAGGCGCATCCCGACTGGAGATCCGCGAAAGACGCTATACGTCCACTGTAAACAGCGAAGCCCCTGCCTGAAAATTGATTTCCAGACAGGGGCTTCGTGTATTTTTGTAGGTTCTATTCTCCTGCCTGCACCGGCAGAGAATGGAGCCAAACGGATCTTTCAAAGACTATCGGATCTCCTGTTCCAAATGATCAAATTCATCCGTGTCGAAAAATTGTGCAAGCGTGATACCTAAACCATCGCAAATCATTTTAATGGTCAATACCTTTGGATTTTGGCTTTTTCCATATAGGATATTCTTTACAGAGGATGGCGGCAATCCACAGATATTTGCCAATTTGTTTATAGAGATGTTTCGTTCCCCACAGAGCTGTAAAATACGGTTTCGCACAGCTGCTACTGTATTCATATCCTATATCTCCTTCGTTTTTTAATAGGATATAAAAAACAGTTGCAATTTATAGGCTATGCATGCTACTATATAGTCTATACATAGACGATAGGGATGTTTATATTATGAAAGTAGCAGTGATTGACTCCAGAAATTTATACATCGATCATTTAGAAAAATATCTTCCGGAAGATGCCACAGAAATCGTTTCAGGTGGCGCAAAAGGAATTGATACATGTGCAAGGAAATACGCCATAGAACATCACACCAAATTGACGGAATTTTTGCCTGAATACGATAAGTACGGTAAGGGGGCTCCTTAAAACGAAACTTACAAATAATCGAGTATACAGATGTTGTAATCGCGTTTTGGGATGGACAATCAAAAGGTACAAAGTATGTGATGGAAAACTGTAAAAAAAGGAATATCCCGATACAGGTATACAAAATTTAAAATCTCCATTGCGCGTCATTCATTTTATGAAAAATAAAAGGCTTCCGCCCTTGAATCTCTCTGGACGGAAGCCTTTTGTTTACAGCAGCGCTTTGATCTCCGGGATGGATAACCCCTGCGCCTTCAGCCTTTGAATCTCCTTTAAACGGGAAACCGCCTTTTCCCGGGGAAACCGCCGGGTGAGGTTCTCCTCCGGCTGCTCAAAGGGCAGCATCCCCTCTTCTGTATAAAACTTTAATGTGCTATACCGGCAGCCGGTCAGGCGCGCCAACTCCCCGATACTCACATAGGTAGATGTTTGAATTTTTTCCATGGACCGCTGGCGCGACACGACGGTTCCCCCTTCTATACCTCTTGGACTTACAGCGGATATTTGCGCAGACGCATGCCCTGTACCGGTACTTTCATCTGAACGGCAGTCGGTACGGCTTCATACAGCACATTATCGATTCGAATCAACGGCACAGCCCCCTGGCGTAAAACCGTATAGTGATGGCCGTATTGGGCCAAGCGCGCTTCTACGTCCTGTAGGCGCTGTTCCTTGTTCTCAAACCAAGCTTCTGTTTCAATAAAGATCGATTGTGAACGCTCCAAAAAAGGAAATACAAAGTCCACACCCGTGCCTATCGGAGTGGAAAAGGCTTCCTTCTTCCCTCGTAAAAAGTTTTTAACCGCAATTTCCGGAGCCCGATGAATATCTATAGCCAAAATGGCCCGAGCCATAGCATTGGTCTGATACAGTTGTGTCATGCGCTGTGCCACACGTTTTAACTCCTCTTTGGAGAAAAAGTCATATAGGCAACTGCTCTCGCGAAGAAGCCAAAGCATCAGAATAGTTTCATCGGTCATCTCGCCGTCCTCCAAAATCTCAGCGCGCAATCCCTCTGTAATGCGGGTATAGGCCTCTTCATTGCTCCGGTATTCCCGCATCGTCACACTGGCTGTCACATAGTTCATATCACAGCCGAGCAGGTTTGGAATTTCCTCCAAGAGATCCATTCCTTTGAGGGGATCCGCAAAGGAGCTTTCTATTCTTTTTAATATTCTATTGGAAAAATGTATAACTTGCTTCAATCGTTCCGGCAGCGCCGTTTGAAGGCCTTCTTTTCTTTTCAGTAGCTCCCGTAATACCTCCTGTTGATGCGGAACCGCGGCGAGGTTTTCCACATCTTCTTCGGAAATGGTGGAAAATGGGCCCTGTAAGTTCCCCTGATCCAGTTCCCATTCCAAAATAGCCGCAGCCGCCATACACCGAACAGCAATTTTCTTCGCCGTTGTCATATGCAAGCTATCCTGTGCATTCAGTGCCAGCAAGGCGAAGCCTTGTGCAAAGGTCCATTCTCTCATCCTATATTCCTCCCCTTTATCAAGACAAGCAGCCCGTCACTTATTACTTACTACTTACGATTTAAGTATAACGTATTGCCCTTTCTTTGTCAACATAGAATTCCTAATTTTATATATTGGGTTTTATTGAGTGCATAGAAACCATTTGTTTGATTCTTCATCCCTATGGGCCATCTTGCTCCTGTTCAGCAAATGTGAAACAGATTTACGGATGGGGATTGTGTCAGGGACTTTGGAGAATTGCCACCCGGATGGTTTGGGCTGTCTGATTGTCACCATGTTGCTGAAACATACGGAACACCCTGGGATATATACTACGCTACAAGCAGCAATCCTTTCGGTTTCTGATATTGTATGAACCCCTTTCAAGTTTTAAGGACCTTCGCTCTACTTGACCTTTTCCAGCCAAGGTCAGGTATCGTACTTCAAGGGGACCATCGTACGGCCACTGTATCGCTGCATTTTCAATGGCATGTATCGAAAAAAGTAAAAGTGGAGTACCGTTTCCTTAGATACAGAATGGTTCCCCGCGTTCCACTGATATCCGTACATGTTTTGATGCAAGTAAACAGGCAAATGCCCATGGGCCGGAAAAATACATTCCACCCACGGGCATTTGAGATGTTCGATTTTTTTCACCGCAGTAAGGCAATAAGGGGACATCGGTCTTTTATTGACCGATCTTACAGTCCAGCTGATCCCAATTCCGAAGTTCCTGCTCTCCACAGGGGGTCAGATGGAACTTTTCGGATAGAAGGTTCAGCACGTTGGGCGAAATAAATGCCGGAAGCGTCGGACCGATATGGATGTTCTGAATTCCCAAATAGAGCAGGGACAACAAAATACATACCGCTTTCTGTTCATACCACGAGAGCACCAAAGTCAAAGGAAGATCGTTTACTCCACATCCAAAGGCTTCTGCCAGTGCGGTAGCAACCTTGATGGCTCCAAACGCATCGTTACACTGGCCCATATCCATCAACCGCGGTAAACCGCCGATCTCCCCCAGGTCCAGATCGTTAAACCGGTACTTCCCGCAGGCCAACGTCAAAATAACGGTATCTTTGGGTGTATTTTTGACAAACTCTGTATAGGCATTTCGGCCTGGACGCGCTCCATCACAGCCGCCAACCAAATAAAAGTGCCGGATAGCGCCCGCCTTAACGGCCTCGACCACCCGATCTGCCACGGACAGGATCGTTCCATGGCCAAATCCGGTTGTGACTTGTGTCCCCCCATTGATTCCAGTCATCGGATGTTCCTCTGAATATCCTCCCAATTCCAGGGCTTTTTCAATCACAGGGGTAAAATCGCGCTCTTCCCCGATGTGTACCATTTCCGGATAAGCCACCACTTCTGTAGTAAATATACGGTCAGCATAGTTCGCTCTGGGCGGCATCAGGCAGTTGGTCGTAAACAGAACCGGAGCCGGAATATCTTGAAATTCTTTCTGTTGGTTCTGCCAAGCGGTTCCAAAATTCCCTTTCAAGTGTGGGTAGGCTTTGAGTTTCGGATAGGCATGTGCGGGCAACATCTCGCCATGCGTATAAATGTTAATCCCTCTCCCCTTTGTCTGTTCCAGCAGTGCATGCAAATCAAACAAATCATGGCCGGATACAACAATAAATGGTCCCTTCTCGATGGTCAATGGAACCGTGGTGGGTTGTGGCGTTCCGTAAGTCTCTGTATTTGCCCGATCCAACAATTCCATGCATTTCAGATTGACGCGTCCAGCCTCCAGCACCAATGGCAGGAGGTATTCCATATCCGCATCCTCCCCGACGGCAAACAGCCCGCGATAGAAGAAGTTATTTACTTCCTCGTCCGTGTAACCGAGAACACGGGCATGGTAAGCGTAAGCAGCCATACCGCGAAGGCCAAAGAGTAGAAGCGACTTGAGGGACCTGATGTCCACATCCGGCTCGTTCCAAAGTTGTTCCATGTCGTAATCTGCATTGTGGGAACAAGGGGAAGCGCAACCGCTACATCCCGGAAGCAACGACTCCTTTTCTGCATGGACAGCATCTATTTGGCGTTGCACAACTTGCGCGTCAAAGCAAACATTTGTAATCGTAGTGAATAAGCCTTCAAGCATTACCCGGTGGGTGGACTCTGTCACCTCATGGCCATCGGAAGCGCGCGCCAAACCAATGAGTGCGCCAGTCAGTTGGTCCTGCAGTGCCGCTACATGGGCATCTTTTCCGCAGACCCCTCGCGCACCCGTACATCCAGAACAACCGGCTGTTTGTTCACATTGATAACAAAACATTTTTGGATTCATAGCAATCCCTCCATCATCTTCCGCTGTTTTCAATCGTATTTTTAGCTGAAACCCTTGCGTTTACAGGTACGCAGGGTTTACCTCGATAAAATAGAACCGCTGGTAGAGAGAACGACCACCTGCCAGGGAATCAGCTTTCCGCTCTGCTGCAAGGCGCGCTTCACCGCCTGTTCAATCCCGCCACAGCAAGGTACCTCCATGCGGACGACCGTTACACTTTGAATATCGTTTTGCCGGAGAATCTCTGTCAGCTTTTCCGCATAATCCCCTTCGTCCAATTTTGGACAACCGATCAGAGTCACGCGGCCGCGCATAAACTCGCGGTGAAAATCCCCGCAGGCATAGGCCGTACAGTCGGCAGCAATCAACAAACTCGCTCCGTCCAGGTACGGCGCATTCACCGGGACCAATTTTATCTGTACCGGCCATTGGATCAATTCACTTGGCAATCCCTCAATCGGTTCTTTTGTTGCCGGAACCGTTCTTTGAATCCGTTTCGCCTGACTTCCCGGACAACCACATGGAAGATTGGCCGCTTTTGCCATTTTTGCCGCTTCTACGGCAGCCTGATTATAGGCGGGAGCTTCCCGTTCCTCAAAGGAAATTGCTCCTGTCGGACAAGCCGGCAAACAATCTCCCAGGCCATCGCAGTAATCCTCACGGAGTAGCTTGGCCTTTCCATTCACTATCCCGATAGCACCTTCGTGACATGCCTCTGCACACAGTCCACAGCCATCGCATTTAACCTCATCGATTTTAATTATTTTCCGTTTCATTCCAAATTTCCTCCCAGTGAATTCCGGTTTCACTCATTTTCTAGGAATCTTTATCCGGTTTCACTTGCTTTTGTGCCCTTATCCTACTATACTGAAGAAAACATGTATGTTGGAAATCCAACAACAGGAGGAAAATATGAAAAAATATCAGGAACTCTTTCGTAAGATCCCCCTGTTTCGGGGAATTACCGATCAAGAACGCGAGACCATGTTGGACTGTCTGCGTGCGCGAGAACAACGCTTTTCAGCGGATTCGGTTATTCTATTGGCTGGACAAGTCGCTGATTGCGTCGGCATCGTATTGGAAGGGCAGGCGCAGGTCATCCGCGAGGAGTTTTCTGGAAACCGAACCATTTTGACCGCACTTGGCCCCGGCGATCTATTTGCCGAAGCCTTTGCGTGCGCCTCGGGAGAACACAAAACGCTTCCAGTCACCGTTTTGGCGATTACTGAAAGCGTCGTCCTGTTGATGGATTATCGAAAGATTCTACATGCCTGTCCTTCGGGCTGTAGTTTTCATCAAAAACTGGTAGAAAACATGCTTGCCGTCGTTGCGGACAAAAATCTGATGCTAAACCGCCGCCTGGGTCATCTCTCCAAGCGCAGTACGCGCGAAAAACTGCTCTCCTACCTTTCGGAACAAGCGACCTTACACGATAGCGCAGATTTCTATATTCCATTTGACCGGCAGGAATTGGCGGACTATCTCTGCGTGGAGCGCAGTGCCATGTCCGCAGTGCTGTCAAAATTACGCGCTGAGGGGCTTTTAGAAGTGGAGCGCAATCATTTCCATTTAAAATCCTCGTGGGAAGTGGTATGAAACGTTTAGCTTCCCATTCCATTTGACCGGCTGAAACGGGCGGACGATCTCTATATAGCGCACTGTGCTCTGTCGCAGTGCTGTCTAACCTACAGGTTGGAAGGGATTTGGAAAGTAAAACACAATCATTTCCACTTAAAATCCTGATGGAAAGTGGTATGAAACGTTTAGCTTCCCATTCCATTTGACCGGCTGAAATAGGCGGACGATCTCTATGTAGCGCGCTGTGCTCTGTCGCAGTGCTGTCTAAACTACATGTTGGAAGGGATTTGGAAAGTAAAACGCAATCATTTCCATTTAAAATCCTCATGGAAAGTGGTATGAAACGTTTAGCTTTCCATTCCATTTGACCAGCTGAAACGGGCGAACGATTTCTATTTAGCGCGCTGTGCTCTGTCGCAATGCTGTCAAAATTATGCGCTGAGGGACTCTTAGAGGTAGAACACAATCATTTCCACTTAAAATCCTCGTGGGAAGTGGTATGAAACGTTTAGCTTCCCATTCCATTTGACCGGCTGAAACGGGCGAACGATTTCTATGTAGTGCATTGTGCTATGTCCGCAGTGCTGTCTAAACTACGTGCCGAGGGGCTTTTAGAAGTGAAGTGCAATCATTTCCACTTAAAATCCTGATGGAAAGTAGTATCAAACGTTCAGCCTCCCATTCCATTTGACCAGCTGAAACGGGCGAACGATTTCTATGTAGCGCATTGTGCTATGTCCGCAGTGCTGTCAAAACTACAGGTTGGAAGGGCTTTTAGAAGTGGAACGCAATCATTTCCACTTAAAATCCTGATGGAAAGTGGTATGAAGCGTTCACCATCGAATGAAGAACAAAAATCCAGTATGGTTTGCCATCCTACAAAAACAAGCGGAAGCCCTTTGAATAGACCCCCACCAGCTTTGCTAGTGGTTTTACAGAAGCGGGCAAAGCCCTATGATACTAGCCACACCTCAAGGCGTTGGTACGGTCTGCCACATGCGAAAGATGGTTACTTGCTACCCGTAAACGGGTCTAGGTAATCTTTGGGTAGCATCTGATCCGAAATCGAATCCTCTTTCAGTTGGTTGTGGATCTATTCCGCAATTCTTTTCGCATTCTTACTCGCTATATCAACGTAACACCCGCGGCGCAAAACTTCCGGTTAGCTTAATAGCGATAGGGATACCCTGATTCTTGCGGCGACTGTCCCTATAAAAAATATTCATTTGCTTATTTGTGGTATAGATATATCGAATAACTGCCACAAATAAATTGTAAATATCCCTATCACTGTTACACTTTGTCCTATTTGTATTTGGAATGAGCATGACAGTCAGCTGAAATTGCCTACAAAGATAAGTAAGCGCAGATTGTTCAGATAATTATTGCATATATTTGCCTATATACAGGCAAATACGGCGAACCGACATGCCTGTTGAAATAATCAGATTACCTTTCCTTGGAGAAAGCTCACAAACTGGATACACTCATCTTCGACGGTATTCCTGCCAGCATATGCAATGGTACGGGTATACTTCTGTCTCTACAATTGTTACCCATTTCCCGTTGTATAACTCTCTCAGTAGTATTTCTATTTCTTACACAGTTTTCTTATACAATATTTTCCTCTAGTCCTTCAGGACAATGCTATACTGTTCTGAATTCCATATTTCACGATAAGGAAAGGTCATATGGAACAGGATTTTTCTTTTTTGATAAATTTACGGAACAGATTTGTTTCGATTCCTATAGACAAAACAATATGGTACTTGCAGTTCCAGTTCGTTTGTGCGAGACTATTCCGTTGTCAATTGGCTTCATACCTTTTGTCCTCCCTTTGATACTTCTGTGCAGTTGGCAGACCGCATTCCTATTGTATCAAAAGGAAATCTTATTCCTATGCAACTAAAGCTTGTTTGAACTCCTCAGCACGGCCGGGGATTTTTGAGATACAACAAAAAAGAACTGGCTCTGCTATTTCAGAGCCAGTTCTTTTCATGCAATTGTACCTTTGCTGAGAAACTCAATCCACGTTCATGATCGCCATACAGGACAAAATCTCCATTTTCTATATACCCTCCATAGATCTTGAGCGTCTCCCCCAGTTTACTTTCACTGACATAACTGATATGAATGTGTTTCATGCTTTGTTGGCGCATCTCCGAAGGCAAGAAATCCATCAGAATATCTCCATAAACGGCGTTGTTTAGATGGCAGTTAAAATCCAAATCGGAATAGTAAATGGGGCGTTCTCCCAAAAGCGGAAGATTTTCCGGCAGTACCAGGCGTTCCACCCGGTCCTCGGAGTCCACCTTTCCACCCTTAAAAATATTGTACGCCAAAAATACCTTGGGGCGGAGGATCTTATGGGTCTCCGGATCTGCGGAAACCGACGTCTGCATAATGCGGACAATTTCCTCTCCATCGGCATAAAACACAAAATCCCGATAAAACTGTACCCCGGCTGTGCCGCATGGATGGGTTTTGATGGTCAAAACATCATTGTGGACCGGCATACGCTTGATTGATACACTGTAATTCGTAAACAAAAAAACGATCCCGTCCGCTTTTAAGCGCTCATATCCAATGCCAAGCGCGCCCAGGTGCTGTTCACTGGTCTCCTGCGCCATCCGTAACAGCACACTCAGTTTTATTTTTGCATTCGCCCCTACCTCATAGCTCGCCACTTGTACGGTACGGCTATATTCTTCGATGGTAACCATCCAACTCCTCCTTTTCCTGTTCTCTTGTAAAAGAATTGCAATCCCCCGGACACTTAAACCAGTGCCGGGGGATTATATCCGTCCCTCTTCCCAATGTTCAAGAACGATTTCCTACCAAGTATCACATTTTACGGGAAGGCAACCGCTCGAATCGTTCGTACAAAGCCGTATGGGACAAAGACTTATCGAATCACGTCAATACCCATATACGGACGCAAGATTTCCGGTACGGTGATACTACCGTCCGCGTTCTGATACTGTTCGACGATGGCCGGCATCACGCGGCTGGTTGCTAATCCGGATGCATTCAGAGTATTGACAAAATGCAGTTTTCCATCCTCCCCGCGATACTTCATATTCCCGCGGCGAGCTTGATAATCGCGCGCATTGGATGCGGAACTGACCTCTTTGTAGATTCCCATGCTGGGGATCCAGACCTCAATGTCATAGGTGCGCGCCATGGAGAAGGAACAATCGCCTGCGGCAAGTTTGCTCAGGCGGTAATGAAGCCCCAATTCCTGTACAAGGCGCTCTGCCTTGCCAACCATTTCTTCAAATGCCGCATCGGAGCCTTCGGGCGTTGTATATTGAACCATTTCCACTTTATTAAACTGATGGCCGCGGATCATACCACGCTCTTCCGCGCGATAGGAACCCGCTTCGCGGCGATAACACGGAGTATAGGCGATATACTTGCGGGGTAGCTCGTCCAAAGTGAGGACTTCCTCCCGGTGCAGATTAACCAGCGCTGTCTCCGCAGTCGGCAACATAAACTTGCGGTCTGCGCTGGTAGGATTGGCGATCCAATAGTCCTCTTCCACAAACTTCGGGAACTGCCCGGCGACATAACCACATTCATAATTCAACATGTGCGGCGGCAGAACCAGCTCATAGCCGTCACCCAAATGCTCGTTGACAAAGAAATTGAGCAGCGCCCATTCCATACGGGCGCCCCAACCGCGATACAGCCAAGCGCCATTGCCTGCAATCTTGGCGCCGCGCTGGTAATCAATCATCCCATGCGCCTCACAGAGGTCCACATGGTTCTTCATGGGGAAGTCAAAGACCGGTTTCTCTTTAAAATAATGGAGCGGGACATTTTGCTCCTTACCGCCGGCAACAACATCTTCATCCGGCAGGTTCGGCAAGGAAAGCATGAGTTCTTTTTGCTTTTCTTCCAACTCGCCCAGCTCTGCATCGTATTCCTTGATCTCTGCGGATAGAACTTTCATCTGCGCCATCAATTCCGTGGTGTCCTGTCCGGCCTTTTTCATCGCCGGAATCTGCTTGGAAGCCGCATTCTGCTCTGCCTTTTTCGCCTCCACCTTTCCAGTAACCGCACGGCGCTCGACGTCGATCTTCAAGATTGCGTCAATCGAGTCATCCAAATTCATTTCTCTTTTATGAATGGCCGCTTTCACCTTATCCGGTTCTGTCCGGATCAATTTCAAATCCAACATGTTCGTTGCTCCTTTGTCTTCTATATGTGATTATATGGGATGTTTCATGTGAAACACTCAATTGCTTTCTGAATCGAATAACCGCATCAATCCCGCCAAGTCGTCCTCCCCATAGAATTCAATCTGGAGAGTCCCGCGTTTTTTGGTGCCACTGACGCGGACCTTCCGCCCTAAATGTTCATTGAGGGCCAGCTCCACCTCGTCAAAGTAGTGAATCCTCCCACTTTTGCGCGGGGGCTTTTTTTCTTCCTTGCCATTGGCCTTGTTTACAAGCTTTTCCAGCTCGCGCACCGATATACCTTGCTCAACCACCAGTTGCGCAGCCCGCCGCATATCGTCTACCTCTTGGAACCCGAGAAGCGTCCGCGCATGACCTGCCGAAAGCTTTCCCGCGGCGACCAGCTCTTGAAGGTCCTCTGGAAGATGCAAAAGGCGCAGGGCATTTGCAACAGCCGGCCGGGATTTTCCAACCGTTCGGGCGATTTCCTCCTGTGTCATGCCATACTGATCGATCAGGGACTGATACCCTTGTGCCTCTTCCAGCGGCGTCAGGTCCTCCCTCTGTAAGTTTTCAATCAGAGCGAGTTCCATGACCTCATGGTCGCTCATATCGCGGATGACCACTGGCACCTCGGAGACTCCCGCCATGCGCGCTGCACGCCAGCGCCGTTCACCCGCGACAATCTGGTATCCTCCCCCCAGAAGAGGACGTACCAAAAGCGGCTGCAATACGCCATGCTGGACAATGGAATCCGCCAACTCAGCTAAGGCCTCATCCTTAAATTCTTTGCGCGGCTGGCTGCGGTTCGGCTCTATCTCACTGATCTTCAGCGTTACGGTAGCGTTTGCGTCTTCCATATCATTTTCGGCAAAGATGGCATCCAGTCCCTTTCCGAGTCCGCCTTTCTTTTTTCCCGCCATAATCTGCGTTTCACCCCCTGTTGCCTGTTATTTGTGCGCCGCTCAACGCGACGCCTTTCTCAACACCTCGTCCGCCAATGCATCGTATGCATACGCGCCCTTGCTGCTGTGATCGAAATAGCCGATCGGCCGTCCAAAACTGGGCGCCTCGGAGAGACGCACGGTGCGCGGGATGACCGTAGCAAATACCTTCCGCGGAAAATATTTTTTTACCTCTTCCACCACCTGCTGCGTCAGGTTCAAACGGCCGTCGTACATTGTCAGCAAAACGCCTTCAATGTCCAGCTGTTCGTTGTATTGGCGCTTGACGCGCCGGACGGAATTCATCAGCTGGGACAGCCCCTCCAACGCGTAATATTCGCACTGGATAGGCACTAGAAGGGTGTCCGCCACGCAGAGCGCATTGGTGGTGATAATCCCAAGGGACGGCGGACAATCGATCAGAATAAAATCGTATTCCGCACGCAGAGGGACAATGGCATTTTTTAAAATAGCCTCGCGATGTTCCATCTCAATCAGTTCCAATTCGGCGCCGGCCAAGTCCATGCTGGAGGGCAGCAGATCGAGATTTGCAAACTCCGTATGGATGCGCGCATCCTTTGCCGGGGTTTCCCCAATCAATACCTCATACATAGTATTTTTCAGCTTCCGGCGGTCCACGCCGACCCCGCTGGACGAATTCCCCTGTGGGTCGATGTCCACCAACAGTGTCTTCTTCCCCTTCGCGCCGAGCGCCGACGAAAGGTTGACCGCTGTGGTGGTCTTTCCCACGCCGCCTTTCTGATTTGCAATGGCTATGATCTTTCCCATCGTCCGCCCCCGTTTCTCAAAAAATTGCCACTCTCTTTGCTTAGTCCGAGTACAATTCATCCCAAAAACAAAAGGATATGGCAATCTGTTTTCTTTCCATATCGTTTATTCTCATGAACGTTTCTATTATAGCACGGAAGAGCTGGAAGGAAAAGTAGTTCTGTTTGAAAAAAGCCTGTTTCACGTGAAACAGGCTTTTTAAATGGGGAACAGCCGGCAAACAGGATGGAAAGTGATATGAAACATTCCGCTTTGCCTTCCATTTGACCGGCTGAAACGGGCAGACGATCTCTGTGTAGCGCACAGCGCTTTGTCCTCGGTACAGTCTAAACTACAGGCTGGGGGCTTTTAGAAGTAGAACGCAATCATTCCCACTTAAAATCCTCATGAAAAATGGTATGAAACGTTTAAAGTCCAGTCCTCTACAAAGAAGCCCTTGCCGGTGGGTTTGAAGGCCACATCCGGGAAGGGCTCCTGCAAATTGTGTGAAAAAGGGGCGCTCAATCGTAATATATCAGACGTTTGCACCGGGGGCAAAACTCTTGGCTGCCTTTGGCATGAAAGCGGTCCAGTATCTTTGTAGAGTGGCAGTAGGGACAACAGCATTTTCTGCGATTGACCCATTGTCCAATTAAGACCACAAACAGAGGACCCAAACATATGCTCCAAAAGGGAAACGCCCACCGGTAAAACAAATAGATCAGTAGAAAGGCTGCACCATAAAATAGTAAAGGAACGAATGTCCATACCGCTTTGATTGTCTTATGTAAATCTTCCATGGTGATCCCTTCTCAACTCGTTTTTGTGCATGGAACTGAATAAATTAGGGCCTATCCCGACTGGATGCAGGAAAAAGGCTTGTTTTTTGTATGGATAAATTTGACACTACAATATTTCTAAAAATATTTCAATAGGAATCGTATATGTAGCCGCTGATTCTGTTCAACTGGAAGAAAGGGAACACTTCCATAAAAAGAATTCCTTTCCTACCTCGCAGATGGCCTTGAAATAGACGTACCTTTCCCAGGATACAACGATGAATCTTTTATGGGTAATCCTGGCTCAAGTCCACAAAATGCGTTTCGCCAGTTGTATGATCGACATAATAGGCGACCGTCCATATTCCGAAATCCCCCTTTGTCACAGGTTGAAATAGGAAAATGGACAAATGGTTTTCCTCGTTCGAGAGGGTAAATTCCAGCCCGTTGCGCAGTACCTTCTTTGCGAGCGGCTTTGGTCCTACCTCTATGTTCAGATGGTTGATTAAAAAGTCTGAAACGACCTGTTCCGGGACGATTCTCCACGGCTGATGCCCGTTATTGACTTCATTTTGCAGCCATTCGTAATATTCCATCTGCTCCGGCGGCAGGGAGACCATTTCTTTGTCCATCCGTATGGCGGGTATGAACAAGCACCCCAAAAGGATGCAAGTAATCCCAACGATACATAAAAAAACTTCGTGTGGTTTTTCATGAATCTTTAATCTTTTCCTCTTCATGCGCAAAAAGAATTAAAGAATATCCGAAAAAGTCACCTCCACCCATCCACTCTCATACGAACTATAACCCAAATCTTTTGCAACCTCTGTTCCTAAATAAATGCCTGCTGGGTTTAAAACGGTTCTTCCACGATCATCCTTACCATTGTTATCATTATCATAATAGGCTGCATAATCATCTTTTCCATGGGGCTATCCCCTATCATTCAATTATACTTTCTATTTAAATCTTATATTAAAAAATTTCAATCATATCTGTATATGTGGTCATTTATTTTGACTATGATGCAATATCCTTTTATCCATGCTCTTCATATAATCTCTGCTCATCCAAAGCACTTGTATGTCATCCAATCGTATTTCATTTTTATGGATCGATTTTATATGCTCTACCTTGACTATCTCAGATTGATTCATCTGCACAAAACGATAATTTTGTAAATCCTGCAAGTAGTGGGATAAAGTCCCATTGGCACGGACAATTTCTTTTGTTGTATGAATCAAAATATGCCTGTCATATACTTCCACAAATACGATCTCTTTTATAGGGATCGTTATACTTTCGCATCGATTGCGTGTAATATGCAGAATCCCTTGATCCATATACTCTTGTACAGCGCGTTCCATCTCTGCATTTAATAACGCAAGATCGATTGGATGTTGAAAAACTTGAAATGCCTTGAGCATAAAGGAAAACGAATAAAATTGGGGATCATCAAAAATAAGCATCAGAAATGTGCTTGGGAGTTGTGTTCGAACCTTTTGCAAACTTTGCAAAAAGTTTGAATCGTGAATCAATTGTATTCATAAAAAATCCACAGACAATTGTCGGTTATGTAGGATATAAAATATCCCCTCTAAAGTTGTTATAAACGTAAAATGAATTGTTTGACTATACTTTTTACTTAGCTTAATAGTGATAGGGATACCCTAACTTTTGGGACGGCTGTCCCTGTTAAAAATATTAATTAGTTTAATAGCGATAGGGATACCCTGACTTTTGCGGCAGCTGTCCCTATTAAAAATATTGATTGCAGAATTTTTATTTAATAATCCCTTATCATCTTGCTTACACAAGATTAAGCAATTCATTATTGCTCACTTTCAAATTATTCTACAACAATTATAATTCTATTTAAAATTATTAGCAATACTTTTTTCAATTTAGATGGATTGTATCGCTATGCCAGTAAATAATCGCCCATGTCCGGCCATCTATTTCAAAACAGCAATGGAAAAAGCCGCTGTAGCGCAACGCGCCGCAGCGGCTTTTCACAGGGAAAATATAAGGGAAATGGGAGTAGTCTTGTAATCTGTTTTAAGGGCGCAGAACCTCTGCGCAGGGCTTGCAGCGCAAACGGCCCGATTGGCCGTCCGGCTGCCGCCAGGCTGTCATGCCGGCTTTCTATGGGCTATGTCTTTTCCATTTCAGACCGCCCAACAAAATCCTTTTCAATCTGTACTTCCCCAAAAGGGACGTGTCCCCTTTCTTATTTGGGACCCGTTTGGAAAATCACCCTGCAATACGCGGGGCGGTTTTGTCCTCTACTTTTTCTTCCACATCTATGGCAGAAACTGCCTGTTCTACCCCAACCGTTACAGACGGGCTCTCCGATGGCCGCGCTACTGCGTTTGCCACCGGTCCTGTCTTTGGGATGCGTACAATGCACTCGATGTATTCTTCCGTTTCATTCCGGATGGTCTTTGCCTGAATACCCGAGAGCTGCATGGTTTTGACCGCATGGCTGATGGTGTTCATGAAGATACGAATATCTTTTACAATGATCCGCTTCTTATTCTTGGGCTTGTCCTCTTTTTCCGCGAGAAGCCGTTCGATGTATTGGTCGGTCTGCTGTACGTTCAAATGCTGTGCGAGGATGGCGTCAAGCACCTTTCCACGCAATTCAATGTCCTCCAGCCGCAGTAAAGCGCGCGCATGGCGTTCGGTCAACCCATTTTCGCTGATTTTTTTGCGTTCTTCTTGCGTTAAACGCAAAAGGCGCAGTTTATTCGCCAAAGTGGACTGGCTTTTTCCTAAGCGAAGCGCTGCTTCCTCCTGTGTAACGCCCCATTCTTCGATCAACCGCCGGATTCCCTCTGCTTCTTCAAAGATTTGCAGATCCTGCCTTTGTAAATTCTCCGTCATTGCGAGGACTGCACTCTGTTTATCGCTACATGAGTTTACAATACAGGCTGCACTGTCCAGCCCTGCCAAGCGGCAGGCGCGCCAACGCCGCTCTCCTGCAATCAATTCATAACCATTTCTAGTCCGGCGTACACTCAGAGGTTGTAACAGGCCATTTTGCCGGATACTCCGGCTTAATTCCAGGAGTTCCTTTTCTGGGAATGACCGGCGCGGCTGGGCGGGATTTGGATAAATGTCATCCAGCGGGATTTCAATCACCCGCCGTTTATCCTGCATGATGCCCATAAAAATACCTCCCATCTGGTTTCTTTCTGCACATTTATGAAAACCCGCGTATGGGGCTTGTCCTTCTGTGCTTTAAGAATACCATATGGGAGGGAAAGTTTTTGTTGGAATGTGTACGCGAAAAAGTGTTTTTCCTGTGGCTTTTCGCCTAATTCCGAAAGATTCTCTTTATAATCCCAGGGAAACGTCACTACACCATCGTTTTTTCAATCCGCGCCTTCCACAGAGAATCATTCCATACCAAGCAAATAAGGAACCATATTTTTATTTTGAAACTCCTTTGACAGAGCAACTCAAAAATTTTTTGGTACGAAACCTGGTCTTTCCTCAGCGATACACTCCTTAGAAAGGCGTCCTATTTAAATAGCCTATGTATCTTGCAAGGCTGTATTGATTCCTGAATATCCTCATCTTTCTCTCCCGACGTCCAAGAAGCAGGCAAATCATATCTAAAAGACAGGTAATGCAGCCATCGAAATAGAGCCTTCCAAGTATTCATTTAGAATTTTATAGTTCGTAAGATATATAGTTGATTCTCTTTACAGTTTTTCTATTTTACCAGCGCTTTGGCTATCTCTGTGCCAAAGAAGGGCCGTCTCAAGGTTGTATTCCTGGACATCCCCGTCTTTATCCCCGGACAGACAGGAAAACGGGCCAATACAAGCTTCCAAAAGACTGGCAATCCAACAATCAAAATAGAACCTTTCAAGTATCCGATGAAAATTTGCCATTCGTAAGAGATATGGCTCATTTTCTTTGCGGCTTTTCTATTTTACCAGCGCTTTGGCTATCTCTGTGCCAAAAAAAGCCGCCTCTGCGAGTTTTCCTTCATTTTGGTTTAGATCGTCCTCGGTCAAAACACCGCATGTATAATAATTCGCCATCGGTTTAATCCCCATGCGAACAAAAAAGCGGTCAATCCGCGCCAATATTTCTTTGCACTCGCGGGGGTCCTCCCGTGCGCTCAGGGCAAGACTGATTCCCCTCTTCCCTGCCGGCAGGGCCGCATGCGGCTGATGAGCGGGGCTGTAGGGGGTACAACGGTCGATAAAAGCTTTAAGCTGCCCGGTGATTCCGCCCCAATAGTCTGGGGAGGCGATCGCAATGACGTCTGCTTCGCTCATCCTTTTTAAAATCTCTTGTACATCATCCCGTTGGACACATTCCGCCGTCTGATAACAACTCCTGCATCCCCGGCAAAATGCATACTGCTGTTCCCCCAAACATAGAATCTCTGTCCCAATTCCTCTTTGTAGAAAGGCTTCTGCCACCAGGCCGAGCAGCCGCGCGGTGTTGCCATCCTTCTTAGGACTTGCATTGATCAGTAACGCTCTCAAAAAAATCTCTCCCTCCATCCGTAGTCTCCTTTTTTTCTGCACAATCTAGCGTAAAAAGTAGTCGCCATCCCCCATATTCTGAGGGAATTTCCTTCCCTTCTTTAAACAGCCCAAGCAAATGGCCCATCTTCCCATTGACGCCCGTTTTCCGGCGTAAACGCGCGGCGTCTCCCTTTTTCTATCGATCTTTCTCCGACGTCCCATCCGCCCCCATGCCCTATGTAAAAACTTCTGGGCATAGACGGCATCGAACAATCCATACCATAAAAAAGGATTCCAAAAATAAAAATCTCAAGAATTCTCGATTCAAAGATCCCTATATCTTTCAGATTTGTTGTAAATGAGTTGTGAACCATCGATTGATAAGCCTATGGATACAACACGATTGGAATCCAGTCATTTTCAAAAATCCATTCATTATAATCCATTCCCTTAAAATGGTTTTAAGAAAAGTACAAATGAATTTTTATGCCAAACGATTCCATATCTTTGGTTCCAATACCTTTTCAATACTGATTGTCGTCCGCTTTCTGTTCAAAACAGAATTCCCTCTCACCGTACAGCCCATAAAAAATCACGCACACAATGTACCATATGTGGATATTAAGAGCAATCAAAACAGGGCCTTCGATATACAAGCTTTGCAAAGCATGGTAAAGGCTTTATTCCCCAAGGCGCACCTTCTCATATTCTCTCAATTTGCTGAGACTCATTTTTATTTTAGATTGGGAACAATCAAAACAGAATTCAGTGTACAAACTTCGCAAAGCATGGAAAAGACTTTATTCCCCAAGGCGCACCTTCTCATATGCTTTCAATTTGCTGGGACTTATTTTTGTTTTAAATTGTGCCTAATCAAAACAGAATTCGGTGTACAAGCCTCGCAAAGCATGGTAAAGGCTTTATTCCCCAAGGCGCACCTTCTCATATGCTTTCAATTTGCTGAGACTCATTTTTGTTTTAAATTCAGCACAATCAAAACAGAATTCAGTGTACAAACTTTGCAAAGCATGGGAAAGGCTTTATTCCCCAGAGCACACCTTCTCATATGCTTTCAATTTGCTGGGACTCATTTTGGTTTTAAATTCAGCACAATCAAAACAGAATTCGGTGTACAAACCTCGCAAAGCATGGGAAAGGCTTTATTCCCCAGGGCGCACCTTCTCATATTCTTTCAATTTGCTGAGACTCATTTTTGTTTTAAATTCAACACAATCAAAACAGAGCCTTCGGTGCATAGGGAACCTGCAAAGGGCGGGAAAGCCTTCATCATTCAGCGTATTCCTTTCGCATTCTCCCCATCCTCTGAGATTTATTTTCTTTTAAAGCGGACTCTTTGCAATTTTTGCCCCATGCCGCGGATAAATGGAAGGCAGCGGTTTGATGCGGCGTATGCGGACCAAACTGCGTGCATCTCCGCCGGGAAGTGTAAAGTGTTCCACCCCTTCCAATTCACACCCCAAAAGGTAAACCGCCTTCTTTGCAGCTGCGATCTCTTCCTCCGGTTCCGGCCCTTTCATCGCCAAAAAAGTTCCGCCCATCTGTAAAAAGGGAAGGCAATACTCGCACAACAAATTGAGCGGCGCCACCGCACGGGCGGTTACAAACGAAAACTGAGCGCGCAGATTTGGCATCCTTCCACCCTCTTCCGCACGCGCGTGAACCACTGCCGCCTCGAGGCCAAGCTGTCCCAACACTTCCTTTAGGAATCGAAGCCGCTTGTTTAAACTATCCAGAAGAGTCAAATGCAACTGCGGACGCATGATTTTGAGCGGTACTCCGGGAAACCCTGCTCCAGTGCCAACATCGATGAGAGTGTCCCCTCCCTCCATATAAGGCAGTAACAGAATGCTGTCTAAAAAATGCTTGACTGCCACAGCTTTTGGCTCGGTAATCGCTGTCAAATTCATTTTTTCATTCCACTCCAACAGCAATTCCATATAGGTCTGAAATTGTTCCAATTGCCCGGCTGAAAGCTCCACACCGTAAGGTGCAGCACTTTCCTGCAAATAATTCCGGATATCCTCACTCATGCTCTTCCCTCCTTTGCCAACCAAATCAGCAGAACGGAGATATCCGCGGGGCTGACGCCACTGATGCGCGAAGCTTGGCCAATGTTTGCTGGTTTCACCTTCTGCAGCTTTTCCTGGGCTTCTGTGCGCAGGCCAATCACCGTCGTATAATCCACACCGCGGGGCAATTTTTTGCCCTCCAGCCGGCGCATTTCTGCAATATCCGCCTTTTGGCGCTCGATATACCCTTCGTATTTGATCTCGATCTCTACATTTTCAAATACGGCCGCAGGCAAAACAGGGCGGGTGATATCCACCGCCGTCAACGCCTCATAACTGAGCTCTGGACGGCGAAGCAGATCCGCTAACTTTACACCGGTGGAAACCGGCGTTGTTCCACGTGAAACAAGAATATCGTTGAGTACATCCGAGGGCGGCAAAACCGTTCGGCGCGCACGGGCCATCTCGCGTTTTTTCTGCTCTTCCTTTTCACAAAAACGGCCCCAACGGCTGTCCCCAATCAACCCCAGTTCACGTCCGGTCGGAGTTAACCGCTCATCCGCATTATCTTGGCGCAAAACCAGGCGGTATTCTGAACGGGAGGTCATCATCCGGTAGGGATCTGTGACCCCCTTGGTAATCAGGTCGTCAATCAATGTTCCAATATAGGAGCCTGCACGGTCAAGAATCAAAGGCTCTTTCCCCTGAATTTTCAAAGCTGCATTGATGCCTGCAACCAACCCTTGCGCCGCGGCCTCCTCATACCCTGAACTGCCATTAAACTGCCCTGCACCATACAATCCGGGAAAATCCATGAATTCCAGCGTGGCTTCCATCTGTAAGGGGTCCACACAGTCGTACTCAATCGCATACGCACAGCGCATGATCTCCACGTGTTCCAATCCCTTGATGGACCGATAAAAGGCAAGTTGTACATCCTCTGGCAGAGAAGAGCTCATCCCCTGCAAATACATCTCCTCGGTATCCTTTCCACAGGGTTCGATGAAGAGTTGATGGCGCTTCTTATCCGCAAAACGCACGATTTTATCCTCGATACTTGGACAATAACGAGGCCCCACCCCCTCGATCTTTCCACCATAGAGCGGAGAACGGTGAATATTTTCCAGGATAATCCGTTTGGTCTCCTCGTTGGTCCAGGAAACATGACAGACCGCCTGATTTTTCCCCGGATGTAACGTATCATAAGAGAATGGCACAACCGGCTCATCGCCTTCCTGCACTTCCAAATCAGTAAAATCAATGCTGGAACGCAGGACACGCGCAGGGGTCCCGGTTTTAAACCTGCGTAAGCGCAACCCCAATTTCTTCAAGGAATCCCCCAAAAAAGCCGCCGGAAACATACCATCCGGCCCGCTTTCATAGGCCACATCGCCTACAAAGATTTTGCCGCCTAAAAAAGTCCCCGTTGCGATCACCACTGCTTTGACCGCATATTGTGCACCCATACGGGTCGTCAACTTCCAACCGTCTTGATCCGGATAGAGATCGACGATCTCGGCTTGCTTCAACTGCAAGTGTTCCTGTAATTCCAGCTTGTGTTTCATCACCTTGCTATATTCTCGTCGATCAATCTGTGCTCGCAGGGAGTGGACCGCAGGCCCTTTCCCTTTGTTGAGCATACGGCTCTGCAAAAAGGTTGCGTCTGCTGTGCGCCCCATCTCTCCGCCGAGCGCGTCGATCTCCCGCACCAAATGCCCCTTCGCTGTACCGCCAATGGACGGGTTGCACGGGCAGTTTCCAACCGCATCCATATTGATGGTGAACACCACTGTTTCGCAACCCAGCCGTGCAGACGCCAAAGCCGCTTCAATTCCTGCATGTCCTGCTCCAATGACCGCCACTTCATATGTTCCCGCTTGATAGGTCAAATTGGGTTCCCCCTCTCTATTTTCCATTCCTTAACCGCTCAGATTTAAAAAAAGATTCTCTTTTTCTCTGTACAATCTACTTTTGAGTCGACATTCTTCCTCGATCATTTCCAGTTGAAAGAGATTTGCCGGTTCCCGTTTCTCCCAAAATCCAATGGGAACCTCCCTTTTTCTTCATTCAATGTAATCATCGGGTGTTAAGCGACCTGTTCTCCCATTTTTCATTCCCATTCGCTGTTCGGCCTCTTCTCATCCAACGCCTTTTATCTCCCGTTGCTTTTCCGAATTGCTTCACAATTCTTTCCGGTTTTTTATCACCGCCAAGACCTGCTTTTTTGCTCCTATTTCAGACCCTATCACACAATGCCGTTTCCCAAGCCAACTCGCTCTTTAAAGAACCAGTCTGAAAAGATGCGCCACCAGAGGACTTCCGGCATCCTACCCTCAATTCCTCGTGATGATTGCATGGACATTTTTCCATTCATATCCAATGGTTATTTACCAACACAGAACTGAGAGAAAACTTGATCGACAACCGCTTCTGTTGCGCGCTCCCCGGTCAATTCCAACAAGGCTGAAACAGCACCCTCAACAGAAACCGTCACTGCATCCAAAGTCATACCAGCCTTTTGTGCATCCAATGCCTCTTGTACACAGCCCTGCGCCCGCCGGGCCGCATCTCTCTGGCGTTCTGTAAATAAAATTCCGCTCGATGGGTCCAGGGTATTGGTCTTTAAAAGAGATGCAACCGCCTGCTGTAGCGCCTCTAATCCTTCACCCGACAGGGCAGAAATAAATACTATTTGTTTAAATTTTGAATTAATATACTTTAAGTCGATTACATTCTGCAAATCGCTCTTGTTGATGACCGCCACTGCGGGGGTATTTTGTACCGACTCGATCAGGAGACGGTCCTCCTCGTTCAAAGCTTGCGACGAGTCAAATACGGCCAAAACCAACTGGGCCGTCTGCACGCGCTCCCGCGCCCGGTCAACGCCGATCCGTTCCACCGGGTCCTCCGTAGAGCGAATCCCCGCCGTATCCGCCAAATGAAGCGGGATACCACCGAGAAGCACCGTCTCCTCCACTACATCGCGCGTAGTCCCTGCAAATTCTGTCACAATAGAACGCTCACAGCCGGAAAGCAGGTTCATCAGGGTGGATTTTCCGACATTTGGACGTCCGGCGATTACAGTCTCCACCCCTTCGCGCAGGACACGCCCCGCCTCAAATTGGGACAACAGGTGGTCCAGCTCCTGCTTGGCATCCTCCAAAGAGTGCTGCAAATCGGCCCCATTCACTTCGGGAATATCATCCTCGGGGTAGTCAGCCCATGCATCCAGGTGGGCTGCAACCGCGGTCAACCCTGCACGAATTTTCCGGATCCGGCGCTCCAATGCGCCATCCCGCCCAGCCATTGCGGCCTTTCCAGCCTCTAACCCTTGGGCGGATATGATCTGCATCACGGATTCCGCCTCAGTCAAGCCGAGTTTTCCATTCAAAAACGCGCGGCGGGTAAATTCGCCAGGACCGGCCGGTGCTGCCCCCGCTGCGAGCACCGCCTGCAAAACACGGCGCATCACATAAATCCCCCCGTGACAGGAGAGTTCCACCACATCTTCTCCGGTAAAGCTGGCGGGCGCAATAAAATTGAGGGCAATCGCCTCATCGATGTCGCTCTCCTCATCGTGTACCCGGCCATACAAAGCGGTATATCCACGGCATTCCTCCAGGACTTTCCCGTGCGCCGATGTAAATACACGCCCGGCAACAGCGCGAGCCTCCGGTCCAGAAATGCGCACAATCCCAATTCCTCCCGCGGCCTGCGGTGTGGAAATAGCAGCGATCGTCTTTGACATGAAAGTTCCTCCTTTGTACAAGAACCTGTTTTCAGGGATGTTCGGTCGGGCGCCTGGATGAACCCCTCCATATTCCAACAAAATCCACTAGGTTCCCCTTTCCACTGCATGACAAAAGGGGACGATTCCGCAGAACCGTCCCCCTTCCGTCTGTTATCCAGCAGACAGCATTATTCGCCGTCCTTTTTACGGTTGATGTCGATGCGGCCATAAAGCGGACCGGAGGTTTCCTTCCGGGGCTGCTGAGGCCGCTGCTGCGGCTGGGAAGAAGGCCGCGGACCGCCCTGTGGGCGCGGGCCTCTGTTTCCGCCGTAATTCTTATGATAATCGCCGCGCGGCTTATCCCCATAAGGCCTGCGCGGACCACGGGAATTGTAGGGCTTGCGCGGCAAGGGTTTCTCCCCATCCACAGGTCCAATCACCACATGACGGTTGAGATCTTCCCCTTCGCTCCAACTTTTTGCTCCCTCCACTGTCTGAACCGCCGTGTGGATGATACGGCGCTCATAGGGATTCATGGGCTCCAAGGAACAATTGCGTCCTGTCTTGACCGCCTTTACCGCAATCTTCTTTCCGAGAACCTCCAAGGTGTCCTTGCGTTTTTCTCGATAATTGCCAATATCCAGCGTAATACGGAAATAGGTATTTTCAATATGGTTAGCTACCAGGCCGGACAAATACTGAAGTGCGTCCAGTGTTTCTCCACGATGGCCGATGATAAAACCGACATCCTCACCGGACAAGGAAATCAGGGCCCCGCTCTCTTCCTCTTTGATGTCAAACTGCACATTGGACAGACCCATATTAGCAAGAATGCTCTTCAAATATTCTGCCGCAGCATCTGCGGGACTGTTCTTGACATATGCGCGCACCTTCGCAGGATTTCCTCCAAACAGGCCAAATGTCTTTTTTACCGGCATCTCCAGGATTTCAAATTCCGCCTCGTGGGATTCTACCCCCAGTTCCTTACACGCGGCCTCAAAGGCCTCTTCCACCGTATTACCCGTTCCAATTGCTTCTTTGATCACGTTTAACCCTCCCGGCTCACACCGCACGGTTTTCCTTTACGCGGCGCGTTCTTTACGTTATTTTTTGGTTCCCCGGTAATCGTCGCTGCTCTGTTTTTGCTTTCCCTTTTGTTTTTGGGGCTGTTGCGTCACGGCCTTTTCTTTTTTCTGCAATTTTGGCGCCGGCCCTGCTTGAATTTTGAGAGGAACAGCCAATGGTTTCATCCGCGCTTCCTCTACCTCGCGCAGCGCGACTCGCTGCGCCTCTGCTTTTGCACTTACGATTGCTGGGCTACAGAATTTGCGCAGAAGCAAGGACTGCACAAAGCTCACCGCCGTCTGAATGGTCCAATAGAAACCGACAGCACCCGGTACTGTGTAGGCGATCCAGGCCGTCAAAAGTGGCATCAGATAGAGCATCCACTTCATGCAACCTTGCTGCTGGCTCATGCCGGGCTGCATCTTCATCATAATCACCTGCGAAAGCAGGGATGTCAAAAGGCACAGTGCGGGAATCAACCACATAAAGGTCAAAAAGTGGCTGCTTTGCGGCGTATCCAAAAGGTTCAGGCCACAGAAATTGAATCCGCGGCTCAGGGATTCCATGCGGGACAGCTCGTCCCCAGTAAACATCGTCAGATGCGGACGAAGCTGGTCGAAATGTTTGATGATTTCCATCTGGGAATAATATCCGGCGTTGAGGGTCGTGCCCACGCCCGGAATCTGCGACAGCAAAGCCGTCGCTTTATTGATCGAATCCACGCTGATATGCAGCACATTCTGCAGCGGGTACAAAACCGTGTAGTAAATGCCCAGCATGATCGGAAACGGGATGAGGGTCACCAAACAACCGCTGGTCGGATTGACACCCTCCTGCTCCATCAGCTTCTGCATTTCTTCCTGCATTTTCAGCTTGTCATTTGCATATTTGGTGCGGATCTCCTGCTGTTTGGCTGCCATTTTGCTATTGGCCGCCATGGATTTTTGCTGTTTGATTGAAAAAGGAACAAGCAACAGCTTGGTGATAATCGTAAACAGGATAATTGCAACGCCATAATTCGGGACAATTTCGTAAAGGAACCACAACAAATATCCCAAAATACTACCAAACCAATTAAAAATTTCCATGTATGACATTCTCCTCTATTTTGATGTTCCCTTTTCCTTTTTCTCCGGGACCGGGTCGTATCCGCCCCGGCTGAATGGATTGCAGCGTAAAATGCGGTACAGCGCCAAAAGAGATCCTTTCAACGCACCGAAACGCTCAATCGCTTGCAACGCATAATTGGAACAGGTCGGATAATATTTGCAGCAGGGCTGCTTAAACGGGGAGATCTCCTGCTGATAAAACCGAATAAGCAAAATAAGCAGGCGTTTCATTTCAAAACACCCGCGTCTTTCAATTGCCGCATTAATACGCGGTAAATATCCGTACTTTTTACAAAGGGCGTGCGGCCGCGCGCCACTAAAATAAAATCAAATCCCTCTCGGATTTGCGGGGTCGCCTGACGAAACGCCTCCCGGATGATCCGTCTGGACCGGTTGCGCTTGACGGCGTTGCCGGTCTTTTTCCCCGTTGTTATTCCCACTCGCACGTTTTGACTGCGATTTTTTAAAATATAGGTCACCACAACCGGCGACACATATGGTTTTCCCCGCGTATAAATTCGCCGGAAATCCCGATTCTCTTTGATAGGTGTAAACAAATCCATCGTTCTTCAATCGCTTTCAGCAGGATGCCTAAACACACGGCGGATAGCTACATTCACTCGCGGTTCTTTTTTGTCTTTTCTGATAAAAAGGCCGCATGTAACCTCAAAAACAGGAGGGCCTTTTCATAAAGGCCAAAAGACCGCCCCGCTAGAAAACCATGCGATCCCCTTTTCCATCGGAACCCTTTTTCATCCCCGTGTAACCGTCTCTTTTTCAACGGTTTCCGGCAGCCCAAACATCCTTGCGCCTCATGCTAAAAAGAAAGGCCACACTTCGGTGGCCTTTTGTCTTAGTAGCTCAGGCGCGCTCTGCCTTTTGCTCTACGGCGGGCTAATACCTTGCGGCCGTTGCTAGTAGACATTCTTTTGCGGAAGCCGTGCTCCTTTTTTCTGTGGAGCTTCTTGGGCTGATACGTTCTCAGCATAAATAAACCCTCCTTTCGGGGTACAAACCTTGCAATTTAGCATTATATATTATACCTGTCCGGGCTGTCAACCTTTTCTTACAGAAAAAATGTGCCAGAAAACCGGCGTTTGTGTATGATTTTCTCAAGAGATAAGGTCCGCCTTCTTTTCACACCACAAGATGCAGTTGTCCCGGATATGAAACACGTAAAAATAAAAAAATTTTTGGCCGAAAACTGTCCCACTTTCTTATGGAAATCCCTTGGGATACTCTTTTTTATTCTTTCTGAACCATTCCTTTTTCTTCCGCTCAATCTGTCTTTAAAGGCCACCTTCTTCATCATGCGGATGTACCATTTTCATCCCTGTGTAACCCTCTCTTTTTCAACGGTTTCCGGCAGCCCAAACATCCTTGCGCCTCATGCTAAAAAGAAAGGCCGCACTTTAGAACGCTGCCTTAAGAAAACCGATCGGGCGGCTAATACCCCTCTTAGGGAAGATTGATATTCGCCCTATACCAAGTTTTTCTGATCTTAACGCGTCTTTCGGTGGCCTTTGATTGCACATTTTTGCGCGCCCTTTTCAAAAAAGCTCCTGCGGGCGCGCAGAAACCGCAAAAATGTTTTCCACAGCTTTTCACCAAATCGATTTCTAACTGTGGAAAAGTTGTAAAAGCGATGAATTTGTGATACTATAAGATAGATACTGTCTGAAGTATACCAATTTCCAAAACTGGTAAAAAATGTATATGCCGGTTCCAATTTTGCCAGCTTTGTTTGTAATGTCGAGAAGGAGCAGCAAGGAAGATTTTAAAACACGGAGGTTCAACCATGGAATCTTTTACCGAAGCCTGGAGTTTTATTTGCGATTACTGTAAAAAGCATATCACAGAGGTGGCCTATACCACTTGGATCAGCCGGATCGAACCGGTCAGCTTGGACTTTGCGAAGGGAATTGCACTGTTGAAGGCCCCCAATGAATTCCATCGGCAGACGCTGAACCGGTGTTACATGGATCTTCTCAACGACGCCGTTGCAGAGATCTTCGGGCCGGGAATTCAGGTGCAAATATGTGTTCCAGAGGATATGCCATCCTCAGAAAAGGAGGAGGAAGAGGACACCTCTTCTCAAAACGACGACTACGAGTTCACCTTTGACACATTCATCGTAGGCCCGTCAAACAAATTTGCACATGCGGCATCCATGGCGGTCGCCACTAAACCGGCAACGCTATACAACCCGCTGTTCATCTATGGAAATTCCGGACTCGGAAAGACACACCTGCTCTATGCCATCTGCAACGAGATTTCCCGGACCCATCCGGAAATGAACATTGTCTACATCAAAGGGGACGAATTTACAAACGAGTTAATCGAAGCCATCCGTCACGGCACAACCGCAGAATTCCACCAGCGATACCGGAAAGCAGACGTATTTCTGGTCGACGATATTCAGTTTATCGCAGGCAAAGAATCCACGCAGGAGGAATTCTTCCACACGTTTAATACCTTATATGAAGCCAAAAAGCAAATTGTCCTGACGTCGGACCGGCCGCCAAAGGACATCGCCACCCTGGAAGAACGCCTGCTCACCCGGTTTGAATGGGGCCTGACAGCCGACATTCAGCCGCCGGATTTTGAAACACGCATCGCCATCATCAAGCGTAAGGCGGAGTTGCTCGGCATCAACCTGCCGAACAATGTGATTGAGTACATCGCCAACCGGCTGAAAAACAACATTCGCCAGTTGGAAGGCACGGTCAAAAAGATGAAGGCGTACTATCTTCTGAACGGCGACTCCTTAACATTGACGACCGCACAGATGGCTGTGAGCGACATCATCAACAACGAGCAGCCGGTCCCTGTGACCGTAGAGAAAATCATCGAGGAAGTCGCACGTACGTACGGCGCCAGTCCGGAAGACATCCGTTCGAGCAAGCGCTCTGCCAATATTTCCAACGCGCGCCAAGTGGCCATGTACATTGTCCGCGAGATCACACAAATGCCCATGACCTCTATCGGCGAAGAATTCGGAGGGCGCGACCATTCGACGGTGGTCTATGCGATTCAGCAGGTAGAAAAAGGGATGGCGCGCGACCCCAAGACAAAAGGGACCGTCGAGGATATTATCAAAAACATCCGCGATCGTTAAAAGGGCTTTTTTCAGCCGTGCTTGTCTTTTCGCCGTTTCCGCCAACCGGCAATTTTCCTGGACAAATGGGGGTATTTTTCGCCCCCGTGCGCCTTTGATAATACAAATAGTATAGAAAATTTTAAGCCGTTTCTAAAAAAGATACCTATGAAACGGACGGCTTTTTGTACCTCTAAAACTTTTAACGTGTTTTCAACTTTCCCCACAGAGTTTTCAACACTTTGTTGATTCTGCGGTTAATAATACAACCTTCCACAATGCATAAACATACAAAAAATGAAAATTCATGGTTATTTTTCCGCACCGCCGCTGGATTTGCGGAAATTTTCCACATTTCCCCGGCCCCTACTGCTGGTACTAAATCAAAAGCATACCAATGCAATGCTTATATAAAGAGAAAACCGGAAGTTGCAGTGGAAACACAGCAAACAAGGTGGAAAACATCGAGCCACTTTGGCCCGAATCGATAAAGGGTGATACGATGAAAATAACTTGCAGCAAACAACAGTTGACCGAAGCTGTCTCAAACGTACAGCGCGCGGTTTCCACAAAGTCCTCGATTCCAGCGCTCGAAGGTATTCTTTTAAAAGCTAATGAGCAGGGAGTCACCCTGTGTGGCTACGATTTGGAATTAGGGATGACAACAACCATTGAGGCAAAAGTGGATGAACCGGGAAGCTTGGTTTTAAGCGCACGTTTGTTTGGCGATATTGTGCGCCGCCTTCCCGCCGATCAGGTGTGTATTTCTTCAGACGAAAAGAATATCACCGCAATTACCTGTGGCCCCAGCGAATTTTCGATCGTAGGGATACCTGCGGAGGAATATCCGGAGATCCCTTCGATTACAGGGGAAACAACGATTGAACTTCCACACAGCCTGTTGAAGAGTATGATCCGCCAAACCATCTTTGCCGTTGCAGACACAGATGCCAAGCCCATTCATACGGGAACGTTGTTCGAATTGGGAAGTGGGACGCTTCGATTGGTCTCCGTGGACGGTTATCGGCTGGCAATCCGCGAGGAACCGGTACAAAGTGCGGAAGAAACGAACTTTGTTGTCCCTGGTAAGACGCTCAGCGAAGTGACGAAGTTGCTCAGCGACAGTGAAGAGGACACCCTCTCCCTATTGGTTGGACGGAGACATATTCTGTTTAAAATTGGAAAGTACACGGTGATCTCACGGCTTTTGGAAGGAGAATTCTTAGATTATAAAGCAGCGATCCCGTCGGCAAGCAGCACAGAAGTGTTTGTCAATACACGCTGTTTTATTGAAAGCGTAGAGCGTGTTTCACTGTTGATTACCGACCGTTTGAAGAGCCCCGTCCGTTGTGTATTTGAAGACAACGAGATCAAGCTGTCTTGTTCCACCTCCATGGGGCGCGCAAACGATCAATTTGAGGCACAGATGACCGGAAACACGGTAGAGATTGGATTTAATAACCGGTACTTGCTGGACGCCCTGCGCAACGCGGAGGGAGACGAAGTAAAGGTGCAGTTAAATGGCCCCTTAAGTCCAATGAAGGTTCTTCCGAGGGAAGGGAACGCCTTTTTATTCCTAGTGTTGCCAGTCCGCTTAAAAAGTGAAAACTGACCGGTATCCCCGCAGCGGATTCCCCAAAAACGTCGGTAACAGGGAAGAATCCGCTGCCGGAGGACCCTATTTTGAAGAAAAGAGACCGATTTATGAAGAAAGAACGTATCTCAATCGATACAGAGTTTATCCGTTTGGATGCTCTACTCAAATGTGGTGGCGCGGTGGATACCGGCGGCCAGGCAAAATTTGAGATTCAAGCCGGAAAAGTGCAGGTAAACGGTGAAACATGCACCATGCGCGGCAAAAAAATGCGGCCTGGCGACCAGGCGGTATACAACAACGTATGTTACGAGGTGTGTGGCCCTGAAGATCATTCATCTGGCATTTGAACATTACCGAAACCTCTGTGCGGGGAGCTTGTCCCCCTGTCCAGGGATGAATGTCATCTATGGCAGGAATGCGCAGGGGAAGACCAATCTTTTGGAGGCCATGTGGCTATTTACCGGAGGGCGTTCCTTTCGAGGCGCGCGCGACGGGGAGTTGGTGGCCTTTGGACAGGACAAGGCCACATTGAACCTGCAATTTTATAGCGAGGAGCGCGAACAGGAGGCGGAACTCACCATTCAGAATGGCCGGCGCAGTGCGGCGCTCAACGGCGTGCCGAAGCGTTCTCCGGCAGAATTGGTCGGTAAGTTTCGCGCAGTGCTGTTTTCGCCGGAGCATCTCTCCTTAATCAAAAGCGGTCCGGCATTGCGGCGCAATTTTATGGATGCGGCCCTGTGCCAGGTGAAGCCGGCTTATGCGCCGTTATTGTCGCGTTACAATCATACCTTGGTTCAGCGCAATGCGCTTTTGAAGGATATTCCGCGCCATGCAGAGCTGCTGGATACCTTGGAGATTTGGGATGACCGCCTGGCACGGTATGGAGACGCGATTGCAAAGGAACGGGCGTCTTACATAGAGAAACTGGAAGGTCCTGCGCGAGAACTCTATGCGGGGATTTCCGAAAATAAGGAATGTTTTGGAATACAGTATCAAAAAAGCGCCGAAAATCTAAGAGAGGCATTGGCAGTTACGCGCCGCGATGATCTCCAAAGCGGGCATACCACCGTTGGTCCGCACCGCGACGATTTGGAAGTAACCGTGGACGGCGTGTCTGCAAGGGCTTTTGGTTCTCAGGGGCAGCAGCGGTCCTTGGTCTTGGCGCTCAAACTGGCCGAAGCAGACGTCCTGGAACGGGAAAGCGGCGAAACGCCGGTGATCCTGTTGGACGATGTGATGAGTGAGCTGGACACCGGACGGCAGAACTACCTGCTCAACCGGTTGGACGGCCGGCAGGTATTTTTGACATGTTGCGAACCGGACGCAGTGAAGCGTTTGGAGGATGGAGCGCTGTTTGAAGTACGGAGAGGAGAGCTTTATGTACCTACATTTGGGGCAGGATACCGTGATCAAAATGGATGAAATCGTCGGTATCTTCAATATGGAAACCTCCACCATTTCAAAAATTACGAGAAACTATCTGGCACAGGCGGAAAAGTCCGGAAAAGTTGTCAATGTCAGTATGGAACTGCCGAAATCGTTTGTGCTTTGCCGTGATGAAAAGAACCGTGAAACGGTCTATATCTCTCAGATTTCCTCTGCGACGCTTTTAAAGCGCACAGGGTATATCGACGAAATTTCCAATGTTTAAATCAACGAAAAGGGGAAAATCATGCGACGAATGCTTCCAAAATGCCCGCATTGTGGGAAAACAGTCAACTGGTTCCGCGCATGGGCACTCAAAACACAGGGGGAATACCGCTGCGGAAAATGCGGCTCCTGTTCCAATGTGTCGTTGGATAAGCGTATCTACCCTCTTGCGGTAGTAGCGGCAGTGGCTGGCGCGATCTTTTTCGTATTATTTGTGGCGCTGGTACAGGAATTCAGCTTTACTGCGCTGGTCTTGATCGCTGTGCCGTTTCTCATTTTCTTTTTCATCAGCCCATTTTTTGTGCGTCTGCGTCCCATTCAGCAGGCAAAGGACCCGCCAAGCGTGCCGCAATCCATCCGCCGCAGGCCAGTTCAAAGGCCGGTTCACGACACCCAGCGCGTGGATATTCCGCGTGAAATGCCGCGGCGAGGCCAGCCGGCGTCCGGAGCAGCCAGGGGCGCGCCCCAGAGGAATCCGGCTGAGGGGGGCGATCACCCGCGAATTCCAAAGCGGTTGTGATGGATATCAAGGAGGCCGGCCGAGAAGCTGGCTTCGGATTGTCTGAAACGATCTTATGCATCCTGTTCGAAGAAAGGGCGGCCAGATTTTTGGGATTGGCAGACGGGACTTCCGTTTTTTAATTTTCAGTTGGTTTTGATTCTGCCGTACGGTTGCCGCCGGAGGTGTGAAGCGTTTTCGCACCTGCTATGTGTCTTATTGGGGGAATAGTGTAAAATGGATATAAACGAAGTCATGCAAGCGAATCAGACATACGATGAAAACCAGATACAGGTTCTGGAAGGGTTGGAGGCTGTTCGGAAGCGTCCGGGGATGTACATCGGTTCCACCGGCCCGCGCGGTTTGCATCATCTGGTGTATGAGATCGTGGACAATGCGATCGATGAGGCGCTCGCCGGTTACTGCAACAAGATCGATGTGGTGATTCTGCCCGGCGATGTCATTCGCGTCACAGATAATGGACGCGGTATTCCAGTGGGGATTCAGCATAAGACGGGTTTACCGGCGGTTACGGTGGTGTTTACGATCCTGCATGCCGGCGGCAAATTCGGCGGCGGCGGCTACAAGGTCGCCGGCGGCCTGCACGGCGTCGGTGCATCCGTCGTCAATGCGCTGTCCGTCTGGCTGGAGGTGGAGGTCTACCACGAGGGGAAGATCTACCATCAGCGGTTTGAATATGGAAAGGCCACAGGGGATTTGGAGGTCATCGGCGATTGTCCGATCGATCAGACCGGCACCACAGTCACATTTAAGCCGGATGCAGAAATCTTTAAGGACACGACGGTTTACGACTATGAAACCCTGCAAAAACGCTTGCGCGAACAGGCGTTTCTAAATGCGGGTGTGCATATCGAACTGCGTGATGAGCGCGATCCGGAACACCGTCTGCAGGATAACTACTGTTATCAAGGCGGTATTTCCAGTTTTGTGGAGTTCATCAACAAGGAAAAAGAGCCGATTCATGAGGACATCGTTCACTTTTCCTGCACCGCGCCGGACAACAACTCCACGGCGGAAGTCGCCATGCAATACAACGATTCCTATAACGAGTTGATCCTGAGTTTTGCCAACAACATCCATACGACGGATGGCGGCACCCATGAGGATGGATTCAAGCGGGCTCTGACCCGTGTGATGAATGAATATGCCCGCAAGTACAATATCCTAAAGGACAATGATAAGAATTTGTCTGGCGAAGATGTGCGCGAGGGCTTGACTGCGATTATCAGCATCAAGGTCAAGGACGCCCAATTTGAAGGCCAGACCAAAGCGCGCCTGGGAAATACCGAAGTGGGTACGCTGGTCAGCCAATTGGTGGCGGACAAATTGGCGACCTATTTGGAGGAGAATCCTGCCACCGCCCGCACGATCTTTGACAAAGCGCTGTCCGCTTCCCGTGCGCGTGAGGCCGCGCGCAAGGCGCGTGAATTGGTGCGCCGTAAATCGGAATTGGAGACCGCCTCTCTGCCGGGCAAGCTGGCTGATTGCCAGAGCCGTAACCCTGATGAGACGGAAATCTACATCGTCGAGGGTGATTCCGCAGGGGGCTCCGCCAAGGGCGGGCGCGACCGGAAATACCAGGCGATTCTTCCCCTATGGGGCAAAATGCTGAACGTTGAAAAGGCGCGTCTGGATAAGGTGTACGGAAATGAAAAGCTGATGCCGGTTGTCACAGCATTGGGCTGTGGGATTGGCGAGGAATTCGACCTCACCAAACTGCGCTATGGTAAAATTATCATTATGGCGGATGCCGACGTCGACGGTTCCCACATCCGTACGCTTCTGTTGACCTTCTTTTTCCGCTTTATGAAACCTCTTGTGGAGGAAGGGCACATCTATCTGGCACAGCCTCCCCTGTTCCGCGTCAGTAAGGGAAAGAACCACTACTACGCGTTCTCCGACAAGGAGCGGGACAAATTGATGGCAGAGTTGGCGAGCGGCTACGAGATTCAGCGGTATAAGGGCCTCGGTGAAATGGACTCCGAGCAGCTTTGGGAGACGACTATGAATCCGGAGACCCGCACAATGTTGCGGGTTGAGGTCGAGGACGCCGCAGCAGCGGATGAAGCGTTTACCATTTTGATGGGCGATAAGGTGGAGCCGCGCCGTGCGTTCATTGAAAAGAATGCAAAATATGTGCAGAATCTGGACATCTGATTGGCGGCCGTGCTTCGCCGGCCGGTGATATTGCAAACCAAAGGCCCCTGCCGGTTTTGGCAGGGAATCCGCAGAGCGACGCAAAGCGTCCAAACATATAAAGGAGAAACCTACATGAAAGATTACACAAGAGAAAACGAAGAGAACGCCCAGCCTCCGGAACCGCAGGGGGACGAGACCCCCGAACAGGAGCTTTTGGAGGAAGAAGAACAGGAGGAGCCTGTCCAGTGGGATGGCAGTGAAGCGGAGATCGTGGCAGAGGGGGCCGATGAGGATTACAAGGATACCATCACCGGCGTCAAGCTCTCCTATGTTCTGACGGAAGAGGAAATTCGCACCTGCATGCGTGCAACGCAGTTTGACAAACGGCGTAAAAAACGCATGCGGATTCAGCTGATTGTTTTTTCCGTCCTGTTTTTGGCTTTCCTGGTGCTTTTCTTTTTGAATCACAATGCAGACAATCTGTTTTTTGCGACCGTCTGCGCGGCGTTTATCTTCATTATGATCTTTTTGCCGGACATCCGTATCAAGCAGGATGCCAGACGGAATACGGATGGCAAGGAGATCTGTATGGAAGTTTATCCGCACAAGATCGAGATGGGGCGCGGGGAAAACCAGTGGGAGATTCCGCTGGATGGTTCCTGTCAAAGTGCGATCTATCAGCAGAATATCGTTGTCTATTTTAAGGGTGATGATATGGTGATCCTTCCCATGCGTTGCGTAGAGCCTTCGGTTTTGCCAGAGGTCCAGGCAGCCATTCTGGCGGGAACACATCCGCGGGAGGAATAGCTGAAAGGAGGACGGCGATGCCAACGTTTTATGAGGGAGACCCACTTGCTGTAGTGCGACAAACACTCACCGCGGAACAATATGCACAGGCGGCCGTGCTCGCGGAAAGCCACCGTTCGATTTGGAATCGCAGAGGTGTGCGTGCGGCGGCTGCGTTGACGGTGGCTGCGCTGGCGTTTTCTTGTATTCCGCTTTACCGGTATCAATATGCAACCGCTTGGATTCCTCTTGTGATCGGATGTTTGGCCGTCCTTTTGGCCGCCTGGTTTTTCTGGATACAGCCGGAAAACCAGCGCAAACGCGCCAAAGCGGTCTTTGAACAGAACCGTTTTTGGCAGGAGCCGTGTCAAATTTCTCTTTATCGGGACAGCGTTTGTTGCGATACCCCTTATGAAAAAATCAGCGCTTATTGGAGCGATTATGATGCATGCCTGGAAAGCCCTGCATTTTGGGTGGTGATAGGCGGTTGGGACCGGCGGCTTTTGATCGTCGACAAACAACGGACTTCGCCGGAACAACGGGAAGCAGTTTCGATTCATCTGCGCGAACAGTTTGCCAGCCGGTATTTGTGTATCAAATCGTAAACGGGATGGGCTGCTGTCCAGAAAGACGAAGGTGTGCGGCGAAAAGAAAAAGTTCCCCACCGGACAAACGGAAAGGAATTCCTGCGGGTGTGTTGGAATCTGCCGGACATAAAACGGCCATCCAAAAGAACGGTGAGATCAGAACCTTTTTAGAGATCATCCGAGACCATCCTCTCTATTTTCTTAAAACAACGCCCGAAAAGGTGTATTGAGGTAGAAATAATACTGAGTGGGACGCGAATATCATTCTTTCCTAGGCAGGTTGTTAGCCGCCCCTACAGGTTTTCTTAAGACAACGCTCGAAATGCGGGCAGATAGTTGTGCACCAGACCGTAAATAGAACGGGCTGCTGTCCAGGAGGGCGAAGGTGCGCGGCGAAAAGAAAAGGTTCGCACCCAGAAAAACCGGAAGGGGTTTCTGCAAACGTATTGGAATCTGCTGGACATAAAAACAGCTGCTAACGGTCACTCAATGCGGGCAGAGCGTTTTTGAAAACGATTTCCGCATGCTTTCTTTTGCATGGCATCCGGCTGCCAATACCGTCTAGGCAATCTTTTGCATAGTGGGCGTGTCCATACGGAGATAAAAAGCGGCAGTTCCTGCGATCAAGCCAAAACGCATAGAAAGAAGCGGAGGGGACGCAATGGCAAAGTACGAAAGAACTCTGACGGGAGATTTTCAAGAAGTGTTGTCCTTTCTGGAACGAACGATTCAGGCAAGCGGAGGATTTCTTCATTTTGTAGATGGGACCGACTGCGATCTGGGCAATACACGGATCGCCGTACGCGTTTATGACCGCTATTATATGCGCAATAACAGCCGTGCCAGTTTGACTCTGACCGTCGTCGGCTGTGGAAACACCGTGACCGTTTCTGCGATCGGCGCCGGTAGTGGAACCGGGATGCTTTTCCATTTGGATTGGGGTACGGAGGAAGACATCGTCCAGATTGTGGAACAGAGCCTCGAGCGTTTTTAACGCGAAATTTGCCTTGATCGTTGGATTGAGCAGATGTCTTGATTCTATAGATGGTATAATTAATATAAATATATACTGCTTGTAATTAAATCGATTAGCAATTGACCAGGATTTAAACTTAAGAGTTGGTGAGCGTTGCTTCTTCGGCTCAAATGTAAACGTGTATACACGCTTCGATTCATCCGGCAGCAACGCCAGCTTGGAGGACGCATGGAACAACAGGAACCGCTGCTTTCGGTCAGCTTTTTACCGACAAAACAAGATTATGCCGACTATCAACTGGCTGCATGCCATGCAGCTGCATCGCCCGGGGAGCGCCTGTTTTTGCGCGCGTCCGGATTTGTACTGGTGGTGGCTGGATTTGTACTCTGCCTGTTCTTTGGGGTGGGAAACCCGCAAAATATGGTGTTTTTCTCCCTTTTGGTATTGCTTGGGTTGGCTGTGGGATTTTTTCACGATTCCATTGAACCGCTCTTTGTGCGCAGCCGGGCACAGTCGTTTTACGATCATGCCGGGGAACGTATGACGGCGCAGTCCCTGTTCTTTTTTACAGACCATGTGGTGGTAAAATCCGATCGCTATGCGGCCTCTCTTCCCTATTCCATGTTGTCCGTTTGGGAGGATGAGCGGGTGGTTTTGTTGCAGCTGGGTCCGGGGGAAGCGCGGTATGTCCCAAAGAGATCTCTTTCTCCGGAGGAGTCCAAAACGCTGCAAAAATTGTTTCAAAATGCCGGAAAAAACGGACCGGAACGCCTTGAATAGCCGGCGGGCAGTGGTTGATGGTTTGAATGGTTGAAAAGGCAAGCGGCCATTTTTGGGGGCGAGTCAGCCGGGAATTCGGGAGTGCCGACGTGTTTGCGGCAGTTCTGTGGGATTTGGAACACTCTATGCGAGGGAATTTTATGATCCCTCCCTCGTTTATTTTTATAAAGCGATCCCTGCGGATCGCCGTAGGCTCGAAAGAAAGGATTGGTTTCTAAAATGCAAGACATGCAGGAAAACGATCGCATTATTAACGTGGATCTCGAAAAGGAGATTAAAAAGTCCTTTTTGGATTATTCGATGTCGGTCATTGTATCGCGTGCGCTGCCGGATGTACGCGATGGCTTAAAACCCGTGCATCGCCGCATCCTTTACACGATGTATGAGAACGGGCTCAATCCCGAAAAGCCCTATCGCAAGTGTGCGGATACCGTCGGCTCGGTTCTGGGCCGGTACCATCCGCACGGCGACGCCTCTGTATACGATGCATTGGTGCGTTTGGCGCAGGATTTTTCGATGCGCTATATGCTGGTGGACGGCCACGGCAACTTTGGTTCCGTGGATGGCGACCCGCCTGCGGCCTATCGTTATACGGAAAGCCGTATGAGCAAGGTTGCGGTCGAGATGCTACAGGACATCGACAAGGAAACCGTCGATTTCATGCCGAACTATGACGACCGCTTGAAAGAGCCGGTTGTGCTGCCGAGCCATTTTCCGAACCTGTTGGTCAATGGGTCCACCGGTATTGCAGTCGGTATGGCGACCAATATTCCACCGCACAATATGGGGGAGGTCATCGACGGCATGTGTTGCCTGATCGACCACCCGGACGCATCGCTCGATGAGTTGATGCAGTACATCAAAGGGCCGGATTTCCCCACCGGCGCAATCATCATGGGGCGCGCGGGGATTCGCGCGGCCTATGCAACGGGGCGCGGACGCATCACAGTGCGCGCGCGCGCAGAGATCGAGGAGGAAAAAAACGGCCGGTTCAGCATCATTGTGACGGAAATTCCGTATCAGGTGAACAAGGCGCGTTTGATTGAGAGCATCGCCACGCTTGTCAAAGAGAAGCGTATTGACGGCATTTCCAACGTCGAGGATCACTCGGACCGCCAGGGGATGCGCATTGTGATTACGGTCAAGCGCGACGCCTCCCCGCAGATCGTTTTGAATAAGCTCTATACGTTCACACAGATGCAAACGACCTTTGGCGTCATCATGCTGGCCATTGTCAATGGCGAGCCAAAGACGTTGACGCTCCGGGAGATTTTGCAGAATTACATCGACTTCCAGGAGGATGTCGTCACACGCCGCACGCGTTTCGAGCTTAAGAAGGCGGAAGACCGCGCACACATCCTGGAAGGCCTCCAGGTTGCTGTCGATTTCATCGACGAAGTGGTTTCGATCATCCGTACATCCAAAGACCGTTCCCAGGCGCGGCAGCGCATGACCGAGCGGTTCGGCCTGGACGACGTACAGACACAGGCGATTGTGCAGATGCAATTGGGCGCATTGACCGGGCTGGACCGCCAGAAGTTGGAGGACGAACTGGGCGCGCTGCATGTGAAAATTGCCGATCTGAAGGACATCCTTTCCAACGAGAGCCGTGTGCTTGCCATTGTCAAGGAAGAGGCGCTCGCAGTGAAGGAAAAGTTTAACGATGAGCGCCGGACCGAGATTGCAGCGATCAGCGGCGAAGTGGACATCGAAGACCTGATTCCCGAGGAAGAATGTGTACTCACACTGACCAACTTCGGCTATGTCAAACGGCAAAAGACGGATACGTACCGTACCCAGCGGCGCGGCGGGCGTGGGGTCTCCGGCATGACGCGGCGCGAAGAGGATGTGGCAACCGAGATGTTCGTCATCAACAGCCACGATTATGTGATGTTCTTTACCGACTTGGGGCGTGTTTACCGCCTAAAGTGTTATGAAGTGCCGGAGGGGGCCCGCACCAGTAAGGGCATGAACATCGCCAACCTATTGCCGATTTCCCAGGATGAGCGGGTCACTTCGATGATCCGTGTACCGGAGTTCGACGAGGATCGTTATCTGGTGATGGTCACGCGCAATGGCGTCATCAAACGCACACCTCTTTCCGCATTCCAGACCACCCGCAAAGGCGGCGTAATCGCCATCGATCTCGATGAGGGCGACGAACTCAGCTGGGTACGTCTGACCGACGGCAGCGACGACCTCCTGGTTGCAACGAAGAAGGGTATGGCAATCCGTTTCCATGAGAGCGATGTGCGCGCCATGGGCCGCGCGGCCCGCGGCGTCAAAGCCCTGACGCTCAGGCAGGGGGATTGCGTGGTCGGGATGAGCGTTGTGCGTGAAGGCGGCCTGGTTTTGACGGTCAGTGAGACCGGATATGGGCGTCTCTCTTCTATTGACGATTACCGCGTCCAATCCCGCGGAGGAAAAGGCCTGCTCAACTACCATGTGGAGAAGTACGGCGATGTAGCTGCCATCAAAGTGGTTGATTTGGAGGACGACATCATCTTGATTGCATCCGACGGTGTCATTATCCGCATTCGCGCAAACTCCATCCGTGAATGTGCACGTCCCAGCAAGGGGGTGCGCGTCATGCGCCTGACAGAAGGCAGCCAGGTGGTTACTTTGGCGCGGACAGCCCATGAGGACGACGAAGACCAGGATGAATTGCCGGAGGATGACGGCGACGGCGGAGACGATGAAATAATGGATGCGACAGAGGCCGAGGAGGATTCGGCGCAGGAGAATCACCATGAAGAATAAATGGATTGCCCTCCTGTTGGCGGCGGCCCTAGGGTTCACCGCGCTGGTGGGATGTACAGGGGAAAATGAGAAGGAGGAACCGGATCATCCGGTCTCCTCTTCCAGTTCTTCCGCGGAGGAAAGCGTCCCGGAAACGCCGGTCCCCGGAGGGGAATCTTCCACGCCTGTGCCGGGAAATCCGGTGGAGCCTGCTCCGGAGCCACCGGAGAGCAGCCCGGGACAGGTATTGCCTGTGGAGACGGAAAATCCGAATTTTGATGAGAAATTTCAGGACAACCCGATCGACAAAGCGTATATCCAGGACAACAATCAAGCGATTTCCAACAAAGATATGGTGGAAGTCTCCGAAAAATATGCGGGGATTTGGCGCGAAGAGGTCGCTGCCGCCTACGATGCACTTTTGGAGAAGGTGACCGACGAGCGCAAGGAAACCTTGAAGAAGGAACAGCAGGCATGGAGCGACGGCACAGAGGCAGCTTTGCAGGAATTCCATGACGATGCACAGGCAGTCGGCGGGAGTATGGCTCAGGTTGATGAAGCTAGCCGGGTGATGGACTACTACCGTGGCCGGGCTACGACGCTTTACGAGGAGTTATATGCGCTCGATCCGAATTATACCTATCATTTTGCTGGATAATGGTTTCGGATCGATCGTCGAGTCTGTATCCAGATTTCAAGTATCGTCCGCGCCCCTGTCTGTCGCAGGGAAAAGGTCGATTTTCGTGGCAATACGATAAAATCCTAATAGTATAATTTTTTAATAATTATACTATTAGGATGATTTCGAAAAAAGTTTTTCTTTCTATAGTGCATCGCCAGGGATATTCCCTCGAAATGAAAAGGCGATTGTGTAGGAAGAACGGTTCAATAAAGGGCCATTCGGGTGAAAAAAGTGTAATGAGAAATCTCGATCGATCAACTTTTAGTATTATCAACCGAGTTTTCAACAATGTGATTATTTTATCAAATACTATAAGTCGTATATTATAATAATAATATGATTTGTATAGATAATAAGGAGGCCGGGCAATGAAATTGATAGAAAAGCAGTTGAGCCGTACCGATATCTACAAGGGGCGAATCATTGAGGTTGCTGTGGACGATGTAGAACTGGAAAATGGCGCAAAGGCTAAACGGGAATTGGTCATGCATCCCGGCGGGGTTTGCGTTGCGGCGCTGACCGATCAGGACGAAATGCTTTTTGTCCGGCAATTCCGCTATCCTTACCGAGAGGTCGTTTTGGAGGCGCCGGCAGGTAAGTTGGAGCGCGGCGAAGACCCCTTTGAAGCTTGCAAGCGTGAACAGCGGGAGGAAACCGGGACCACGGCGGATACTTATTTAAACCTGGGAGTGCTTTACCCTACGCCCGGTTACTGCGACGAGATCCTACATCTCTATGCTTGCCGCATCACAGGGTATGGGGAATCCCACTTGGATGAGGATGAATTTTTGGAGGTCGAGCGCATTCCATTGCAGAAGGCGGTCGAATTGGTAATGGATAATACCATCAAGGATGCCAAGACGCAGGTGTTGGTTTTAAAGGCTGCTCTCTTGGTGGAGCAAAAAAAGATATAACAAATTGTATAAATTATAGTTTTTATACAGCTTGTCAAATCTTATATAGCTGGAAAAGGCAGAAACCGATGGGGTTCCCGTCGGTACTGCGGTCAAAAGATCTGTTCCGTTTTGTGATACAGAACCGTACGCACTTAAGAAATATTCTGAGAAATGGTTGTTTGATTAGGGAAGTCCGCGGGATGGCACTCTAGGCTGATTTTTTCAGAGTAGGCGGAACTGGCATTTTTGAGGAAATGACGATGAAACGATTGTTGCTGGTATCGATGTTTGAAAAGATTTCTCATCGATTACAGGAGATAGAACTCGAATTTCATAACAAGACGGTCACCTATATTCCCACAGCAAGCCTTGTGGAGGATACAGGAGATTGGATCTCGCTTGAAAAAATGCATTTACAGCGCATGGGCTTGGCCGTCGATGAGCTGGATATTTCCAAGTCTTGTTATGAGACGATCCAACAGACTCTACAAAAAAACGACCTGATTTATATAGCGGGTGGAAATACCTTCTTTCTCCTGCAGGAATTGAAGCGTACGGGCGCGGATCGATTGATTGCCGAGGAGGTCAACCGGGGAAAGCTCTATATTGGAGAATCCGCGGGGGCGATTGTGACCGCACCGGATATTGGATATTCAGCAGCAATGGACGACCGGGAAAAAGCGCCAAAACTGAAGGAGGACTCCGGACTGCATCTGATCGATTTTTTCGTCCTTCCACATGCGGGAAATCCCGCGTTTCAGGAGGCCGTGGAAGAAATTTTGCGAAATTACGCATCCTCTCTGGATTTAAAAGTGATAAGCGACCGTCAGGCGCTCTTTGTTGCGGACGGCCGTATAAAAATTCTGGAATAAAGAAATCTGCGCAGTCACAAAGCGCTGTAGGAAGAAAGGACGGCCCGGCCTTTACTTGTTCGGGAGGCGTTTCTTACCACGGCGCTTTTTTCTGCGCAGTTTTTGTTTGATAGGTACCAAAAGGAATGCTTTTCATCCGGTGAAGATCTTTTCCCCTTCCCGGTCAGAAACGATGGAATTGGCAATCCAATGGCGTTCTTGGAACAGAAGATTCCACGGTTCTCAAAGGGGTAAAACCTTTAAAAGGACGCATTTCTAAACGGGCAAACGGAAAAACATCAAACCAACCAGAAATACGCCCATTCCATCAACGGAAGAACCTACAGAAAGGAATTTTTAAAGGTTGGCGGATTCCGTTGCGCCTTTTGTCTTATGGAAAATAGATACTTTCCCATAGGGGGCAAATACATATGGGAAACGGGCATTGGACAATAGGGGGATTCTAACGTTATCTGCGGGCCTGGCTGTCAGGAACCATCCTTTTATTTCTTATATTTGGTGATGTCACAGCAACAGACCAAGGCGGCTGGTTCATTTCGCCATGGGATCAAGGAGGCATCGGCTAACAGCCAAGAATTCAAAAGAGGCTGGTAGATTTCTAAGACGAGGCTATTTTGCGTTTCAGAAAGGCGCTGGACAGGACAATCCGCACAGGGGTAACCCTGTTGAAAAAAAGATTCGTAGCAACGTTTTCCAATGCAGGCATTTGGGAAGATAGAACTCAGCCCGCGATTGATATAGAGCAGTTCAAACGATTTGGGATCGACCAGATAAATCCAGGAGTTCTGATTGTCCAACATGGTGCAGAGGGACTCCTGTGCCTGCATGGCCTTTTGTTGTGCGCGGTGTTTCAAAAGGAAAACGCTGAGAATCTCCGATATAAAGGCCAGAGCATCCACTTGATCCTGTGTCCAAAAACGGTTGATCGAGCAGTCGTCAAAGCCCACAAACCCCTGAAAGACCCCGTTGTCATAAATCGCGCTTTGTAAGAGCGATTTGATCCCCTGCGGGGCTAAGATGGCATAGGGTTCCTCTTCCAAGGAACAGATGTCCCGGCAGTAGAAAATCCCATCTTCATTGAAATTGTCAAGGTAGCGGTTGTTCAAATCTTCTTCATAAGAGATGGACTGTAAATTTTCAATTTGAGGGGAGATTCCTTCATTGCACCATTCAAAGGTATTGCAGCAGTGGGTTCCGTCCTCGCTGTTTTCAAAGATATAAGCGCGGCTGACGTTGAATTTCTTCCCCACCATTTCCAGGATGGATTGTACAGCGGTCTCGACATCATGGGCTTGGTAGAGAATACGGAAGCAATGCTCTGCCAAGCGGTCGAGCAAGCCGTCTGGCTCATCGGAATCGATCTTCCCTCCGATGTATGAGACTGGCTGGGCTGTTGTGCGCAAAAAAGTCTCCGTTGTGGAGGATGTATCGTATGCATGATATTGATTTTTGCCATTCTTTTTGGCTTGATACAGCGCCAAGTCGGCATTGTGATACAATTCCTTGAAACTTTTCCCATGCAACGGATAGACCGCAGCCCCGACGCTACAGGAAAGGTGGATGGTCGGCGAATTTTCGGTACCATTGTTTACCGTCTGGATTTTCTCCAATTCATGAATAACCTGTTCCGCCTTTTTTTGCAGGATGGAAGTGCCCTGTAAATGCTCCATGAAGATGATAAATTCGTCCCCGCCAATGCGTCCGACGATGTCGGTGCTGCGGAATTGTTTTTTGATTCGTTGCGCTGCTTCGATCAGGATGGCATCGCCAAAGAGATGCCCCATGCTGTCATTGATCTGCTTGAAATTATCCAAATCGAGAATCATCAATGCGGAACAGCTGTGTTCATCCAGGGATTTTAGATGTTCTTCAATGCGCTTTTGGGATGTCCCCTTATTGTACAGACCAGTTAGGGAATCGTGCTGGGCAATCTCCAGCAGCTTTTCCGCCTGCCGCTTCTCATTGTCGATATCGATTAAAACACCGATCGCATGAATGGGATGGTTGGCCTGGCTGATCTGTGCGGTCAGGCGCGCGCGGCACCAGAGGTACCGGTCGTCCGCCGTACGGATGCGTAGCTCCATATCCGCATAGTGCGACCCCTTTCGGATGGAATATAAGGATTCCACTACACGGGCTTGATCGTCAGGATGAATGTGGGAATCCCCTCGAAGGATACGCGTCAAGATCTTTTCCTGCGAAGGCATATAGCCAAATTTGCGTTCCCACTTTGGCGAGCAGATGAATGAGTCGGTTTCAATGTTCCATTCGATGATAATGTCATCGGTTTGGTCCATGATGATCTGATGTCGTTCGAGACTGAGGCGCAGTTTTTCTTCAAGATTTTTGCTCTCTGTAATGTCCGCTAAAATACAGCAGTAGGTATCCGGTTCACCAATCTGACGGGTCAGACGGCCCTGCTCCAAAATCCAGAGGGTTTGTCCATTGCAGTGTTTGACCCGGTATTCCAAACGATGGTCTTTTCCCGTGCCGCTTTGCCGCAATAAGGATTCCATTACAGCGGCGCGGTCACGTGGGTCGATCATCTCTAAAAATTTATTTTGAAATTTTCGTTGAATATCCTCCGTCGTATAGCCAAACAGGTTTAAAAAGCCCCGGCTGACATCCAAAATGGTCCAACCGGTATCTGTATAACAGCGAAAAATCCCACCGGGAATTTCACTGCTCATCAGGTGGACTTCGCCCGGCTGTACAGAACGGCCCAATGAATCGGGAGACAGGTGATCTGCCATTTTGGATTCTCCCCTTTCGTAAAAAATGTCCCATGCATACGAATCTGCAGTGGACAAAAAAGGACGGATGTGCGCAAAAAATGCGGAGAGATCGTCCGAGCATGTTTGAAAAAAATCTTTATTTTTATTATACTGTCTGATTCTATATAAGTCAAAAAGAAATATAAAAATTCTTGTACGTTTCTAGAATCTACCGTGAAAGAGGAAAATATGGTATACTGAACCGGTGAACAGCGGCTTGGAGGGAGTAAAAATGAGTACGGGAGAGGCACAGAAGGTGACGGGCCGATTTGCCCCTTCGCCCAGTGGACGTATGCATGTAGGAAATCTGTTCAGCGCCCTATTGGCTTGGCTTTCAGCACGATCGGTAGGCGGCCGGATGGTTCTCCGGTTGGAAGATCTCGATCCAGACCGCACCTCACGGGCATGGGCTGACCGGATAGAGGAGGATTTGTATTTCCTCGGATTGGATTGGGAGGAAGGGGGGCATCTGGGAGGGCCGAATGGCCCTTACTATCAAAGCGAGCGAACAGAGCTTTATAAGATGGCGTTTGCACAGTTGGAGCAAAAGGGTCTTTTATATCCCTGCTTTTGTACGCGGGCACAGCTCCATACAGCCGAAGCGCCGCACAATTCAGATGGAGAAACACTTTACACGGGCCGTTGCCGGGAACTTACCCCGGAACAGATCATGCATCTTTCCCGCCTTCGACGGCCAGCGGCACGGCTGCGCCTTCCGGATGAAACCATACGGTTTGAAGACGGCCATTATGGGCGGTTGGAGCAAAATCTGACATCGGAATGTGGGGACATCATCCTGCGCCGGTCGGACGGCGTCTTTGCCTATCAGTTGGCTGTCGTCGTAGACGACATTGCAATGGGTGTGACCCAGGTTGTGCGCGGCCGCGACCTTCTTTCTTCAACGCCGCGCCAGATGTATCTTTATCGGCTTTTTGGCGCCGAGCCGCCTCAATACATCCATGTACCCCTTCTTTTGGCGCAGGATGGACGGCGGCTTTCCAAACGGGAGCGCGATTTGGACATTGGCGCATTGCGTGCCCATGGATTTACGGCACAGGAGATCGTGGGGCGAATAGCATACCTTGCAGGGCTTCTTCCCCATCCTTTTCCCGTACGCCCAAAGGAGCTACTTCCGTTGTTTTCCTGGGAAAAGGTCCCAAAGAAGGATTTAATGTTACCGGAAGATCTGTTTTCTTGATTGCAAAAGAAGCGATTTCCATAAGGTTGTCAAAACAAATTAAAAAAGCCATCGACGAGGGGATTATCCGTTTGGGAATCCCTTTGCGCTGGTTCTGCCGGGGGGACAGGAGGAATTCGATGGAGATTCGGTTGTTGCGAAATGCTGAGACCCAAGAGGCTGTTCGTTTGATTTGGGAGGTTTTTTCTGAATTTGAAGCCCCCGTTTATTCAGCACAGGGTGTAGAGGAATTCCGGATGTTCCTGCAAAATCGTGTGGAAATGAACGCTCTTCGGATGTACGGGGCATGGGCGGATGGACAACTCACGGGCATATTGGCCATGCGCGGAGCGCATATCGCCCTGTTTTTTGTCCGGAAGGAATGGCATCGCCGCGGTGTGGGAAGGGCTTTGTTTCAAACAATGATGGCCGATACGCCATATCCGGAGATGACCGTACATGCCTCCCCCTATGCGGTGGAGGTGTATCGGCGGTTGGGTTTTTTCGCCACGGATGCAGAACGGACAGAAAATGGAATACGGTATACGCCGATGCGTTACCAGGGGCCCGAAAAATGATCCATATGTGTTCCATATAAAAGACATTTCATGCGATAAGAACAAAAGTGAAAATCATGGGAAAAGACAGAGGACTTTTCCTAGAACTTGACGCCCATCCAACAAGGGCGCACAGGATCATTTCTTCCTGTGCGCCCTTGTTGGATTTTCCAGTTTTTGCGGTTCCTATGGTTCCTACCGCAGATATAGGGGTTCATTTACCGGAGAAAAATATTCCCTCAGGGTTCGTTTTGGATTCATACGGATATAATGGTTCGCTCCATTTGCCTATAGAATTTAAGTAAGGCCTGCAACGATTGTCAAGACGATCTACATTGCTTGCCTAATAGGCAAATCCGGCTAACTACCGTGGTGAATGGCTAAACCATTGAAATCTCTGTGCCGGTTCCCTTTGTAGAGCTGGAAAAGATATTTATCGCCCCAATACATTGACCGTTGACTTTTCGCCATCCAAGCGTTTGGAGAATTTGTAATGGAAATTGTTCATTTCTTCCCGCAAATAAAATCGGTGAGCGTCCGTTCGCAGTTGATTGCTAGCTGCTTCCATTTGAGTACATCCCCAATCCTTTGCAATTTGACAACCGATCGCAAACATATCCTTTCCCACGCCCCGGCTTCGATAAGCATCTGCAACGGAGAATTCCAATATTTCTGCGATGGTTTCTGCGTGGTGCAGTTGGTCCTCCATACGTAGATTCATTACAGCCACCACTGCCCCCTCTTCCTCACACACCAGGCAATAGTAGTGCTTATCCTGAACTTGACGGGTATAAATATCACAAAAGCGTTCATAGGGGAGTTCCTTCTTTTCCAGGTCGCAAATCAAGTCGTAAATGGCTTTGCAGTCCGCCAGGGTACTTTTTCGAAACATAAATGCCTCCGTCCTTTTGTTTGCTAGCTTTCAGGGGAAGTCTTTTCCATAGAAATACCGTTATGTATAAAATAGAGCGTTCCCCCAGGTCTTAATGTCGAAATCCACAGAGAAAAAACCGCCCTATCAAAAGAGCGGTGGGATAAGAAATTTTTTAGAGACAGCCTGCGGCCATCCTCTCTATTTTCTTAAAACAACGCCCTAAAAGGCACGTTGAGATCGGAAAAACCAGTGTGGACGAAAATCAATCTTCCCTAGGCGGGCCGTTAGCGCCCCTACAAGTTTCCTTAAAATGACGCTCTAAAAGGCACGTTTAGATTGGAAAAACCTGTGTGGGACGAATATCCATCTTCCCTAGGCGGGCCGTTAGCACCCCTACAAGTTTTCTAAAAACAGCGCCCTAAAAGGCACATTGAGATCGGAAAAACCAGTGTGGACGAAAATCAATCTTCCCTAGGCGGGTTGTTAGTGCCCCTACAAGTTTTCTAAAAACAACGCCCTAAAAGGCACGTTGAGATCAGAAAAACCTGTGTGGGACGAATATGAATCTTCCCTAGGCGGGCCGTTAGCACCCCTACAAGTTTTCTAAAAACAACGCCCTAAAAGGCACGTTGAGATCGGAAAAACCAGTGTGGGACGAATATGAATCTTCCCTAGGCGGGCTGTTAGTGCCCCTACAAGTTTCCTTAAAATGACACCCTAAAAGACGCATTGAGATCGGAGAAACCTGTATGGGACGAAAATCAATCTTCCCTAGGCGGGCCGTTAGCGCCCCTACAAGTTTTCTTAAAACAACGCCCTAAAAGGCACGTTGAGATCGGAAAAACCTGTGTGGGACGAATATCCATCTTCCCTAGGCGGGCCGTTAGCACCC
>OIYU01000189.1_pt1 | contig 50078 bp, 40 predicted proteins | sample 1588321 | NCBI WGS metagenome assembly OIYU01 (sample SAMN03283258) | human gut metagenome | biome: human-associated habitat; material: feces | host: Homo sapiens | place: USA | collected 2013 | reverse complement strand
CGGACATGCAGTCCCCCGAGCCCGTGGAAAACCTGACGAAGAAGTGCCAGCCCTACGCGGAGAACTGGATTCCCACCGCCGGCAGGCTGTGGAGCTGCTCCCCCAAGTGCAAGGGGTGCGGGCAGCGAGAGGAAAAGTGACATTCCCCTCTCTTAGAAGTTCCTCAAGCCTGGAAGAACCCCAGAGAACGGAAAGCCGGCAAAAAGAAAAAGGAGAGGACAGCGGTTGACGCGGTTGACGCTGTTCTCTCCTTATTATGTGCCCGGCGGCCTTCAGCCAATCAGCTGGCAGCGCTTATCCACCCGGTTGAGCACTTCACAGCCATTGGCAGTGACCAGCACCAGGTCCTCCACCCGAACGCCCATCTCGCCAGGCAGGTAGACACCCGGCTCGATGGAAAAGACCATGCCCTCCTGGGCCAGGGCAGTGTTGGCGCTGCTCACGTCCCCCTGTTCATGGTCCGTGCGGCCGATGAAATGGCCTAGCCGGTGGGTGAAGTACTCACCGTAACCGGCCTGGGCAATCACATCCCGGGCAGCCTTATCCAGCTGGCACAGAGGTACGCCGGGGCGCACCAGGGCCTCGGCGGCTTCGTTGGCCCTGCGCACTAAGTCGTGGATTGCCGCGTGCTTGTCCGAAACCCGCTTACAGAAATAGGTGCGGGTCATATCTGAGCAGTACCCATCCTTTTTGCCGCCGATATCCAGCACAATGCAGTCGCCCTCCCGCAGGATGGTACCGTCCGGCATGTGGTGGGGGTCGGCGGCGTTGGCGCCGAAGGACACAATGGGCGGGAAGGACACGTCCTGGCAGCCCAGTTCCTTGTACTGGGCCAGCAGGAAGTCCGCTACCTGCGCCTCGGTCATCCCCTCCCGGATGTAGGCCGCGGCCCGGGTCATAGCTTCGTCGTTAAGGCGGGAATTCATCCGCATCAGCTCCTGCTCGGCTGCGTCCTTCCGGGCCCGCACGCTGTCCACACAGTCGCTGGCAAGCTGGCAGGGGGTGCCGGGCAGCCGCTCCATCAGGGGCAGCAGGAACCGGGCAGGCCACTCCTTGTCAATGCCCAAGGGCTTTCCGGCCTGAATCCGTTGAGCGATCATGCCGATGGAATCATCGGTGTCGGTGAACCAGACCTTCTCGATGGGCGTCTCTGGCACAGAGAAGAGCTTGTTTAAAAAGAAAACGTGGCTGCCGTCAGCCCGCAGGCAGAGGGCGAACAGCCGCTCAAAGGGCTCCACATACACCCCAGTCAAATAGTCAATGCTTTGGGGGTCGCAGACGATCATCTGCGTCAGTCCCCGGGCCTCCATGGCGCGCCGCACCCGGTCAATGCGTTCCATTTCCATTTCCGTTTCCCTCCCGATAGGCTTTTTTTAAATTCTAGCACGGTTACCCGGCGCTTTGCAAGCGGTTTGTGGCCCGGAGGCCGGATCAAGGCGCCGCGCTTTGTGAAAGCGGCCAGCAGCTGAGGGGTACAGCCATGGCAAAGAAAAATCCGGAAAAAGTTTTAAATATCTTTAATCCTTGAAAATTTTTTGTAAAAATGGCGGCAACTTAGTGGACAAAGCCAGAAGACTGTGCTATGATAAAGCCATACAAATAATTTGGGCTACAAAGGGGTGTACCCCTTTGTTCCGTTGTGAGGACAACGGAACAAACGCCCTGTATGCAAAAAGGAGGAAATGAACGATGAAACGAAGATTTGTCGCAGTTCTGTTGAGCCTGTGCCTGATTCTGGCGTTCATCCCCGTCTCCGCAATGGCGGTGGAGTTCGATGACGCTCAGGGCCATTGGGCGGAAGCAGCGATCGACCGGTGGAGCGATGCCGGCGTGGTTTCCGGCGTGGGCAACAACGATTTCGACCCCGAGGGGGAGATGAACCGCGCGCAGGCGGCATCTGTCTTCTCCGAGCTGCTCCAGCTCACCGATGAGGCCGACATCAGCAACTTTATCGATATTCCCGATAATGCCTGGTACGCCGGCCACATCGCCAAGTGCGTGGCCGCCGGCATTATGACTGGCACGGGCAACAACCAGATGGAGCCCGAAGCCACTTTGAGCCGTGAGATGTTCTTCACCATGTTCGCCCAGGCTATGGGCATCGAGCGGGAGGAAACTTCCGATGTGCAGTTCTCCGATGCGGGAGAGACCTCTTCTTGGGCTGTGGGCTACATCAACGCCCTGGCCAACCGCGGCTTTATCTCCGGCATGGGTGATGGCTCTGTGGAGCCTTTGAGCGACATCAACCGGGCCAGCGTTATGGCTCTGCTGAACCAGGCCATTGTCACGTACGCCGTGGAAGAGGGCGCCCAGAACGTAGACGGCACCGGGATTGTGCTGGTGCTGGCGGATAACGTGTCCATCACCGCGGACGAGCCCATCACTGTGGTAGTTGCCAATGAGGGCGCCACCGTGTCCCTGGCGGGCGCCACCGGTGGTGCGGAAGTCATCGCCCTGGAGAACAACGTGGCTGTCACGGACGCCCCTGTGGGCACCACCATTGCCGCCAAGGAAGGCGTTACCGGCACCACTGCCAACGGCCAGACTGTGGCCCCCGATTCTGAGATCACCATTACCGCTCCCTCCGAGGGTGACGGCACAACTCCTCCGGTGATTGTTGATCCGGATGAACCTGGCGTAGATGATCCCGAAGAGCAGGATCCTCCGGAGACTGATGACCCCGAAGAGCAGGATCCTCCGGAATCAGAAGATCCTGAAGAGTCCAATCCTATGGATGACGACGAGGAAGAGGCCGGCGTTACTGGCGGCGACAATGATGGTGATGAATCCATTGCGCCAGTAGGCTAATATGTTCAGATTTGAATTAGCGTAATATCCCTAGAACACCCGAGGGCGGCGGCAGTATGCCGCCGCCCTTTCTTTCTATATCAGGAGGAACGAATATGAAACACCCATTGAAAAAGGCGGCGGCCTTTTTGCTGGCGGCGGTGCTCTTGGTACAGGGCCTGCCCTTAACAGCCTTTGCCGCCCAGACCTCCCAGGGCTTCTCCCCGGGCAAAGAGCTTTTTGTGGGGGAAGAGGGCCAGACGCGCCAGTACGTCTCTGAGACCGCCTATGACCTGGCCCCCGGCGTGACGGAGTATGTGACCTACACCAACGTCAAGGACGGCACCAACCAGAACATCGACTATTTCTGCGAGGTGGACCTGAGCCAGGCCAAGATGATGGTGGGCTATTCCGGCATGGAGAACATCCTGGAGAACCAGACCATCAACTGGCGGATGCAGACCGTCTCCGACCAGGTGAAGGACGCCCAGGCCTATTTTACCCGCACGGAACAGTACGCCGATTCCACCATTGTGGCGGCCCTGAACGCGGACTACTACAATATGGCCACCGGGCAGCCGACAGGCGCCCTGATTATCGACGGGAAATCCTATAACCCGGTCAATGGCCGGTACTATTTCGGCATTACGGAGGAGGGTAAAGCCGTTATCTCCAACAGCGCCGATACCCAGGGCCTGGCCTATGCCGTGGGCGGCGGAACCCTGCTGGTGAAGGATGGGGAGGTCAACGTCTCCAAAGGGGGGCGCAACGTGACCTACACCGCTATCGGCATCAAAGCGGATGGGACAGTGGTCTCCATGGTGTGCTATGGCCAGCGGTACCCTGTCTCCTGCGGGTACACCCAGTATGAGGTGGCCGAGATGATGAAGGCCCGGGGCTGCCAAACGGCGCTGCTCTTGGATGGCAGCGGCTCCTCCACCTTTGTCTCCCGGCGGGAGGGCGACAGCCAGGTCATCACCCGGAACAACCCCTCCGACGGCCAGGAGCGCCAGGTCAGCTCCTCCCTTTTCATCGTCTCCGATGTAAAGGCAACCGGAGAGTTTGACCACGCGGTCATCACCCCGGTCAACGAAGTCTACACCCCCGGCTCCACCGTGCAGTTTACAGCGGTGGGCGCCGACCCCTCCGGCGCGCCGGCGCCCTTGCCGGAAAACGCCAGCTGGTCGGTGGATTCCACCTACGGCTCCATCGGCGGCAGCACGGGCGTGTTCACCTCCAACGGCTCCCTGGGGGAAGTCACGGTGTCCCTGCAAAGCGGCGGCAAGACACTGGGAACGGCCACGATCACCATCGCCAATCCGGATCAGATTACGTTCGCGGAAAAAACCGCCAGCATTGGCCAGGGGGATACCTCTGACCTGGGCCTGCGGGTCTACTACCAGCAGCGGGAGGTCCATTATAAAGATGGCGATCTCACCTGGACCATCGAGCCGCAGCAGTACAGCCGGCGGCAATGGACGGGCTCTGGAAGCCAGTATGAAACGATTGTCGAGACAGCGAAGGAGTCCCCAGAACAGATGCAGTGTTTATCCTTGGGCACTGTGTCGGACAACAAGCTCACTTGCGAACCGGTCTATTCCGGGAAAAACACACATGCCGGTGTCCCGGCGGATTACCAGTTGACAGATGCGGAAAAAACAGCTTCTGCCATCACCGCCGAAGTGACGGTGGCAAGCAAGGCAGATCCCGATGTCTCGGGCACTGTGACCGTGGAAGCCTGTAAAGACCCCGTTGTCGCAATGAACTTCGAGGGGGAGGAGACACAAGTATTCCATAGTTTTGAAACATATGCAGGTACCTTTGACGAAGATGGCAATTTTACCAGCTTTGATACCCCTAAAACGGAAGAACAGATTACCGCAGAAGGATATGATTATACCTGTGTTTCCTATGTTGGGCGGACAACCGATGGAAAACAAGTAGGAAACGCTCAAATTGTTAGCAGGGAAGAGGGATATCCAGTTCGCTTTGGAGAGCAGTCTTTGCGAATCGATTATGATTTCAGCCAGAACAGTAATGCAACGGATGGCGTGTGTTTTGGCGCTACACAAGATATCCAATTGGAAGATAGGGGAAACCCCACCCGTATTGGCGTATGGGTCTATATTCCCAAGAACACCACAAACTTATGGCTCCGTCTACAGTATACGGATGGCAGCGGGAATACCTCTTATTTGCACTTTACAGACAATAGTATCTATATGCCGAATAATGTGGCCCGGAACGCCGATGATAACTGGCATTATTTTGAAGCAGATATCAGCCATCTGCAAACGCCGGTTATTATCCCTGCCAACATGTCCATCCGGGTGATGATGGCAACTCCCGCTACACAAAGTGTTGGTGCTGCAAAACTTTGGGCTTCCCCGCAGGGATGGACAAAGTGCAGGACCGATGAGAATGGAAACATTATTTTGGTTGATAAGGATGACCCTGTTTTAACGGAGTTTAAAGGTGGCTATGCGGCTTCGTCTACCCCGGTGGATATAGGGGCTGTTGTGCCGGACACGGTAACCATCAACGGAGAAGAGGTAGCAATCGGCAAGGTTCCGATTCCGGAATATTTAGCTGAGTATGAGTTAGTTAATGGAAAGGGAATGATGGTTGAAGGTACCCGTCAAGATTTAAAGGGCACCCTCTACTTTGACAACCTGACCTATGTGTACGGCAGTACCCCAGAAGACACCTCCGCCCCGGAGATTGAATCTGCCACGATAAAAGCGGGTGGGGCAGATGCTGTCCCCCTTGTCTCCAACATGGAGCTGGCTTCCGGCGCGCTGGATATTGAGGCTGTTTTCAACGACAGCGTAGAGACAGACCGCAACAATACCGGTGTGCAAAGCGCGTCCCTTTATGTGGATGGCAAGCTTTTGGAAGGCGCAGTGGCAGACGACACCAGCATTCGCGGCGGCATCAATCTGGCCAATGGCAACCACACCATCCGGATTTCCGTGGTGGATAACTACGGGAACGAAGCGTCCCGGGAATATCGCATCACCATTGACGACCCGGATGGTGCGAAGGCGCCAGTCAGCGTGACCACGACCCAAAGTGAAGCCGTGTTGGGCGGAACTGTTTCCATGGACTTCACCCCCAGGGACAACAGCGTGACTGGATTTACCGCCACGGTGAAAATCCCCAGCGCTTTCGCGCAGGATTATACGTTGGTTCACGTGGAGGGCTGTGCCATTGAGAATCAGTCCTATAACGCCGCCAGCGGGGAGCTGACCTTCACCCTGAATGGGAGTGTGAACAGCGGCAGCGCGGCGACTTTGACCCTGAAGGTCCCAACCACTGCCAGCGTGAACTCCAGGCTTTCCGTTCAGGTAGAGGGCAGCGCCGGGGACGCCACCTTTGCGGAAACCCTGTCTTGGGAAGTGACCGCGCCCTACACCGTCACGGCTGGAACCATGGTGGCAGGGCTTGAGGATACCTGCTACTTCCTGATAACCCATACAGCCAGTAGGGAACCGGCGCAAGGCGTTTCCCTTTACATGGGCGGCGAAAAAATAGGCACCTCGGGTGCGGACGGAAAAGTGCCCTATGCGCCCAAAGAGGGGCAGAATTCCTTGAGCGTTTACGCCCAGGATGAAGAGGGGAACGTCTCAGCCAATTTCACCGTGGCGGTCTCCTGGCCCCAGGGCAACGAAGACGGCACCCCAACCCGCGTGTGGCGCAACGCTTCGGACAACACGACCAGTTTGAATGTCAGCTGGTTCGCGGACCCCCGTTCTGCTGGGAATGAAGCCCAGCTGCAGATTTCCCAGAGCGAAGGGACGATTGGATCCGGAAAAGTCTATACGGGCACCTGCCAGCTCACCGCTTTCTCGGATAACAAGGCCGCCTATGTCTGCGGCGCTGTGGCAGAGGATTTGCAGGAAGCCACTACCTATTACTACCGTGTGGGCGACGGGGAACACTGGTCTTCCGTGCGGAGCTTTACCACTGGATATCAGAACACAGGCATCCAAGCCCTGGTGCTGGGCGACCTGCAGGAGAGCAACAACACGAACCTGGAGGGCATTCTGAATGCTGTGGGGATCGAGAACTACGACCTGACCATCCAGACCGGCGACCTGGTGGACGACGGCGGCAGTTACGCCCTGTGGAACAACACCTTCTCCATGCTGGAGGAGCTGCCCACTGGCCGGCTGTTCGCCATTGGCAACCATGAGCAGAGCGGTTCCCTGGACCCCAACGCGCTGATTTACAACCAGGAAGGCGGTTCCAGCTATTACAGCGCCCAATATGGGAATGTGTTCGTTGCCACCATTGCTTACAACAGTTTCAGCCAACAGGTGTTAGAGCAGTTGAAAGCCGACGCCCAGGCCTCCCAGGCCACCTGGAAGATCTTGGTCACCCACCAGCCGCCCTATTACACCAACAAGGTGGCGGGTATGGACGCCTCCACCCAGCAGGCCATTGCCCAGGCCGCGCAAGAGGCCGGCATCGACGTGGTGCTCTCTGGCCACGACCACTCCTATGCCCGCACACAGCCCCTGTACAACGGCGCGGTGGACGAGGAAAAGGGCATCACATACTTCATCTGCGGCAGCCTGGGGGAGAAGAGTTATGGTGTGACCAACACGCCTGAGTTCCATTTTGCCAAGGCGACCAATGACTATCAGGCTTTGTACACGACCCTGTCCACCACGGCAGATACCTTGACCATCCAAGCGTATGACTATAACAGTGGCAGCCCGGAGCAGATCGACAGCTTTACCAAAACAAAGGACAATGGCGGCCATGTCCACGACTATACCTGGGATGGCGCCTCCCGCCTGGTGTGTGACGCGTGCGGCTATACAATCAGCAGCGCGAACTATACGGGATTTGCCAACTACACCACCCCAGCGGGGGATGAAGGCCAAATCTATCTCAACACCGGCAAACTGATGGTGGGCCATAAGCCAGAGAGCGACTCGGACCCCACGCCCAGCGGCGTGTTCGCTGTGGGCGACGAACTCTATCATCCCGGCGAGGACGGCCTGATTCACGAATCCGAGACCATTGATACCGCCCAGTGCTGGGAGGACGGCAGGTTGGCCTGCTGGTGCCACGACTGCAACACAATCTTCCTCTCTTCCGAGACAAGGCGCCAGGGCCACGAGTACGACGAGAACCATGTCTGCACCCGCCAGGTCTTTGACATGAAAACCTATTCCTACCACACCTGCGGGTTCCAGGGCAAGAACATTGCGGACATGGATATCTCCCTGGCCTACAAGTACGGCTTCTACACCGGCGAGGAGAAAAAGCCCGCCGTCACAGTGAAGGACCCGGAGACCGGCGAGACGTACCTCCCCCAGTCCACCTACGGTGACTACATGCCCTATTGGGAAAACAATGTAAATGTGGGCACTGCCAGGGTTGTGCTGAAGGGGTATTCCGATGGCCCCATCTACGGCACCACCACCCTGACCTTCGACATCGTCCCCACCAATGTGACCGAGGAGGACTTCTCCTGCACAACTACCTCCAACAGCGTCCACCTGTCTTGGGAGCCCTCTTTGGGGGCAACACACTACATCGTCTACCAGAACATCGGCGGCACATGGACCCGGCTGGGCATTGTGGATCAGCCGGAATACACAGTCACCGGCCTGAGCCAGGGGAGCTACCAGTTCCGCATCCGGCCCTTTGCCACGGTGGACGGCAAGGACTACTATTCCACTAAAAACTCGGATATCGTCACGGTAGAGGTGGAGGGCGGCCCCCTCAGCTTTGAGCAGGGCGGCACGGTCACCTGTACCTATGGGGACAGGCCCTTCACCAACGCCGCCAGCATGGACGGCGCCACAGAAGGTTTTACTTACTCTTCCAGCGATGAGACAGTGGCAAGGGTCGATCCCTCCACCGGCGAAGTCACCATTGAGGGCGCGGGTTCCGCGGTCATCACAGCGAAGAAAGAGGACGTAACCGGCCAGTACCGGCTCACGGTCTCTCCCATTACGGTGGGCCTGGAATGGAAGGGTATGGAGGAGCGCGTCTACGATGGGAAGCCCTCGAATGTGACTGCCACCGCCACCGGCCTGCTGGAAGGCGACACGGCCCAGGTGACCGTCACCGGCGGCGGTGAAACGAACGCCGGCACCTATACGGCAAAGGCGGCCTCCTTGGTTAACAAGAACTACGCCCTGCCGGAAGAGGCTTCTGTCAGCTACACAATCATCCCTAAGCCCATCACAGCTTTGGACTGGTCGGATACGGAATTGACCTACACCGGCCGGCCCTTGGCCCCCACAGCTTCCAGTAAGGAAGTGGTAGAGGGGGATACAGTGGAGTTTTCCGTGCCCACGGTTACCGAGCCTGGGACGTACGAAGTTGCCGCTGCCAGTAAGAATCCAAACTATGTGGTGGCAGAAAGTGCCAATCCCTGCACCTTTACTATTTCTTGGCCCAAGGTGGCTCTGGATGGTGGGGAAAACAGCTTGTTGAGCTGGTACTTTGATGGAACCACTGTGGTAGTTACCGGATATGCAGTACAAGGGCAGAATGTGACATTGACTCTCAGCGGCAATAGCCAATCCGCTTCCGGCACGGTTTGGGGAGAAAATGCCGTTTCCTCCGTCACCCTTAACGGCGTAGAATACCCGATGGATGTGACTGGTATTGTTGTGCTCGATACTACATCTGATGTGGGGATAGGTGATACCACGGCTACTGTGCCAGACGAACTTCCTGGTTTGGAAGAACAGGATCAAGCTCAACTAGAAAAAGCGGCTAACGATGCTGCTAACAAGCTGACAAATGTACTCCAGTCTATTGCCGCAGGTGTAGAAACTTTTATTGAGAGCCTGACGGAAAACCAGGAGCCGTCCCATTATTACCTGAAGGTCTTTGAGAGCCTGTATGTAGTGGGTTATGTGCCCGGCGAATCTTATACAGTGGATATCGAGCCCCATTATCGTCTGTACAAAGTTGAGGAGGGCCAGGAGCCGTCCGAAGAGCAGGAAGCTCTCCATTCCGGCGTGCTGGAAAGTGATCTGCTGCGTGCCCCCATCCAAGTCTCCCTGGCAGTGCCTGAAGGGATTGAATTGGATGAAAACACCTATATCGTCCATGAGGACGGGACCTTCATCAAGCCCGACAGTTTCGACAACGACAACCATACCCTCACGTTCACCACACCCCATTTCTCCCAGTTCACTGTGGTGAACGACACGAGAGAGGCCGAGATCGCTTTTACCTCGGAGGAGGGCACCGTCACTTACATCTACACCCCAGCGGAGATTGGCAAGGAGCTGCCGAAGTCAGAATACGGTTGGACCATCCACGGCAAACGGTACACCACCTTTGAGGAGGAGCTGTTCCAGCTGCCGGATGGGGAAAGCGCTCTGCGCGCGGAACCCGCCGACCCGCCGGTAACTCCCGGCGGCGGTGGCGGCACCCCCTCCGAGCCGGAAGAGTCCGCTTTGCCCTTCACGGACGTGGCGGAGGGCGACTGGTTCTATGATGCCGTGGCCTATGTGTACGAGAATGGCATCATGGCGGGCACCAGCGAGACCATTTTCAATCCTACCATGGAGCTGGACCGCGCCCAGGCCGCGCAGCTGTTCTACAACCTGGAGGGCAAGCCCGCTGTGACCGGCGACTCCGCCTTTACCGATGTGACCTCCGGCCACTGGGCTGTGGACGCCATCACCTGGGCCGCCCAGAACGACATTGTGGCGGGCATCGGCGGCGGTCTGTACGACCCCGACAGTAACGTGACCCGTGAGCAGTTCGCTGTGATGCTGTACAAGTACGCCCGCTTCAAGGGCTACGACCTGACGGCTACTGGCGACTTGACCCAGTTCCCGGACATGGACGCCATCAGCGGTTGGGCGGAGACCGCTCTGAGCTGGGCCAATGGCAACGGCCTGATCAACGGCCATGAGAACGGCACCATCGACCCCAAGGGCAGCACTATCCGTGCCCAGGCGGCCAGCATTCTGGCCCAGTTTGATCAGAGTTTTATTTCATAATTGCGTACAACACTCCTTTTGCAGCAACGGGGACTCCTTGGGGGTCTCCGTTGCGTTTTTGTGGTTTCTTTTTGCACCCGTGCGGGAAATGCGGAATTGGATGCCTGGTGGAGCCTCCCGCTGTTCAACACGATGGGGAGGGAGTGCTCCTATGCCGCTTTGGGCAACAGGGGTGCGGCTGTCAAAGGACTTCTCTGAAAAGAAACGCCGCCACAACCTGCGGATACAGGCTTTGGCGGCGTTTAAAAACAACAGGCGGTCAAAATTTAGCTTTGATTCCAACTGAGAAAAACTTTGCTCTCTTTTACCACTGGGTCAGCTCCAGATACAGCTCTTTGTACTGCTTGGCAGAGTTCTCCCAGGAGACGTCCTTGTCCATGTCCCGCTGAACCACCTCGTCCCAGTGGTAGCGGTTGGTGAAATACAAGGTCTTTGCCCGGTTGATGGCGTCCAGCAGCAGGCCGGACTCGTACCGGTCGAAGGTGAAGCCGTTGCCGCTCCCGGTGAAGTCGTTATAGGGCTCTACAGTATCCTTCAAACCGCCTGTCTCCCGGACAATGGGCAGGGTGCCGTAGTGCATGGCATTGAGCTGGGTCAGGCCGCAGGGTTCAAAGCGGGAGGGCACCAGCAATGCGTCCGCGCCGGCATAAATCCGGTGGGCCCGTGATTCATCATACTGGATGCAAGCGGCGAATTGCCCCTTATAGGCTCCCTCATAATACCGGAATGTATCCTCAAATTCCCTGTCGCCGGTTCCCAAAATGACCACTTGGGTGTTTCCGTCCATTACCTGGGGAATGACGGCGCTGACCAGATCCAACCCCTTTTGGTTGGTCAGGCGGGAGATCAGTCCAATGACAAATTTGCCTTCGTCCTCTTCTAAGCCCAGTTCCTTTTGCAGGGCCAGTTTGTTGGCCATCTTGTGGTCCAGCACATTTCCCAGGCCGTAGTTTTCAACCAAGGCCGGGTCGGTTTCCGGGTTCCACATCCCATAGTCGATGCCGTTGACAATGCCCCGCAGCTTCTGGCTGTGATACCACAGATGGTTTTCCAAGCCCTCGCCATATTCCTTCGTCTGAATTTCCTGGGCATAGGTGCCGCTGACCGTGGTGATCCGGTCGGCATAGGCCAGGCCGCCCTTCAGCATGTTGGCGTCCTCATAGCCTTGCTTCAAAGCGCCCATAACGAAAACGGAATCCGGCAGGCCGGTCCAATACTGAATGGTGGGAATGTTGTAAATCCCTTGGAACCGCAAATTGTGAATCGTGAGAATGGATTTTGCCTTTCCCACAGGGGAGCTTTGGAACAGCGTCTTCAGGAAAACCGGCACCAGGGCCGCCTGCCAGTCGTGGCAGTGGACAATGTCAGGAATCCAGTTCATGTAGTTCAGCGCGGCCAGGGCAGCCTTGCTGAAGAAGCAGTATTTTGGAATGTCATCTACCAGGTTGATATAGGGGTTGCCCGTAGAGAAAAACTCCTGGTTGTCGATAAAGTCGTACACCACTCCATCGTGGATGTATTCCATGATCCCCACATAGTAATTCCGGCCGGTTCTGCCCAGATCCATGTAGAACTCACCCCGGTAGACCATCTTATCCTGATATTCCTTCGGGATGCAGGCGTAGCGGGGGAGAATCACCCGAACGTCGCAGTTCAGCCGGACCAGTTCCCGAGGCAACGCGTACATGACATCGCCCAAGCCGCCGGTTTTGACAAAGGGGTAGCACTCCGAGCCGATGAAGGCCACGCTGCGCCGGGGCTGGTGGGTCATCACCTCCACAGGGGCAGGCGCTTCCGCGGCGGGAGCCGCCTTTTCCTCCACAGGGGCGGTCTTCTTGGGGGTGGCTTCCTTCTTCGCAGTGGCAGGAGCCGCCTTTTCCTCCACAGGAGCGGCCTTCTTGGGGGCAGCCTCCTTCTTCGCAGCGGCGGGAGCCGCCTTTTTCTCTACAGAGGCGGCCTTCTTGGGGGCGGCCTCCTTCTTCGCAGCGGCGGGAGCCGCCTTTTCCTCCACAGGAGCGGCCTTCTTGGGGGCGGACTCCTTCTTCACAGTGGCGGGAGCCGCCTTTTCCTCCACAGAGGTGGCCTTCTTGGGGGCGGCTTCCTTCTTCACAGTGGCGGGAGCCGCTTTTTCCTCCACAGGGGCGGCTTCCTTCTTCACAGTGGCGGGAGCCGCCTTTTCAGCAACAGGGGGTGTAGCTTTTTTGGGGGTTGGTTTCTTGTTTGCGGAATCTGCTTTTTTCCGTGTCATAGCATGTCGTCCTTTCCTGAATCTCTGCCTGTGGGAGCGATGCCGTCCCCACGGGTTTCGCAGTGGCGCAATCCGTGAAGAGCCTGCTTGCCGTTTTTTAGCGTGCGCTTTGGTTGCGGGACCCCTCCCTGGCATTTCATTGCCTATATTATAGCAAATATCGTGCCAAAAGGCGATAGGGAAGCGAAAATTTTTGTGTTTTGGTTATAAAAGAGCTCCGCGGTTCCAGGTTCCCAAAGGGATAGTGGAGGCGGCGCGAGAGGCTGTGGGAGAGAGGCGCGCCTTACTGGGATGGCTCTTAAGAAAGGGGGCCACAAAGAGCCGTGAAAAAGGACACAGGTTTCCCGCCTGTGCCCTTTCCGTTTCTTATTCTGTTTTTTCGGGCGTTTGGACATCCGTGGAAGGTTCCGCGGGAGCTGCTTCCACCGGGGGAGCAGCCGGAGCGGGGGCCTCCTGATGTTCCGCGGCAACTTTCCCTCCAAGCATTCCGGAGAGCAGCGCCTTGATGTCGATGCCCATGCCCTGGGCAATGCCCTCAGAAACCTGGGTGGTGCCGTTGATGATATCCTGCAGCAGCTTGGCGCTGTTGCCCTCGCCATACATGGTAATCTTGTCCACCTTAGAGAGGGGCTGGGCCACATTCTTGGCAATCTCCGGCAGGGCGTTCATCACCATCTCAATGACGGCGGCCTGGCCGTATTTCTTCATGGCCTCGGCCTTCTTGTCAATGCCTTCTGCCTCTGCCAGCGCCTTGGCCTGAATGGCCGCGGCCTCTGCCTTACCCACAGCGGAGATACCGGCGGCCTCCTGCTCCTTGGCGAAGCGGCTGGCCTCCGCCTGCTTTTTCACAGCTTCCGCTTCCTGCTCCTGCTCGTAGCGCTTGGCCTCCGCGTCCTTTTGCCGCTGGAAGAGGGCGGCCTGGGCCTCCTGCTCTTTCCGGTAGCGGTCAGCGTCCGCCTTGGCCCGGATCTCCGCGTCCAGGGCCTGCTTGGCCACCTCTACCTCTTGCTTTTTCAGCTCGGCCTCCCGGGCGGTCTTGGCGATTTCCGCGTCCACCGTGGCGGTGCCGATGATTTTCTGCTGGGCCTGGTTTTGAATCTCATAGGCGGCCTCCGCCTCGGCCTTCTTGGTGTCGGCGGTGATTTTCAACTCTGCCCGCTTGATCTCCAGTTCGTTCTGCTTCTGGGCAATCTGGGTTTGGGATTCCACCTTGGCGTCGTTGGCGGCTTTGTCGGCGTTTGCCTGGGCGATGGCCACGTCCCGGTCCGCCTGGGCCTTGGCAATGGCAGCGTTCTTTTTGATGAGGGATGTGTTCTCCGCACCCAGATCCTGAATCAGGCCGTTTTCATCCTGGACGTTCTGGATGTTGCAGGAGAGGATCTCAATGCCCAGCTTCTCCATGTCTCGAGAGGCCTTCTGCATCACCTGGTCGGAGAAGGAATCCCGGTCGGTGTTGATTTTCTCCAGCGTCAGCGTGCCGATGATCTCCCGCATGTTGCCCTGGAGGGAATCCTTCAGATCCATGGCAATGTCATTGCCTTTCTTGTTCAGAAAGTTTTTCGCCGCCAGCCGGATGCCGTTCTCCTCTGGGGAGATGCGCACCTTGGCCACAGCGTCCACGGATACGTTGATAAAGTCGTTGGTGGGGACGGACTGCTCCGTCTTGATGTCCACCGTCATCTGGCCCAGATACAGCTTATCCAGCCGCTCCAAAAAGGGGATGCGGATGCCCGCCTGCCCAATGAGGATGCGGCTGTTTTTCCGTAGGCCGGAGATGATATACGCCTGGTCCGGTGGGGCCTTTACATAGCCCATAAGCAAAATAATGAGAATTACCAGAATCGGGATGATAACGGGGAGGTAGGGCAACAGAAATTCCATTACATAACACCTGCTCTTTCTTCCTGTTTCGGAACTGTAACGTGAACGGACCTTTCATATTCGCCGGGTTCCGCGCCCCCCTTCTTGCTGCTGTTTCTCCAAAATGCGCTGTACGGCCTCAACAGATTCCTGAAGTGCCTTTTGGTTAGCCGCCTCCAATTTTTGAAGATGGCCCTCTAAGTCCCCCTGCATGGAGAGCAGCGCCTTGGCCGTCATCTGGAACCGGCCGGCGTCCTCCCCGTGGGAGAGCCGCCAGTCGAACCACTGCCGGTAGCGCTTCCGTTCTTTGGGCAGCATGAAAACCAATAGGCCGTCCCGTTCCTTCCCATGGGGATAGTAGGTGGGGCCGTCCACCTGCATGTCCCACTTTTCCGGGGCGGCGTTGTACAGGGCCATGATCTGCTCAAAAGTCAAAAGCAAAATCTCGCCGTTTTTCCAGCGTTCCCGCAAATCTTTCGGCTCCCGCCGCAGGATGTGGAGTGAAAGCAGCACCAAAACCGCCGCCAGCGCCACGCAGCCTGCGATGATGCCGAACGTAACCTGGGTATCCATACCAGCCCTCCCATGCTAAGAACTGTCTCCAGTATAGCGGAAAGGGGCTGGAAATACAACTGTTCCCGGCCCCTTTCTTTGTCTTTTTTATAGAAAGCTGTAGTGAATCATTCCTGTTTTCCCTTCCAGCACCTTGCTCTGTTGTAAGGTGAGCCCCACCGGACTGTGCCCCGGCAGGAAAGGCGCCTGCTCAAAGATGGACACCGCCGTGTTGCTGCCGTCCGCTACGGGGGCAACCACCAGGCTGATTTCATCCAGCAGCCCTTCCGACAGGAACGACCAGTTCATCACGCCGCCCCCTGCCACCATCAGCCTTTCAATGCCAAACCGGTTGTGGAGCTTTTGGAGCAGCAGTCCGCAGTCCAGGGCCTCTTTCCCGGCAAATACATAGGAAACGTCCTTTTCACGCAGGTAAGCCAAGTACTTTGGAGCGGCCTGCTCTGTCAGAGCTTCAATGATGTGGGCTGGCTCCCGGCCCTTCTTCTCAGAAATGTGGGAGGAGAAGGCCAGTTCCCCTTTCGGGTCCACAGACACAACAAAATTGTCCATATCCCGGCCCTTTACATTGACCCAGTCCTCCCGGGGCAGGGGAGTGGAGATAGGGGAAAGGCTTCCCGCTTTTCCGTCAGCATAGCCCCCCAGCATGGTGGTGGTGCCGTACAGCGTGGCCTGGCAGCCGTAGTACTTTCGCAGCTCCCCATAAGCCCGGGAGGCAGGAGCCGCCTCTACAGCCCCGAAAAAGGCGCCGTCAATCTTCCCGTCCAGGGACGCCAGCATGTGGCAGACTACAAACATCCCGCTCATTTCAGCGCCGCCCCGTCCTGGAAGGCGTTGCCCACACGCTGGCCCAGCACATGGTAGCCGTTGTGGACCGGCTCGAAGGAGATGGGCCGGAACTTGGAAAAGTCAATGTTCCCGTCCTCGCCCAGCACGCTCTCGTCGGCGGACACATTGACAATCTCCCCGATGACGTTGCCGTCCTCGCTGATTTTCACCAGCTTGCACTCCATGGCCACAGGCAGCTCGTCGATGAGGGGAGCGTTGACAAACTGGCTCTTGGTCAGGTGGAAGCCAGACTTCTCCATCTTCTTGGGCTCGGTGTTGGCGGAGGCCAAACCCACATAGTCGCTAGCCACCAGGTTGGCGGCGTCGGCAAAGCTGACGGTAAAGGCCCCGGTAGCCCGGATGTTCTTGGTGGTCTTGTGGCCGGCGCTCAGGCACAGCTCCACCTTGTTCCCGTCATACAGGCCGCCCCAGGCGGCGTTCATGGCGTCAGGGCTGCCGTTCTTGTCATAAGTGGCGATGATCAGCACCGGCTGGGGATAGAACCAAGATTTCACACCAAAGTTTTTGCGCATCGCGATACACTCCTTTTTAATAGGGAAAGCGGGGTGCGGATGCACCCCCCGTTTCCTTGAATCTCATTTCTGGCCGTCCACATCGGGCACAATCTCCGCGTACTTTTTCAGCATTTCAGGGGTGCTGTAATAGTAGCGGGTGTTCTTGTCCAGAGCGGCGATTTTTTCCATTTCCTCCTCCGTGAAAGAGAAGTCAAACAGGTCGAAGTTATCCTTGATGTGGGCCGGGTTCTTGGAGCCGGGGATGACGATATTCCCGTCCTGAATGTGCCACCGCAGGATAATCTGGGCGTTGGTCTTGCCGTACTTCTTTCCCAGCTTCGTGAACAGGGGCTCCTCCAGCAGCGCCTTGTCCCCGTGGCCCAGGGGGTACCAGGCCTGGATGACCATGCCCTCTTTGCTGAGGAACGACTTTAGCTCCTGCTCCTGGAAGTAGGGGTGGACCTCGGTTTGCAGCACGGCGGGCTTCACCTGGCACAGGCCCAGGATTTCCTCGATCTGCCCCTGGTTGAAGTTGGAAAGGCCAATGGCCTTTACCTTGCCCTCCTTGTAGGCCTTCTCCATCTGCCGGTAGCCCGCCACATAGTTGCCCGCGGGCTGGTGGATGAGCAACAGGTCGATAGTGTCGGTGCCCAGCCGCTCCAGGGTCTTGTCCACGGCGTCGTCATTTTCGTAGAAGGAGGGCCACAGCTTTGTCTCCAGGAAGATCTCCTCCCGCTTCAGGCCGGATTTCTTCATGGCCCGGCCCACAGCCTTCTCGTTGACGTAGGCGTTGGCTGTGTCGATGAGCCGGTAGCCGCCCTCCAACGCCGCCAGCACCGAGGCCTCCGCCTCGTCCGGGCTCAGTAAAAAGGTCCCAATGCCCGCCATGGGCATTTTCAATCCGTTGTTCAATGTAGCAAATTCCATACCAATTGCCATCCTTTCCATGGTTGCGGTGCCTCTTTTTTCTGTAATTATACTATACTCCCTCCGGGGAGAGAGCGGAAGTTTCCATTGGTTATGCGGTAGAAACCCTTGGGTTATTACAGCCCCAACTCATCAATCCAGCTTTGCACGTCCTCTATGGCGGTGTCCGCGGTGAAGGGGCCGTTTTCCTGAGCCATGCTTTCCTCTCCTTCTGCCGGGGTCGGCGCCTCGCTTTCTTGCACGATGGGTTCCACCTGCTGGGAAACGGCTTCCCCCGCCGGGGCGCACCCGGTGAGGAGCGCTAGCCCCAGGGCCGCCAATGCCGCCGCAATTTTCATGGATTCCACTGCCCTTCTCTTTCTTGCCCTCATTATAAAACAAGAGAGACCTCCGCAGAAGTCTCTCTTCGTTACCAGGTATAAAGCCGAAGGTTATCAGCCATGGTTCACAGCCTGTTGGACAGCTTTTAAAAACCGTTGAATCTCTGGGGTGGGCTTTGGCGCGTGGAGCAGTCCAAAGGGGATGGTGTAGCCCCAGTCCACAGGCAGAATTTTCAGCAGCGGGTGGACATACCGCCAATTCTCCACGGCCATCAGCAGGTAGTTGTTGTTTTCACACCGGTTGAACACCCCCACATCATAGAAATCAAAATCCACAATTTGGATTTGGGGGTGGTTCTTCCACAAGTCGTCCCGAAGCTGATCCACATAGTGGCTCCAATCCCGGTGCATCAGCAAGAGCTTTTCCCCATAGAGGTCCTGCACGGTCAGCTGTTCCTTCTGGGCCAAGGGATGGTGGATGGATACAGCAACGCAGATTGGCTCTTTGGTCAGCTCCAGGCCGGCGCAGCGGCGCAGGTTCAGCATGGTTTCGTCAAACACGCCCGCCACCACGTCGATGGTCTGCCCCATGTTTCCCAAAATTTCCCTGGCGTTCTCCGGAGTGTTCTCATAGGGCACCAGCTGGAACTTCACGTTGGGGCAGGTCTCCCGGATCTTGGGCCACAGGTCCACCAAAAACTGCGCGGGGGTCATGATGGACGTGCCGATGCGGATGATATGGTCCGTCTCTTCCATAGCGTTTTTGGCCCGGGTGACGGAGTCCTTGCAGTATTGGATGATATATTTTGCGTCCTGATAGAGGGACTTTCCTGCTTGCGTCAGCTGTAGTCCCCGGTGGGTGCGGATGAAGAGCGGCAGGTCCAGATTTTCTTCCAGCAGGTTGACTTGCTTGATCACCGCGGGAGGCGAGATAAACAGCCGCTCTGCCGCTTTGTTGAAGCTGCCCGCTTCCACCACAGAGATAAATGTGTCTAGCTGGGGATTGTACATGCATTGTCCCTCCTTTTCTTCATTGTAGTAGAAAAACGGGGCGGATGTCAAGACAGCCGGACCCAGGGCCAGGTTACGGCTCTTATCGGCTCCTCTGGTGGTGGAAAATCCACCGCCAGCCTGGATGGGGAGAACGAAAGCGCCGTGCAAGCCGCTTTGTCCCAGCTGCTCCGGGGTAAAACCGTTCTGGTTATCGCCCACCGGATGCGCACGGTGGCTGGGGCTGACCAAATCGTGGTTCTGGAGGAAGGCCGCGTGGCGCAAAAGGGGCCCCCGCAGGAGCTAATGGAGCAGGGTGGTCTTTACCGCCATATGGTTGAACTGTTATTGACAGGCGTGGACGGCAACCTGGGCAGCCAGGCGGCGGAGTACCTGCTGGAACTGGAGCCGGCGGAGAATTTGATTTTCTGCGGTTACAGCGAAGAGGCGCTGAAAAAGTTCGCGGAGCGCGGCGTGGAAACCCGCGTCACCAACTTCAATTTTTCTGAGGGCTTGAAGGAAGCTTTCACCGGCGCCGAGCGGCTGGCGCTGATCTCCATGCCCTTTGTGGGCGCAAAGCGGCAAAACGCCCACAAGAACGTGGTGGACGCGGCCAAAGCGGCTGGGGTGAAGCAGGTGATTTATACCTCCCTGGTCAACGCCGGGGACGAAACCAACCCCAGCGTGGAGAAAAAGGACCACATCTACACCGAGAACTATATCAAGGCTTCCGGCCTGGATTACATCTTCCTGCGGAACTCCCAGTACGCCGAGGCCATGATTACCAACTACTTCACCTATGTAAAGCTGGACGGCGTGCTGAAGAACAACCAGGGCGACGGCAAGATGGCCTACATCTCCCGGAAGGACTGCGCCAAGGCGGTGGCTTACGCCCTGCACCGGGGCGCCGGGTATGACCACGCCACTCTGAACATCAACGGGCCGGAACTGATGACGATTTCTCAATTTATCGAGTACGGCAACCAGGGCACCGGAAACCATATCACCTACCAGGAGATCACCGATGAGGAGAACTACCAGGTGTTCGACGCCATGGGGGTGCCCCGCACTACGGACGGGCACTTTGAAAAGGGCAGCGAGGCCCCGTATTCCTCCGATGGCATGGTGACTTTCGGGCAGGCGATCCGCGAGGGCAAGATGGATGTGTGGACTGATGATTTCCAGAAGCTCACCGGCCAGCAGCCTTTGACGGTGCTGTATATGTTCCAGCACTCCAGTGACTTCCAGGTGGGGGAGCGCCACTCAAAGGACAACTGAGAGAAAAATAACACAGAAGGGGCGCTCTGGAGAGGGCGCCCCTTCTGTGTTATTTTTCCCCAGCTTCTGATAAGGGCACTGCGCGCTTACAGCTTTTGATAGGCTTGCAGCTTTTTTTCATCCAAAACAGTGACGAAGCGGTTGCCCGTGTCGATAATCCCCTCTTTGCGCAGCTGGCCGTACATCTTGGCGAGCTGTGCCCGTGAGACATTGATAAAGGAAGCCACCTCCTGCTGAGTCAACAGAATCTTCCCCGTTTCCCGGTACTCAGGAGTGTCCAAAAGCAGCAGCAGAAACGTGGTGAGCCGCAGCATTTGATCGGAGTGGCCCAGGCTTCCCACCATGAACGCCACCTCCCGCAGGACCTCGCCGTAGTAAACCACCAAGTCATAGCCCAGCTGGGGGTTTTGCAGGATGAGCTTTTTCAAAATATCGGCGGTGAAGGGCAGCACATGCATGTCCACCACGCTGGTGATGCTGACCACCGATTTGTTTTCATCGTCGATACAGTCCATCCCGATCAAAGTGTCCTGCTTCATAAAGTCGATGATCTGCTCGTTGCCGTCGCTGGTAGAGATGTAGACTTTTGCCAGTCCATCCAAAATATAGTAAAGCCAGCCGTGGGTGTAGCACTGCGTGCAGAGGTTTTGCCCTTTGGGGACCATCATGGGAGCGGGACAGACGCTTTCAAACAGAGGGCGGTATTTGCGCAGAGAGCCCTCTACAAAAAAGTGAATACTGTTCACAACAGTCACTCCTTGATTTGTAACACCTTTTATTGCGGCCCCCTTCGGCGTACCTTTCCAAAAAGAAACGCCGAAAGAAGGCATAATACTGCAATTAATTATTATAACACATAATTACTAAAAAAGCAAGTCATCAGTAGACGGTTTCAGACATTTTTCTTGCTTATAGAGAGACGAAAAATTCTTTGGAATGATACTATCCATGTGTACAGCCTGGGGGATGGCTCATGGTAAAATAACACTAGTTATCCAATGGGATGGGCTGCGGTTTTCGTAAGAAAAGCCGGTGCCTGCAAACTGGCGCGGCCTCTTTCCATTGGCTGCGATCCGGCCACTCAAGAGAAAGGAGCAATGTTGGATGAGCAAGGAGCTGACGCTACATATCAATGGGAAGACCTATGAGTTTTCCATTGGACGGAGACTGGGACAGATCCCGGAATCCGAAACGCTGCTGGAAACGCTGAGGGAGCGCCTCGGCCTGACCGGCACGAAGCTTTCCTGTGGGGAGGGGGCCTGCGGCTGCTGCGCTGTGCTGATGGACGGCAAGGCGGTCGCTTCCTGCGTGACCCTGACGGTGGAATGTGAGGGCAAGGAGATCACTACGATCGAAGGCCTAAGCGATCCTGTCACAGGTGAGCTCGATCCCATTCAAGAGGCCTTTTTGGAGCACAGTGCGTTCCAATGCGGCTTCTGCACTCCTGGCATCATCATCGCGGTAAAGTCCTTGCTGAATCAGAACCCCTCCCCCTCTGAGGAGGAGATCAAGGAAGCGCTCAGCGGAAATTTCTGCCGCTGCATCAGCCATTACCAGGTGATTGAAGCCGTCCAATCTATCATTAAGGGAGGAGATCAGGTATGAGCGAATTCCGGCATATCGGCAAAGTGCGCCGCCGTCAGGATGGCCGTGCGATTGTAACCGGCAAGGCCCTCTATTGCGACGACCTGCCCATTAAAAACTGCAAATACGCCAAGGTGCTGCACAGCCCCTATCCCCATGCGGAGATCGTGTCCATCGACACCTCCGAGGCGGAGAAACTGCCCGGCGTCATCGGCGTGATGACCTATAAGAACGCTCCCGCTTGGAAGACCGGCGTGCCTGCTCACCGCCCTGTGATGAGCCAGCACCTGCGCTTTGTGGGAGACCCCGTGGCCGCTGTGGCCGCCGAGACTCCCCAGATCGCGGAAGAGGCTCTGGAGCTCATCAAGGTGGAGTACAAAGAGCTGACCCCTGTCTACGACGTGGAGGACGCCATCAAGGACGGCGCCCCCGAAGTCTACCGCGCAGAGGACAATATCGAATCCAAAGGCTATCACTACGACCACAACTGCCTGCCTCCCGGGAGCTGGTTTGAGGGAGACGACCCGCCCTTCTACAAGATCCAGGAAGGCGACGTGGCCAAGGGTTTTGCAGAGAGTGATGTGGTGGTGGAAGGCAAGGTTGCCTATACTTGGACCTTCCCCGGCGCTCCGGAGAGCCCCTTTGTGGCTGCCGGCTGGGAGGACGAAACCCATGTAAACGTGTGGGCTTCCTCTCAGGGCCCCAACATGGTGTGCCGTCCGCTGGCCTTTACCATTGGCGCCCATATCAATGTCACCACCCCCAACGTGGGCGGCAGCTACGGCAATAAGGACGCCTTGGGCTACATTACCATGCTCACAGTGGCCTTGGCCAAGGTGACCGGCTGCACAGTGAAATTCGCGTTGACGAAGGAAGAGCATCTGCTGTTCTACGAGCGCCGTTTGGACAACAAGTTCATTGGCAAGATCGGCATTACCAAGGACGGCCAGATCAAGGCCCTGCAGGGCGACTGGCTGGTGGGCACTGGCGCCGGTTCCGAGCTGACCCAGGGCCAGGTGGCTGAGGGCTTGGGCGAGCTGCATATCGCCCTGAACAAGTGCCCCAACTGGGACCTGGTCTCCAAGGTGGTCTGCTCCAACAAGATCCCTGTGGGCATCGCCCGCGGCTTCGGCGGCCAAGAGCTGAAGGCCTGTGTGCTGCACCTGCTCAACCGGGCTTTGAAGCAGATTGACATGGACCCGGTCACCTTCTATAAAAAGAACTTCTGCCAGGCTGGCGACCAGTATTACTGGCGTACCGGCCATAAGTACAGCAACCCCGTCATCAACTATGACAAGTGCTTTGACGTGGCGGCTGAAAAGTTCCATTGGTTCGACCGCTGGAAGGGTTGGGGCGTTCCCTCCCGCGTAGAGGGCAACAAGGCCTATGGCGTGGGCTTCAGCCTCCACAGCAGCGGCGACCCCCAGAGTGATGAGACCTTTGCCTATGTCCGCCTGGAGAACGACCAGGTCATGGTGCACTGCGCGGTGTCCCAGTTCGGCAACGGCCAGCGTCTGGCCTTGGCGAAGATTGCCGCGGAAATTTTGAACGTGCCCCTGGAGAATGTGACCATCAACTCCTCCGATACCCGCACCGACCCCGCTGACTTTGGTGCGGCCGGTTCCCGCGAGACCATTACCGCCGGCGGCGCCGTAGGCTCCGCTGCAAAGGCCGCCCGCCAGAAGCTGCTGGAAGAGGCCGCTGAGAAGCTGGGCTGCCAGCCGGAGGACCTGGACACCAAGGATATGATGGTGTTCCGCAAGGATGACCCCTCTGTGTGCGTGCCTTGGATCGCCATTTGCCCCATGTATTATTCCATTACCGGCCAGGGTGTGGTGAAGGGCGACTTTAACCACAACAACTGCGTCATGAATTTTGTCGAGGTGGAAGTGGATCTGGAGACCGGCCTTGCCAAGATTACCGACTGCCTGAGCGCTTCGGACGTGGGACAGATTATCAACCCCTTAGAGCTGAAGATGCAGTTTGAGGGCGGCCTGGGATCTGCCGGTATGGACACCGGCCATCTGGAAGAGCTGGTGCTCGACCCCACCATCGGCCGCGTGATGACCCACAACATGATCGACTACAAGTGGCGGCCTTTCAACGAGCTGCCTAAGTTTGACACGGCCATTCTCGAGTCCCGGTGGCCCACGGCGAACCCCTTCGGCGCTATCGGCATTGGCGAAATCACCGGCGCTGCCGGCCCTGCCGCTGTGATGATGGCAGTGGAAAATGCCATTGGCGGCGCAGAAATCAACCAGTATCCCGCCACCCCGGATAGGATTCTGAATGCCATGGGGAAGGCCAAAGGAGGTCTTGGAGAATGAAAAATTTTGAACATCTCAACGCGGCCAGCTTTGAGCAGGCCACGCAGGAATTGAAGAGCTCCAAACGCGGTCAGCCCATTGCCGGCGGCACCGACCTTTTGGGCACCTTAAAGAAGAACATCCTCCCGGAGTCCCCCGACCTGATGGTCAACCTGAAGACCATTCCCAATGCGTCCTATGTTCTGGACCAGGGGGACAGGGTGGCGGTGGGCGCTTTAACCACTCTTTCCGAGGTGGAGTCTGACAGCGCCTTTGCAGGGGAGCTGAAAGCGGTTGCGCAGGCTGCCCACAGTGTGGCCACCCCCATCATCCGCAATACCGCCACCCTGGGCGGCAACCTGTGCCAGGATGTGCGCTGCTGGTACTACCGCTATCCCGATTCCGTGGGTGGGCGCCTCCTGTGCGCCCGCAAGGGGGGCGACCAGTGCTACGCCATTCAGGGCCGCAACCAGTACCACTCCATCATGGGCGGCATGAAAACCCATCACAACGCCTGCTCTGCGGAGTGCCCTGCCGGCACAGATATCCCCGCCTATATGGAGAAGATCCGTGAGAACGATTGGGACGCCGCCGCGGAGATCATCATGCGGGTCAACCCCATGCCCATGCTTACCTCTCGGGTTTGCCCCCACACCTGCCAGTCCGTGTGCAACCAGTGTGAGCACGGCGACCCTGTGAGCATCCATTCGGTGGAGCGCGCGGTGGGCGACTACATTTTGGCCAATGCCAGCAAGTTCTACAAAGCTCCCGAAACCTCCACCGGCAAGAAGGTGTCCATTGTGGGCGGCGGCCCTGCCGGCCTTACCGCTGCCTATTACCTGCGCAAGATGGGCCACGAGGTAACCATCTACGAAAAGATGGAAGAGGCCGGCGGCGTGATGATGTACGGCATTCCGGAATACCGCCTGCCCAAGCACTATGTCCGCGATCTGATCACGGCCCTGACCGGCATGGGCATTGTCATTCAGAACAACACAGAAGTGGGCAAGGACATCACCCTGGAGGAGATCAAGGCTGCCAGCGACACGGTTTTCCTGGATACCGGCGCATGGAAGCAGCCCATCCTGGGCATCGACGGCGAGAGCCTGACCCAGTTCGGCCTGAACTTCCTGGTAGAAGTCAAGAAGTTTATGACCAAGCAGATCGGCAAGGAAGTGCTGGTCTGCGGCGGCGGCAACGTGGCCATGGACGTGGCCCTCACCGCCGTGCGTCTGGGCGCCCAGAAGGTTAAGCTGGTCTGCTTGGAGCAGCGGGATGAAATGCCCGCCTCCGCCGAGGAGATCGCCCGCGCCGAGGAAGAGGGCGTGGAGATCTACAACGGCTGGGGCTTGAAGCGGGTCATTTCCGCTGAGGACGGCAGCATCACCGGCTTGGAGAGCATGAACTGCGTCTCCGTCCGGGATGAGAACGGCCGGTTCAACCCCACTTACGGCGATGAGACCCGGGTGTTCACCTCCGACTGCATCATCCTGGCCACTGGCCAAAAGGTGGACATTGATTTCCTGGGCGATAAGTACAAGGAAGAGCTGAAGAATGCCCGCGGCCTGATTGAGGTGGGCGAACACAAGGATACCCGCGCCCCTGGCATCTACGCTGGCGGCGACGCGGCTTCCGGCCCCTCTGTGGCTATCAAGGCCATCCGCGATGGCGGCATCGCCGCCAAGAGCATGAGCCGTTATATGGGATATCCCATGGAGGCTCCCGCTGCCGGCCATTCCTTCCTGAAGTACGACCCCGAAGGGATCTTTGTCACCAAGGGCGCTGTGGAGAAGGACACCCCCGTTGCGGAGCGCAGCCTGAATGTGGAGGATTCCACCAGCCTGACCATGGAAGAGGCTGCTGCGGAAGCTCACCGCTGCATGAACTGCGGTTGCTATTCGGTCAATGCTTCTGACATGGCCAATGTGATGCTGGCACTGGATGCGGATATCTGCACCACCAGCAAGACAATCCCCGCCTCTACGTTCTTTAGCGCCATGCATTCTGTGGAGCTTTTAGAGCCCGGAGAGCTGGTCACAGAGGTTCAGATCCCCAAGATGCCCGGGTACCGCACCGGCTACCTGAAGATGCGCCTGCGCGAGGCCATTGATTTCGCTATCACTGCGTTGGCCTATGCGTATAAAGAGGAGGACGGTATCATTGTGGATGCCCGGCTGGTGGCTGGCGGCATTGCGCCGGTGCCCCTGCGGCTGACTGCCGCGGAGCAGGTGCTCGTGGGCAAGAAGCCCACTCCCGCGCTGGCGGAAGAGGCTTTCAAGGCGGCCATGAAGGACGCCTGCCCCATGACGGAAAACAGCTATAAGCTGCAAGAAGTAAAGGCCCAGATTTTCCAGTCCCTGGGATTCTAAAGAGAAATATGCTGTTCGGGGCGGCCGGCAAACAGCCGGCTGCCCCGCGCGGCTTTCCATCAGCCGGTGCCGTAAGGGGAATTCCGCTGGTGGCGTTTGGTGAAAAGTATGTGTAAGAAGAAAAGTATCACTCCCCTGGATGGGGCTATTGAGCTGGGGGGAGAGGTCTCCGTTTCCCAGCTGATGGAATCCCCCCTGCTGCGCCAGGAGGCCAAAGCCTTGGCGGAAGCCCTGGAGCAGGATTGCCGGATGGGGCTGCTGTCCCCCGGCCAGACGGTGGAGGACCTTTTGCGCCAAGGGGTTTCCTGCCCCAGCTGTGTCCAGGATGAACCCTGTATAAAGGACGGCGGCTGTGTCTGCCATGTCACGGGACATCCCTGCAGCACGGGCTCTGTGCTGGGAGGTAAACGCTTGGGAGAGCCCTTGTGCTGCCAAGCCTGTCCGGCAGGCGTGGATCTGCCGGGCATCCTCCAGCTTTTGCGGGAGGGCTCGGTACTGGAAGCCCAGCGCACCCTGATGAAATTCCTGCCCATGGCTGCCACTGTCTGCCTTGCCTGCGGCAAGTGTACCGGGGCATGTGTCCGAAACCGGGAGGGCGCGCCGGTGGCAGTCCACCGGGTGATGGATTGGCTGGGAAAGACAATCAGCAGCCACCCGGAGATCTTCTTCATCCAGCCTTCGGGGGACAGCAAAAAGTGGATCGCCTTGCAGCTGCCAACCCTTGCAAATCTGACGGCCGCCTATTACCTGCGGCGCATGGGAAACCATGTAGTGGTTTGCCAGTCGGTTCCGGCAGGGGAGATCCTGGCCCCCTACGGGGAGCGGGCGGCTTCTCTGGCTGGCCCTCTGGGAGAGTATTTGGAGAATTTAGCGTATATGGGCGTGCTGTTTGAGGAAAAGTCCCTGGAGGACTTGCAGCAGGCTTACTCTTTCCATCAGGCGCTCTGCCTGGAGAGGTCTCCCCAGAGAGATTGGGACAGTCTGCTGGCAGAGATTCCCTTTGGCGTGGAGGAGGCTCGAAAGCTCAATTTGAGCTATGGCCTCAAATCCTTCCTGGAACCGGGCGGAGATTTCTGCACGTTTGACAGGGAGGGAGCGGTCTTGCCCCCCGCCTTAGGGGAGGGGCAGGAAACATGCAGCCAGCAAGCTGCTTTGCGTGAGGCGTCGCGCTGTTGGAACTGCAGCTGCTTTGGCGCGGCCGCAGGCAGTGCCAGCGCCGCGCTGCTGATGCTGGAGACAGTGATTCAAACCAGCCAGCGAAGGCTGCGTGCCCAGGATTACTTCTCCCAGGCAGAGCCCTGGCGGCAGCTTAAACCAGAGGAAGCCTTTGCCTGCTTGGAAGTGCCCATGAGCGGGGATTTTTGCAGCGGCTGCCTGCGCCAAGGGGAGATCTCCCTCTGCTATGCGTTTTTATTTGAAGGCGGCAGGCTGCAAGTCCTTCGCATGGTCTTTGCAGGCGTAGCGCCGGTGCCCATCCGCGTGACGGCGGCAGAGCGTTGTCTGGCGCGGCAGGAAAAGGCGTCGCTGCAGCCCGCTGCGGCGGCCCATGAGATTATGGAACACATAAGGCCCTCGCTCTGCTGCATGCGGGGCAATGAGGGGAAACCCTTGCAAATGGAAGCCCTGATCCAACAAAGCCTAGAAGTTGCCCTGCGCAGCTGAGGAAGCGGTTGACAGGGCGTGAATTTGTGGCGGGAAGAGCCAAGCCTGCCCCAGGGGGGCAGGCTGCCTCTTCGCCAGAAATGGAGGAATAGAATGCGGTATGGCGCCGTGATTTTGGCGGCGGGCATTGCCTCACGGATGGGGGATTTCAAGCCCCTGCTGCCCATGGGAGAGGAAAGTGTCATCCAAAACGTGGTGCGGGTTCTGCGCGAGGCGGGCGTTCAGCAAATTGTTGTTGTAACAGGATATCGCAAAAAGGTGCTCGAAGAGCACCTTAAAAATGCAAGCGTTATGTTTGTGCATAACGAACGCTTCGCCCAGACGAAAATGTTCGATTCCGTCAAGCTGGGGCTGGAGGCCCTGGATGCTGCCTGTGAGAAAATTTTATTGACGCCCGCGGACGTCCCCTTGGTGAAAAAGGATACAGTCCAGGCTTTAATGGCCCAGGAGGGGCCCTGTGTCCGGCCGCTGTACCATGGCCGGCCGGGGCATCCGCTGATGCTGGACCACCGGATTGTCCCGGCGCTGAAGGAATGCTCCGGACGGGAAGGGCTGCGGGGTGCGGTGGAAGAGCTGGGTCTGCCCATTCAGAATGTAGAAGTAGAGGACGAAGGCACGGTTCTGGACATTGACACCCCCCAGGATTACGCGTTGCTGCTGCACAAGCAGGGGGGGCGCCGGGTGCGGATGAAAAACCAGCTTGTCATTGGCACCGATGAGCTCTTCTTTGGCCCGGGCTCTGCCCAGCTGCTGGAGATGATCGCCTTAACTGGCACCATCACCGCCGCCAGCGAGGCCATGCACATGTCCTACTCGAAAGCCTGGAAAATGCTCAACCAGATCGAGAAGCAGCTGGGGGATAAAATCGTAGTCCGCGTCAACGGCGGATGCGATGGCGGCTACACCTACTTGACAGAGAAGGGCAAGTGGCTGCTGGCTGCTTACAGGGGCATGCAGCGGGAGCTAAAGGAAACAGCGGATGCGCTGCTGGAAAAATACTTTGGAACCACATTTTGAAACAGGGGTGGAAACATGCCGTATGTTTACTTGGTCCGCCACGCCCAGGCGGAGCCCGTGGGCTCCTTTTGCGTGGGCTCCGGGACAGATCTATCCCTGACGGAAGAGGGGGCCCGTTGCGCGGCCGGGCTGCACCGGTGCTTCCAGGGGATGCCCCCGGCGCCGGTGTACGCCAGCCCTCTAAGGCGCAGCGTGGAAACCGCCCGCCTGCTGGCAGGGCCGGACAGGCCTGTCCAGATTGAAGATGACCTGCGGGAGCTGGATATGGGCTGCTGGGAGGGCAAGAGTTTTGCCTCCATTCGGGAGGAGTATCCCCAGCTCTACGCAGCCCGGGGAAGCGACCACGCCCTCCAGCCCCCCGGCGGGGAGAGCTACCCTGTTGCCGCCGCCCGCATGGAACGGGCGTTAAATGCCATTGCAGCGGGCCTGGACAGCCAGGAGGAGCGGGTGGTGGTGTCCCACAGCGGCGCAATGCGCGCCTTCCTGTGCAAGGCCACAGGGACGCCCTACAGCCAGAACCGCACATGGTCCCAGCCTTACGGCTCGGTGGATGTGCTGGAATTTGGCCCGGCGGGCTGGAAGCTGCTGGCGGCAGGTGTCCCGCCTTACCGGTGCCCCGATGAAGGGCAGGTCCAAGCCCTGTGGGAAGAATATGGCGCCGGGCAGCAGGCCCAGCTTCATTGCTGTGCTGTGGCAGAGAAAGCGGTCCAACTGTGCAGAAGCCTGGCGGCTGCCGGCTGGACATTGGATGAGGAGCTGCTTCGCGCCGCGGCCCTTCTGCACGACCTGCGCCGCCAGGAAAAGCAGCACGCCCAGGCGGCGGCGCGGCTCCTGCGGCAAAAGGGGTACTTCCGGGTGGCCGCCTTGGTGGCCGCCCACGAAGGCCCGGATGACGCGCCCCAGCTCAATGAGGAAGGGCTCCTCTACCTGGCGGACAAGTTGGTTCAAGGGCAGCGGGAAGTGGGCCTGGAGGCCCGTTTTGCCGCAAGCCGGGAAAAGTGCCGCTCCGCCGAAGCCCTCCAGCAGCATGAACGGCGGCTGCGGCAGGCGCGGCTGTTGGAGGCCATGGTCCGAGAACGTGTAGACAGCAAGGATAGATCGAAGGGGATGTGATACGATGGGTGTGGAAGAGACAATGGAATGGCTCCGCCAGCTGGAGACCCTGGCCCGCCAGAGGATGGACGCTGCTCTCGTGCTGGCGGTGGAGCGCAAGGGCTCCACGCCGGGGGCCTTTGGGGCCAAAATGCTGGTGACAGCAGAGGGCCGGGTGTACGGCACCATTGGAGGCGGCCAGATGGAGTACCACTGCGAGCAGCTGGCACGAGAGCTTATTTCTCAAAAGCGTTCCAGCCTGGAGCGCCTTGCGCTGAATCCGGAGGGCCCGGGAGAGCTGGGGATGATCTGCGGCGGCGATGTGACCGTGTGGTTCCAGTATCTCCCCGGAGCCCGGTTGCCGGTGGAGGAGGGAACGGGCGCCTCCTACCTGGTGTTGGAGCAGGATGCCAACGGCCAAGGCCGGGCCCGCGTCTGCGGCGCCTCCGCCGTGCCGGACAAAAAGGCGTCCGGACGCCTGACAGAGCTGCCGCAGGGCGGCTTCCGCTATGTGGAACGCCTGGAAAGCCCGCGAGAGGTCTATATCTTCGGCGGGGGCCACATCGCCCAGGCCCTGGTGCCGGGTTTGGTGAAAACCGGTTTCCGCTGTCATGTGTTTGATGACCGGGAGGAGTACGCTTCGGCCCAGGTCTTTCCCCAGGCGGTGGAAGTGGCTAAGGTGGAAATGGAGCATTTGGAGGAAATTAGTGGGCGCATCACAGCAGAGGACTTTATCTGCGTGATGACCCATGGCCACCGGCACGACCACGCAGTGGTAAGCCAGGTGCTGCGCACGCCGGCAGCTTATATTGGCGTGATCGGCAGTGCGAAGAAAGCCGCTGCCAGCCGGGAGAAGCTCCAACAGGAGGGGTTCGGCCCGGGGGACCTGGCGCGCATCGTCACCCCCATCGGCCTGGCCATTGGGGCTGAAACGCCGGAGGAGATTGCCGTCAGCATCTTGGCCCAGCTCATTGAGAAACGGGCCCAGCTGCGGGCGGAAGAGGTGCGTTGAACGCGCCATAGAAGGTAAAATGCCGCGGGGGAAAGGGGCATCCCTTAAGCCCCGCAAAAAGCCATTTGCAAGGAGTGAAGAATTGTGAAGCTGATTCGCACAGAAGACGCGGTAGGGCAGGTGCTCTGCCATGATATCACCCAGATCATCCCCGGTGTGGTGAAAGACGCGGTGTTCCGCAAAGGGCACATCGTGCAGGCGGAAGATATCCCCGTCCTGCTCAGCGTGGGGAAGGACCACCTGTATGTGTGGGAAAATGACGAGACAAAGCTCCATGAGAACGACGCGGCAGAGATTTTGCGGCAGATCTGCCAAGGGGAACATATGCATGCCACCCAGCCCAAAGAGGGAAAAATCGAGCTTATCGCGGACTGCGACGGCCTTTTCCTGGTGGATGTGGACCGGCTGCGGGCGGTGAACGGCTTGGGGGAGATCGTCATTGCCACCCGCTCCAGCGGCTTTGTGGTGAAAAAGGGGGATAAGCTCTGCGGCACCCGTGTCATCCCTTTGGTGATCGACAAGGAGAAGATGGAGAGGGCCCGCCAGGCGGCGGGGCAGGAGCCCCTGCTGCAGCTGCTGCCCCTGCAGCCTAAAACTTACGGTGTGGTCACCACGGGAAACGAGGTGTTCTATGGACGCATCACGGACAAATTCACCCCGGTGCTGGAAGAAAAGCTGCAAGAGTATGGTTGCCGGATGGCCGCCCATCAGGTGCTGGGGGACGATCCTCAGGCCATCACCGCCGCCATCCAAAAAATGCTGGATGATGGCTGCCAGATGGTGTTCTGCACGGGTGGCATGAGTGTGGACCCGGATGACCGCACGCCCTTGGCAATTCGCAACACAGGGGCCCGTGTGGTGAGCTATGGGGCGCCGGTGCTGCCAGGGGCCATGTTCCTGGTGGCCTACACGGAGGAGGGCCGGCCTGTCTGCGGGCTGCCTGGGTGTATCATGTACGCCAAGCGCACCATTTTCGACTTGGTGCTGCCCCGTCTGCTGGCAGGGGTGCCTGTCACAGAGGAATGGCTGGCAGGGCTGGGCAACGGAGGCCTGTGCCTGAATTGTCCCGAATGCCATTTCCCCAACTGCAGCTTTGGCAGGGGAGTGTGAGGATATGGGAGAGCAGTTTACCCATGTGGACCCGGCGGGCAATGCCCGCATGGTGGACGTGAGCGAAAAGGATGTCACCCACCGCACAGCCGTGGCGGAGGGCTTCATCACCATGAGCCCTCCGTGCTTTGCCATGGTGAAAGAGGGGCGCGCCAAGAAAGGGGACGTGCTGGGCGTGGCCCAGGTGGCCGGTATTATGGCCACAAAGCGCACTGCGGACCTCATCCCTTTGTGCCACGTCTTAGCGTTGACTAAAAGCCAGGTGGAGTTCACCCTGCTGGAGGAGCGCCATACCATTCGGGCCCGGTGCACGGTCAGCTGTGATGGCAAGACTGGGGTGGAGATGGAGGCCCTCACCGGGGTTTCGGTGGCCCTGCTGACCGTGTACGACATGTGCAAAGCCGTGGACAAGCGCATGGTCCTTTCCGATATCCGCCTTCTGGAGAAGCACGGGGGCAAAAGCGGCGACCTGTGCTTTGAGGCGGCGCTATGAAGGACCAGTTCGCGCGCACCATCAACTATATCCGCTTTTCCATCACAGACCGGTGCAACCTGCGCTGCACCTACTGCATGCCCAACGGGGTGGCGTTAGAGCGCCACGAGGACCTGCTCTCCTACGAGGAGTTCCTCCAAGTGGCCCAAGCGGCAGTGGAGCTGGGCATCACCCGGTTCAAGGTGACCGGCGGAGAGCCGTTGGTACGCCGGGGCTGCGTGGAGTTCCTTCGGCGGCTGAAAGCTCTTCCTGGGGTGGAGCAGGTCACCTTGACCACCAACGGCGTGCGGTTGGCCCCTTTGGCCCCCGAGCTGGCCGCAATGGGCCTGGACGGAGTGAATATCAGCCTGGACGCCGCCGATCCCACCGCCTTTGCAAACATCACGGGGGTGGATTGTTACCGCCAGGTGCAGGAGGGGATTGAAGCAGCCCTGACGGCAGGTTTGAAAACAAAGCTGAACTGCGTACTTTTGCCGGGCTGTGAGCCCCGGCTGCCCGCTTTGGCCGAATTGGCGGCCCATCGCCCCTTGGATGTGCGGTTTATCGAGGTCATGCCCATCGGGGAGGGAGCTTGGAACGCTGGCCCCACCCGAGAGGCAGCCTTGAGCATCCTGCGGGCCCGCTGGCCGGACCTGCGTCCTGTGCAGGAGGTGCGTGGAAACGGCCCCGCCCACTATTACGCCAGTTCGGGATTGCGAGGCCGCATTGGAATGATTGACGCGGTCAGCCACAAGTTTTGTGAGGGGTGCAACCGGGTCCGGCTTACCAGCACAGGGCTTTTGAAGCCCTGCCTGTGCTATGGGGAGGGCGTGGACCTTCGGGCGGTGCTGCGGGGGCCCCAGCCCACGGGAGAAGCTTTGAAAGAGGTCTTGCGCCAGGCGGTTTGGAAGAAACCCCGTGCCCACTGTTTTGACGACGCACAGGCCATTACAGAACAACACGCTATGAGTGAGATTGGAGGATAAAACATGGGAAAAGTCATTGCCATCTGTACCAGCCCGGCCCGGGGGACCCAAAAGAAGCCAGTGCCTTCCGCGCGGTTCACGGTGGATTGGGGCATTGAAGGCGACGCCCCTGGCGGCCGTTGGCACAGGCAGGTCAGCCTGCTTTCGGCGGATAAGATAGAGGCGTTCAACGCCCGGGGCGCCAACGTGCAGCCCGGTGCTTTTGGAGAAAACCTGGTGGTTGAGGGATTTGATTTCCGGTCCCTTCCAGTGGGCACCCTGCTGCGCTGCGGCAGCGTGCTGCTGGAGATGACCCAGATCGGCAAGGAGTGCCACAGCCACTGTGAAATTTATAAAAAGATGGGGGAGTGCATCATGCCCCGGGAGGGTGTGTTTGCCCGGGTGTTGGTCCCCGGCGAAATCCATGTGGGGGACGAGATGGTCCTGGAGCCCCGCACCGCTCCCCGCCCCTGGCAGGCCGCTGTGGTCACTCTCAGCGACAAAGGCGCCAGAGGGGAGAGGAAGGATGAAAGCGGCCCCGCCATAGCCCGCCGCCTGGAAGAGGCAGGCTATGAAGTGGTGGAGCAGCTCCTGCTGGCGGATGAGTCCGGCGCCCTGCGCGCCCAGTTGATCCGCCTGGCTGATCAGCGCCAGCTGGATTTGATTCTGACCACCGGCGGCACGGGATTTGGGCCCCGGGATATCACGCCGGAAGCCACTTTGGCAGTAGCGGATCGCACGGCCCCCGGTATTGCAGAAGCCATGCGGGCGGCCTCTTTGGCCATCACGCCCCGGGCCATGCTTTCCCGCGGGGTGTCGGTCCTTCGGAAAAAGACCCTGATCATCAACCTGCCCGGAAGCCCCAAGGCCTGTATGGAGTGCATGGATGTCTTTATGGATACCATCCCCCACGCGATGGGACTTCTGCGGGGTGAGGTGCAGGACTGCGCGCGGCACTGACCGCATTGACTTTGTTATAAGCGTGTAAATCCACGTTTATAAAATACAATCCCCTAAACGGGGAAAGGAGGAAAGACATGAAACGCACAAAGCTACTTTCAACCCTGCTGGCCTCTGCTCTGGCACTCAGCCTGACCGCCTGCACCGGCACGCCCGCAACGTCTTCTTCCGAGCTGCCGGATAGCAGCGCTTCTCAGCCAGAGAGCAGCGCCTCTCAGTCGGAGAGCTCTGTGGCGGAATCTTCCGCCAGCGCGGAGGAGCAGTCCTCTTCCGGCGGGGAGATCATCGTGTTCGCGGCCGCCTCTATGACGGACACGCTGACCGAGATCAAGGAGACCTACGAGGCTGCGAACCCCGGGGTCACTATCACCTACAATTTCGACTCTTCCGGCACGCTGAAGACCCAGATCGAAGAGGGCGCCGCCTGTGACCTGTTTATCTCTGCGGGCCAGACCCAAATGGACCAGCTGGACATCGAAGCGGACTCTTCCGTGAATACGGATGGCTTGGATTATGTGGACAGCGCCACGCGCATCGACCTGCTGGAAAATAAGGTCACCCTGTGTGTGTCAGATGACAACCCCAAGGGGATCGAAAGTTTTGACGACTTGGCAGCTGCCTTCCAGCAGGGGGACCTGCTGTTCTGCATGGGCAACAGCGACGTGCCCGTGGGCCAGTACACCCAAAGCATCCTGCAATACTATGACCTGGATGAAACAGAGCTTGCCAACGCCGGCCTGATCACATACGGCTCCAACGTGAAGGAAGTCACCACGCAGATCAAGGAGAACAGCGTGGACTGCGGCGTGGTCTACTGCACAGACGCCTTTAGCGACGGGCTGACTGTGGTGGACACTGCCACTGAGGATATGTGCGGCCAGGTGATTTATCCCGCCGCTGTGTTGAAGGATGCGCCCAATCAGGAAGCGGCCCAGGCCTTCCTGGATTATTTGACCACCGACGAGGCGATGGCCGTGTTTGAAGAAGTTGGTTTCTCGCCTGTTGCGTGACAACCCATACCCCGTTGAACTGCCAGGCTCTCAAGCGGATGGCGAAAGGACCAATGGCTTGAAGCCGGCTTGTGAGGAATGTTGCGATGGATTGGTACCCTCTTTGGAACTCGCTGCGCATTGCGGCCATCAGCAGCGTGTTGGTGTTCTTTTTGGGCATTGCAGCCGCCTATTACGCTGCCCGGCTTCCCCGGACAGTCAAAGGCATTTTAGATGTGGTGCTCACCCTGCCCATGGTGCTGCCCCCCACGGTTTGTGGCTATTTTTTGCTGGTGCTGTTTGGCACGAAACGGCCGCTGGGCGTGTTTTTGGCCCAGTTTGGCATCCAATTTGTCATGACCTGGTATGGGGGCATACTGGCCGCGTTGGTGGTGGCCTTCCCGTTGATGTACCGCACAGCGCGGGGTGCTTTTGAAAGCTTTGACCCCACCCTGGCATCTTCGGGCCAAACGCTGGGCCTGTCAAATACCTATATTTTCTGGCGCATCCGCATGCCAGCCTGCCGCCAAGGCATTTTGGCAGGCGCCGTGCTGGCCTTTGCAAGGGCGCTGGGGGAGTATGGCGCCACCAGCATGCTCATCGGCTATACCCCCGGGCGGACCGCCACCATTTCCACCACCGTCTATCAGCTTTGGCGCACCAACGATGAGATGGGGGCACTGCGGTGGGTGCTGGTCAACCTGGCCATCAGCACCGTGGTGTTGCTGGCTGTAAACTTGCTGGAGGACCGGCAGAAAAAGGCGGTGAAAAAATGAGCCTACAGGTGGACATCCACAAAAAGCTGGGAGCCTTCACCCTGGATGTGGCCTTGGAGGCAAGCGTGGAAAAGCCGGAGGTGCTGGGCCTGTTGGGCGCCTCTGGCTGCGGAAAAAGCTATACGTTAAAGTGCATTGCCGGTATTGAAACACCGGATAAGGGCCGAATTGTGTTGGATGGGGAGACGCTGTTCGACTCGGAAAAGGGTGTCAACCTTCCGCCCCAAAAGCGGCGGGTGGGATACTTGTTTCAAAACTACGCCCTTTTCCCCAACATGACAGTGCGGCAGAACATTCTGTGCGGGCTTCGCTGGGAGAAAAATAAGCAGGCTAGGGAAGAGGAACTGCAGCGGGTGCTGGCGCTCCTCCGTTTGGAAGGGCTGGAGAAACACCGGCCTTACCAGCTTTCGGGAGGTCAGGCCCAGCGGGTAGCTCTGGGACGCATTTTGGTCAACCGCCCCCGCCTGCTGATGCTGGATGAGCCCTTCAGTGCCTTGGACAGCCACCTAAGGGACAAGCTGCAACTGGAGCTGCAGGAGCTGCTGGCGGGGTTTGGCCGTCCTGTTCTGCTGGTCACCCACAGCCGGGATGAGGCCTATCATCTTTGCCACCGCATTGCTGTGCTGGATGAGGGGCATCTGCTGACGCTGCAAGAGAAGAAAGAGCTGTTTGCCAATCCCGGCAGCATCCGCGCGGCCTCTCTTACAGGCTGCAAGAACATTGCCCCGGCCCGAAAGACCGGCGAATATGAGATTGAGGTGCCCGATTGGGGAATCCGCCTCACCACAGCGCAAAGAGTGGGAGAGAATGTGAAGGCGGTGGGCATCCGCGCCCATTACTTCAACGCCAAATCCGCTCAAAACCGGGCTCCTGTGGAGTATCTGCGGGAGATGGAAGAGCCCTTTGAATGGATTGTGGAGTTCCGGTGGCGCACGCAAAAGCCCGGCACCGCGCCGCTGTGGTGGCGAGTCCCCAAGGACCGCCGCCCCGCCAGCTTTCCGGAAGCCTTTGGCATTGCGCCCGCCAATGTGCTGCTGCTTTACCAATAAAAATCAGAAAACAGGAGAGTACAGCTTTGGGCTGTGCCCTCCTGTTCTATTTTTGCTATCAATTTTCGGCAGGTTTTCCTCCGCCTTAGAGGAGCGGCGGGACCTGGAAGAAGTTTCCTGCGCCAAACCTCCTTCGATATAAAAAGTCCTCTCGAACCTCTTCCTCCCAGAAACTTACCCTGCTATAATAGTGGCGTAGAAGTGTTTTTCCGCTCGGCGGACAGGAACATCGCAAAAGAGATCACAGAAGGCGCTAGGCAGCGCAAAACCCATGGGAAGGTGAGCTTTTTGAGCAATTGTAAAATTGTGGATCACTACGGCCTAACATTTATAGATTCAAAAAGAAAATTTGACGCTCTCATCGTGAAATGCCCCGGAGAATCAGATTGCCATACACCGCAGTTTAATGTTCCGCTCCATACTCGTGAGGATTACATCCAGTACATCCAAAGCCGCCAGCTGGAGAAGGCAACCGTCATCCTCAAAGATATTTCCTGGTTACCCCAGTGCCCTTCCTTAAAGGATCTGGTGATCATTCCTTCTGAGCAAGCGGCAGGGAATTTTGATTTCTCTCCGCTGTACGAGATGCCGGAGATTCGCTCTCTGGAGTGCCGTACCCAGTATGGAGAGTGGGATCAATTCTTGAATGAAATTGACTATTCCCGGGTTCCTGGGTTAGTCAATTTAGTGGTGGAAGTCAATAAAGGAACCAAGAACTTTCAAAATGTAGAAACCTTAAAGCAGCTTTATATCACGCGGTACCGCAGTTCCAGCCGGGATGCAACACAGCTTTTTTCCAGCAAGGGGCTTATGTGTTTGAGCTTATTTATGAGCAATATCCAGTCGATAAACGGCGTGGAAAAAGCGCCGGGGCTGCAGTGCCTTGAGCTTTCGTATAACCGTTCTTTGAACGATATTTCTGCTTTGGGGAAGATCAAGGACACATGCAGGGTGCTTTACATCGAGAATTGCGCCAAAATAACCGATTTTACCGTGTTAGAGGAAATGGAAAATTTAGAGTATCTCTGGCTGACGGGCAGCAATTCCCTTCCTGACCTGCGGTTTCTCAAGAAGATGAAGAAGCTCAAGACCTTTATTTTGGATATGAACGTGTTGGACGGGGACCTGACCCCATGCCTAGACATCCCCTACGTCACTTGCGGCAGGGACCGCCGCCACTATAATCTAAAGGACAGCGCCCTGCCCAAAGGAAAAATTTACAGGCCCGAGGAAGAACTGGGCTTGTGGCGGTGAGCAAAGGGCTGTTCAGGGATTTAAAGATTTAAACTGGAAAGGATGATGAAAAATGGCGGACATAGACTATATTCTGGACCTGATGGATTGGAATAGAACCGAGGAAGAACAGGCAGAGGGATTGCGGCTTGCCCGGCAGGTCAAAGCCTTCAATGTGTTTTTGCAGCCGTGTGATGATAAAAACAATAAAAATGTGTGGGATAACTGCGCTCTTATTCTATCTGAAAAGGAAGATTCAGACTTGTATCCCTACTTGTTTGAACTGTTCATGTGGATACGGGACTTGAACTGGCCGGGGGCGTTTTGCATTGTAGAGCGATTGAAGGAATATGGAAAGAGAAATGCTTTTTATAGTCGGCACTGGCAGGAGGCCTATACCTGCGCGAAAGCATTGAAAAATAAGGTGTGGATGGAAAACCTAAAGATGGTGCGGCATACTTAAATGTCCTCTTTGTTCTAGGTTCTACTGCTAACAGCTTGATTTGGCAAGGCCCGCCTTGCTATTCTTCCAGCAGGGCGGGCTTTGTCGTTAGACAATTGAGTCCCTTAGTGGAGCTCCACCAGAGTTGTGCAAAATAGATGCCAACGGGAAACGCGGGCAAGAAAAAACCGCGAACCCCACAAAGGTGAAGTTCGCGGTTTGGGAGCGGCAGCTCGCCGCCGGTCGAGGTGACAAGATCACTGCCCGCTGCAGGCGCGAGCGAAAAGGCAAAAGAAAAAGCTGAGCCCGGAACGCGAATTGCGTCCAGGCTCAGCCTGGTGCGGGCAACAGGACTTGAACCTGCACGGGAAACCCACCAGAACCTAAATCTGGCGCGTCTGCCAATTCCGCCATGCCCGCATAGAGAAAGCTTTTTTATTATAAGCCATTTGAACTTAAATCGCAAGTGAAAATGACAGAAGTTTTACTTGCTTTTTTGGATAAAAAAGAGTATCCTATCTCATGCGGGCTTACCCCGCGGTCAGTCGCGACATCCTGACCTTAAAAAATACTAGGAGGAAACTGAATATGAGTACTTCCAAAAGGGTCCGCTTTCTGGCGCTGGGCGCTGTGATTGCGGGGCTTTACGCTGTCCTGACTTATGTGGCAGCGGCAATGAACCTGGCCTATGGGGCGGTGCAGTTCCGCTTTTCCGAGGCATTGACGGTTCTGCCAGTGTTTACCCCAGCCGCTGTCCCAGGCCTGGCCCTGGGGTGTTTTATTGCCAATCTGGCAAGCCCCTTGGGCGTGGTGGATTGGGTCTTCGGTACGGGGGCCACCCTGCTGGCGGGCATTGGCACCTGGCTGGTGCGGGATGTGAAGGTGAAAGGCGTGCCTGTGCTGGCGCCCCTTCCGCCGGTTATCGCCAATGTGGTGCTGGTGGGTTTTGAGATTGCCTGCCTTTCCAGTGCGGGAACCTTTTCCCTTGGCAGCTTTACCTGGGCGGCTTTCGGCGCCTCTGCCCTTTCTGTGGGCATAGGGGAGCTGGTGGTCTGCTATGTGCTGGGCCTGCCCCTGATTTTGGCCTTGCAGCGAACTAAGGTGATGAATAGGCTTGCTGCCTAAGTCATAGAAAAGATCATAGAAAAAGGAGTAAGGGTGATTTTGCTATGCCCGGTTTTAGTGACATCCGCCAACAACTTAGTGACAAGATCAAGACTACGCCTCCGGTAAGGGTGATTGTCGTCAGCTTTGCCCTGATCATTTTGGTGGGGACCTTGCTGCTGATGCTGCCCATCTCCTCTAAGGTAGGGGGAGCTTCCTTCATCGACGCCCTTTTTACTACCACGTCGGCCACCTGTGTGACAGGCTTGGTGGTGGGGGATACCTACACCCTGTGGACACCCTTCGGCCAAGGGGTAATCCTGGGCTGCATCCAGCTGGGGGGCTTGGGCCTCTCTACCCTGACGATCGGCTTTTCGCTGCTGGTGCGGCGTAAGCTGGGCATCCGGGAGATGAAGCTGGCAAGCGAAAGCTCTGGAGGCAGCGGCCTGGATATTGCGGGGCTGCTGCGCTTGACCATCATTTTTACCTTTGCCTGTGAGGCGATCGGCGCCTGCTTGCTGGCGCTCCGCTTTGTGCCCATGTTTGGCGTGAACGGCATCTGGCCCTCCATCTTCTGCGCCATTTCCGCTTATTGCAACGCGGGCTTCGACGTCCTGGGTTTTGTGGAGGGGAACAGCAGCATGACTGCTTTTGCCGGAGATCCTCTGGTCTCCCTCACCATTTCCTTCCTGATTATCATTGGCGGTTTGGGCTTTATCGTGGTGCAGGATATCTACCTGTGCAAAATTCAGCCCCGGTTCCACCATAAGGACACCATCCGTTTGAATTTCCACTCCCAGATCTGCCTCCGGGTGACCATTGGCTTGCTGATTTTTGGCACCCTGGGCTTTTTCCTTCTGGAGTTCAGCAACACTATGCAGGGCCTGAATGTGCTGGAAAAGCTCAACTGCGCCTTCTTCCAGTCTACCAACACCCGCACGGCGGGATTTGCCTCTGTGGATATCGCTTCACAGTTTGAGTTCACAAAAGTTCTTTCCGTGTTGCTCATGTTCATCGGCGCCTGTCCGGGTTCTACGGGCGGCGGCATCAAAACCACAACCTTCACCGTGCTGGCTGCAACCATCGTGTGCACCATCCGCGGGAAAAGCGAGGCTGTGATCCTGCGCCACCGCTTCTCTACCCCAACGGTGTATAAGGCCTTTACGTTGACCTTTGTGTCCATCCTGCTGGTCTTTATTGACGCGGGTGTCATCAGCTCTTTGAACCCGGATATCCTCTATATAGACTGCTTGTATGAGGCCACCTCTGCCTTTGGAACCGTGGGGCTTTCCGCCAGCGTCACACCCAACCTGGACCCCATCTCCAAGCTTATTTTGATCTTTACCATGTTCGTCGGCCGTGTGGGCCCCCTGTCCTTTGGGCTCTCCATTCTCATGCGCCACAAGGAAAAGGGCGCTTCCATCTATCCCGAGGGCCGGATGATTATTGGATGACCCAATGGGTCTTTGACGGCAAGGCGCTGCGCGCCCCTTGCTATTTGTAAGAAAACACACCCGTTCCCTTCTCCAGTCGCGGGAGAGGGGGACGGGTTTTCCTTTGGCAAAAAGAAAAGCCCGCCGGGAAATCCAGGCGGGCGTGGTCTCTGTAGGATCACTGTGGCTGCTGCTGGCCGGCAGCCACATGGCGTTTGATGGCTTCAAAAGTTTCCCTGCTCAAAACGTGCTCAATGCGGCAGGCATCCTGCGCGGCAATGGCCGGGTCCACTCCCAGAGAGACCAGCCATTGGGTGAACAGCGTGTGGCGCTCATACACGCTTTCGGCGATTTTCCGGCCTTTTTCCGTGAGGGAGATCAAGCCGTCCTCGCCCATGGTGATGCAGTCCTGCTCCCGCAGGTTCCTCATGGCCACGCTGACGCTGGGTTTGGAAAATCCCATTTCCGCCGCAATGTCCACCGAGCGCACCGTACCGTTGCGCTCCTTCAGCACCAGGATTGTCTCCAGATAGTTTTCGGCAGATTCTTGGATCTTTGGCAACTTTATCCCTCCCGCTTGGTATTGGCTCTATTATACCGGGTTTCCCGATGGAATGCAAGGGGGCAGCCCCCCGCTTAAGCGCCGCCGTCTATGGTTTGCTGAATGATGCTCCGCATCATGTCCAGGGTCAGCTGGCCTGTCACATAGCCGTACACATTTCCATCCGTGTCGATCATAAAGGTGGTGGGGAACCCGCTGATATAATAGCTGTATGTGGAGACCGCCCCACCCTCGTCCATCAAAGTGGGGTAGGTGTAGCCGTTCTCTTCCATAAAGGCGGCAACATCTTCCGCAGTCCCTTCCTGCCCCAGGTTGGGATGGGCCACCCCCAGAAAGACCACATCCCCTTGGTTCTCTCCATATTCCTCATACAGCGCCTGGATATCGGGCATCTCCGCCCGGCAGGGAGGGCACCAGGTACCCCAGAAATTCAGGAAGACCACCTTCCCTTGGTAATCGGAAAGGGTGTGGCTGTTGCCAAGCTGATCCTTTAGGGTGAAGTCCGGGGCGGGCACAGCTTCCGGGTCCGCCTCTGCCCCCGAGGCAGCCTGGGAAGAGCTCTCCGCTGGGCTGCTTTCCGCCGGAAGGCTGCTGGTCTCCCCAGTTTCCTCTTCCACCGCTGAGGAAACCGTGGAGCTCTCCGACGCCCCAAAGCTGGAGAGGTAGTTGGTGAGATGGTTCATCCACCCGGTGAACATCATCACGCCCATAAACACCATGAGCACCCCACCAATTTTCACCGTGTACTTAACCACGTTCTTGTGTTTGCGGAATAGTTCCAGTAGAGTGCTGGTGAACAGTCCCACCGCCAAAAACGGCAGCACAAACCCCAAGGTGTATACCCCAATAAGCACAAAGCCCTGTGCCGCCTGGGCAGAAGTAGCCATCAGCAGCACACTGGCCAAGGTGGGCCCCACACAGGGGGTCCAGGCAAAGCTGAAGGTGAAGCCCAGAATCAGGGCCACCAGAGGGTTCATCGCCACCTTGTCCAAACGGAAGGGAAGCCGGGCTTCCCGGTTTAGCAGCTTAGAGGAGCCGAACAGCCCCAGCTGGTACAGCCCGAACAGGATGACAATAATGCCCCCCACCCGGCCCAGGATCATCCGGTTCTCCCGGAAAAACTGTCCCGCCGCCGTAAAGCCGAACCCCAGCAGGAAAAACGCAAAACTGATGCCCAGTACAAAAAACAGGGTGTTGCAAAGCACCTTGCTCCGCTTGTAATGCACCGTGCCCTCTTTGTCCACGGTGCGGCCGCCACCGGACAAATAGCTGATGTACATGGGCAGCAGGGGCAGCACGCAAGGGGAGAAAAAACTCAAAAGCCCTTGCAGGAAAACGGTCAGAACGGGAACGCTTGTCTCAACGGAAAAACCCATGGCTTGCTCTCTCCCAATTTCAAAGTGGTCTTGTATGGTAACTGTACAGGATGGGGGAGAAAAAGTCAAGAATGATTTTTAATTTTCCCTCCGCCCTTGCCAAGCGGGACACAAAGTGCTAGTATGAGGGCTGAAAACGCTTTATTTTTGGAAAAAGGAGGCGGCGCCTGTGGTGCCAACGGTATTGCTCTATAATTTGGAAAATGACAAGGGGCGGAAAATCAAGGCCCTGTGTTTGACATTGAAGCTGCGCGCCCGTTCTGTTCTTCCAGAGGACTTTGGCCAGCCTCTCAACGGGGTGTTGGGCCTAGCGCCTCGTGCTGAAACGGCTGAGGCAGGGAAGGCCTTTCCTGATGAGCTGCTGGTGATGGCCGGCCTTTCCTCCCATCAGATGAACCAGCTGCTCCAGGGTTTTCGCCGGAAGAAGATCCCTCCCGTAGAGCTGAAAGCGGTGCTCACTGCCTCTAACGGAGGCTGGAACGCCTATCAGCTGCGGGATGAGCTGAAAAGGGAACACGAGGCCATGCTCCGGGGGGAGAACCTCCACGAAGGGAGGAGCCTGTGAAGCTGCTCATCTCCCCAGCCAAGAAGATGCGGGTGGAGCGGGACTTCCTCCCACCAGAGACGTGCCCGGCCCTGCTGGATCGCTCCTCCCTGCTTTTGGAGCATTTGCGAAGCCTGCCCCTGCCGGAGCTGAAGCGGCTGCTGGCCTGTAACGACGCCTTGGCCCAAGAGGCTTACCGCAATTTTCAGGCCATGGAATTGGACCGGGGAGAGACCCCCGCCCTTTTTGCCTATGACGGCATCCAATACAAATACATGACCCCGGGGCTGTTCACCCAGGAACAGCTGGACTATGTGAAAGAGCATCTGCGCATCCTCTCAGGATTCTATGGGGTGCTGCGGCCCTTTGACGGGGTCAGCCCCTACCGCCTGGAGATGCAGGCCAAGCTGAAGGCGGACTTCTGCCGCAACCTCTATGAATTCTGGGGTGATTCCCTGGGAAATATCCTGTTGCAGGAGGACAGCGTGCTGGTGAACCTGGCATCGGAGGAATATGCCAGAGCGGTGCGCCCCTGGGTAAAGGGAAAGGCCCGTTTCATCACCTGTGTCTTTGCGGAGGAGCCGGAGCCAGGGGTGTTCCTGGAAAAAGGGGTTTATGTGAAGATGGCCCGGGGAGAGATGGTCCGGTTTGCCGCGGAGAACGCCGCAAAGGTCCCGGAGGAGCTGCGGGCTTTCGACAGGCTGGGTTACCGCTTTGCCCCCAGCTTATCCAGCGAAGAAACGTATGTGTTCACCCGGAAGGAGGCTCCCACCGCCCGGAAAAAGGTGGGAAAGCTGTAAGAAGTATTAATCGAGAATAAAGATTGTCGTCAGAAATTTGCAAGAAATGGCTGGTAAGATAGTGCCATGGAAAAGGAAAGCCGGGGGACGCCTCCGGTAAAGAGCGGGGGAGACCCCTTGAAGAAAGGAACAGCCATGAAACTCTTGCGGATCGTTCGGAACGTGGTGCTGCTGGTGCTGGCCCTGTGCCTGTGCGCCGTGCTGGCCCTGGCCTTTTTAGGCTGGCAGATGTACACCCAGGCATTGGAGGAGATGCCCCTGGATCAAAAGGTGCGGCAGGTGCGGGCTCAGGAAAGCTACACCACTTTTGAGGAGCTGCCAGATACCTATGTGCAGGCGGTTATCGCTGCGGAGGATCACCGGTTCTACCAGCACAGCGGCATCGACGTTATCGCCATTGGCCGGGCCCTTTGGAATGACCTGAAGGCCATGTCCTTTGTAGAGGGTGGCAGCACCATCACCCAGCAGCTGGCGAAAAACCTGTACTTCACCCAGGAAAAAGAGCTGACCCGCAAGGTGGCGGAGATGTTCATGGCGTTCCACCTGGAGGCAAACTACACCAAAGAGGAGATCTTTGAGCTGTATGTCAACTCCATCTACTTTGGCAGCGGATGTTATGACGTGGCCTCCGCCAGCCAGACCTATTTTGGGGTGTCCCCCAGCCAGATGACCGATGACCAGTGCACCCTGCTGGCAGGCGTGCCCAATGCCCCCTCGGTTTACGACCCCACCGTCAACCCCGACCTGAGCCAGCAGCGCCAGCGGCAGGTGGTCAGCCTGATGGTGAAATATGAATACCTCACAGAAACAGAGGCCGCCTCCCTGCTGGCGGCGGCCTAATGGCTGTTTGAGCGATAGAATTTGAAAGTGCAAGGGAAGAAGGGATAAAATGCGGGAAGACCTGATGCAGGAACTTCGCCGGATTACAGAGGAAGAGGAACAGCTGCTTGCCGGGGGCCAGGTGGACCGGAGCCTTTACACCACGGGAAGCGCCTTTTTAATTGACAGCGACAAGCTGTTGGCCAAGGGGAAACTGATTACCGTGCGGCCCCACACCCGGTTCGCAGCGTTTCCTCTGCACACCCATAATTATGTGGAGATCATGTATATGTGCTCGGGGCAAACCGTCCACCATGTCGAGGGGCGGCCTCCTCTTACGCTCCGAAAGGGGGAGCTGCTGTTTTTAAACCAGCAGGCCTCCCACAGTGTGGAGCGGGCCGGGGAGGAGGATGTGGGTGTAAATTTTATCGTGCTTCCCCAGTTTTTTGACTACGCCCTCAACCTGATCGGCACGGACAACGTGTTGGGGCGTTTTGTCCTGAGCGGCTTAAAGCAGAGCGGCGGGGAGATGAGCTGCCTGCATTTCCGGGTGGCAGAGGCCCCCACTGTGCAGAACCTGGTGGAGAACTTGGTGTGGAGTCTGGTCCACCCCCAGCCCAATGGGCGGCGAATCAATCAAGCCACCATGGGCTTGTTGCTGCTGCAGCTGCTCAACTATACCGCGGACCTGGAGGAAGCCTCGGGCAATGGGGCGGTGCTGGCTGCCCTGCGGGAGATTGAGGAGAATTACCGCACCGCCGACCTGACTCATCTGGCGGCGGAACTTCATGTATCCCTGCCCTATCTCAGCGCCGCAGTACACCGTACCACAGGCCGCACCTTCAAGGACCTGCTTTTAGAAAAGCGCCTTTCCAAGGCGGCCCAGCTTTTGCGGGAGACCCGGCTCACTACCCAGGACATCATCCTGGCGGTGGGCTATGAAAATACCAGCTATTTCTACCGGGTGTTTCGCTCCCGCTACGGGGTTACCCCCAGGGACTACCGCCGGGATCGAGGCGGGGATTTCCTTTCCCAAGAGGGGTAAGGCCTCGCTGGAATCAAAAAGTCAGGACGTGTTTTCGAGAAAACACGTCCTTTTCTTTTGGGCGCACACAGGGTATCCTGAAAGGCAAAGGGAGGAATGCGTTTTGAATACAACCTATCTGGCGGTGGATATCGGCGCTTCTTCAGGGCGGCATATCCTGGGCTGGGTGGAGCAGGGAAAGACCTGCCTGCGAGAGCTCTACCGCTTTGAAAACCGGGCTGTCCACCGGAATGGCCGCCTTTGCTGGGATATGGACCGCCTTTTCGAGGAGGTCCTCCAAGGCTTGGAGGCCTGCCGGGAACAGGGCTTTTCCCCCGCCTCTGTGGGCATTGACACCTGGGCTGTGGACTTTGTCCTGTTGGGTAGAAACGGGGACCCCCTGGGGGACGCCGTGGCCTACCGGGACAGCCGCACCCGGGGCATGGACCGGCTGGTGGAAGAGCGCATCCCTTTCCAAGAGCTCTACCGCCGCACCGGCATTCAGAAGCAGGAGTTCAACACCATCTACCAGCTCATGGCCGTAAAACAGCAGGAGCCCCAGCTCTTGGAGCGGGCCCAGCGGCTTTTGATGGTGCCGGAGTACCTGACCTACCGCCTCACCGGCAAGATGGAAAACGAGTACACCAACGCCACCACCACCGGCCTGGTGAACGCCCACTCTAAAACCTGGGACGGGGAGCTTTTGGACCGGCTGGGCTATCCCCGCCGCCTGTTCGGAGAGCTGCGCCAGCCCGGCTTCTCTGTGGGGGGATTTGCCCCGCAGGTGCGGGAGCGCCTGGGTTTCGATTGCAAGGTGCTGCTTCCCGCCACCCACGACACAGGCTCCGCCTTTTTAGCAGTGCCCGCTAAGGAGGATGGCGTGTACCTCTCCAGCGGCACTTGGAGCCTGCTGGGCACCGAGCTGCCAAAGCCAGTCACTACCCCGGAGAGTTTGGCCCGCAACTTCACCAATGAGGGGGGCTATGGGTACCGGTTCCGGTATCTCAAGAACATCATGGGCCTGTGGATGCTCCAATCTATCCGCCGGGAGGCGGGGGAGGGCGTGTCCTTCAACGCCCTGGAGAAAGCCGCCCGGGATGCGGCGGATTTCCCCTCCCGGGTGGATGTGAACGACGGCCGCTTCCTGGCCCCGGAGAACATGGGGGAGGCCGTGAGCGCCTTCTGCCGGGAGACAGGGCAGCCTGTGCCCGCCACTTTGGGGGAACTGGCAGCCTGTGTGTACCACAGCCTGGCCCAGAGCTACGCCCAAAGCATCCAAGAGCTTTCCGCCCTCACCGGAAAGAGCTACACCGCCGTGAACATCGTGGGCGGCGGCAGCCAGGACGGCTATCTGAACCAGCTCACCGCCAACGCCACAGGCCTTCCCGTCTACGCCGGACCCACAGAGGCCACCGCCCTGGGGAACCTGATGGTGCAAATGCTGGCCGCAGGGGAATTCCCAGACCTGGCAGCGGCCCGCAAAGCCGTTCGATACAGTTTTTCCATCCAGGAGGTATTGCCATGTTAGTTGAGACAAAAGCCAGGGTGGGCGTATTTGCCATCGCCCTGGGCGCCTATCTGCCCCAATTCCCGTCCCTGGTGCCGGAATTTCAGGGCCAGTATGAACACTTCAAGACCACGATCCCCGATTCCGTAGAGCTCATCGACGGCGGCATCGTCACCACCAAGGAGCTGGCCCAGCAGGCAGGGGACAAGTTCCGCGCCGCCGACGTGGACTTGGTCATCCTTCAGCTGCTCACCTACGCCACCTCCTACAACATGCTGCCCGCCGTGCGGGATTTGGACGTGCCCGTGGTGCTGGTGAACGTCCAGAAGCTCCGCGCCCCGGATTATGAGAACACCGGCACCGCCCAGTGGCTGGGCGAGCTGTACGCCTGCGGCGCCGTGGGAGAGATGGTGGCCGACCTGGAGCGGGCCGGCAAGCGCCACGCCGTTATCACCGGCGTGGTGGAGGGGGGCGACCCCGTTGTGCAGGCGGAGATTGAGGATTGGTGCAAGGCCGCCCAGGTGCGCCGCCGCTTCCGGGACTTGAACCTGGCCCAGATTGGCCGCCCCTACCCCGGCATGATGGATTTGTACATCGACGAGACCAACCTCTATCACCGCATGTGGCTGTACACCAAGCAGTTCGACTGGGAGAAGATGTGGGCCATCGCCGATGGCGTCACCGACGAGGCCGCCATCCGCCAGAAGGCCCAGGACATTCTGGACACCTTCGATATCGAGGGCGGCGGCACCGTGGAGAAGGTCTGGGACATGGCCCGTTACCTGGTGGCCTTTGAGGCCTGGGTGAAGGAGGAGAAGCTGGGATTTATCGCCTCCCACTACGACGGCTTCGCCCAGGGCAAGGCCGGCGTGCTGGACTCCATGCTCATCCCCGCCTTCTCCATGCTCATCAAGGAGGGGGTGGCCTGTGCCGTGGAGGGCGACATCAAGGTGGCCATGGCCATGTCCATCTTAAAGACCATCGCCGGCACCGGCCAGCTTTCCGAGATGTACTCCATCGACTTCAACGAGGACATCTGCATCATCGGCCACTCCGGCTCCGGGGACGCGGCCATCTCCGCCAAAAAGCCCACCATGAAGATTGTCCCCGTGTTCCACGGCAAGACCGGCGGCGGGTACCTCACCCAGTTCTACCCCCACCTGGGGCCGGTCACCTACCTGGGGATCACCCAGGACAGGGACGGCCATTTCAAGTTCGTGGTGGCCGAGGGCGTCAACGAGGAGGGACCCATCTTCACCTTTGGGGACACCAATATGCGCACCCGTTTCACCTGCGGCGCCCGGGAGTTTGTCAACCGTTGGAGCGAGGCGGGCCCCACCCACCACATGGCGGCTGCCAGCGGGCGGCATATCGGCACCATCCTCAAGGTGGCCAAGATCTTCAACGTCCCCGTGGACGTTATCACCCGCTGACCCATGGCCTGGGACTTGGCTTGAATCTGTGAAAGGGAGAGAACAATGGCAATTACTGATAGTGAAGTCATCCAAAATTACATCCGCATGTGCGGCGACGGATGGGACCAAGGCTGGCACGAGCGCA
>OIYU01000184.1_pt1 | contig 50478 bp, 41 predicted proteins | sample 1588321 | NCBI WGS metagenome assembly OIYU01 (sample SAMN03283258) | human gut metagenome | biome: human-associated habitat; material: feces | host: Homo sapiens | place: USA | collected 2013 | reverse complement strand
ATTTATGTGATGAACTTTACGGCTGTCCATAAAGAAGGTGCAAAAGAGATTGTCCCTGAAGAACAGATGAAGCAGGATTCACATATGGATAAGATGCAAGGAAATAAAAGAGAAGAAACTATAGCAGAGACAAGCGTTACAGGAAAGGAAGCTAAAAGGGGAGATTCCAGAAGCGAAGAAATTACGATTCTGGAAAAAAGACATGCGAGAGAGTTTTACAGAAAAAAGATACGGCATCAGTTAGAATATGAAATACTGATGCAACGGCACAAAACGGATAAAAATATAATAGATGCTATGATAGAGATAATGGCAAATGTTTATATCTCAGACAGGGATACATATAAAATATCAGGGGAAGAAATCCCAGTAAATGAGGTGCAGAACCGGATAAAGACATTAAATGTACAACATATAGAGTATATCATAGAATGCCTTAACCGGAATACAAGAGAGATCCGAAAGCCGGATAATTACCTGTTAGCATCGCTGTATAATGCTCCGCTGACAATAGGGCTTTATTATAAAGCACAGGTACAGCATGATTTTAAAATGGAGAATACGGTAGTTTAGTGTTCCGATATTTTTCAGGAGCGAAAAGATTACGGTTCCAGAAGCGAAGAAATTACGATTCTAAAGGCGAAGAGATTACGTTTCCAGAAACGAAAGAGTTACCTGCAAAATATATAGAGCCAGATATATAAAATAATATATATAATAACCTATCTATCTATCTATCTGGTTTGATATGGATAAGATGGGATAAAAAAACAGACCGTCTTAGAAACGGTCTGCGAGATTGGATCATGCTGAAAACTTTTCAGCAAATCCAGTATAGACCACACAGAAGGATCATGTCAATAGCTCCGACAGAGGAATTTTATAAATACATGGTCAAAATGGGAAATCTATATGTGTGTTCATGATCTGTGAAATGTACTGAAATCCAGCACAAAAAATAATAAGGAGAAAAATACAGTATGGGAAAGATAAGAGATTTTTTTTACCTACTGACCATTGCCGTATTGATCAGTCTGTCAATGATCTTTATAGGGGCAGCATTCAGGGAAGAATATCCATTATGGAAAAACCAAAAAATATTAGAAGACCTGCGATCCGATGTAAAAGCAGAGGAAACAGGTGATGAAGTTCCCGGCATAGACTGGGAAAAATTAAAAAAAATAAATCCCGACATTGTTGGATGGATAAAAGTTCCGGGAACTAGGATTGATTATCCTGTTTTACAGGGAAGCAGATGGAATGAATATCTCCATAAAGATTATAAGGGGGAATACTGTTATGCCGGTTCCATCTTTCTTCAGCCAGAAACATCGTTTGAGGACAAGCATTTGATTCTTTATGGTCATAATATGCGTACAAGATCTATGTTTGGTTCGCTTCATGAGTTTGAATCAGAAGATTTTTATAAAAAAAATAACAAGATATATCTGTATCAGCCGGAAAAAGTAATGAAATATACAGTATATAGTGTATATGACTGCCTGGATAAAAGTATAACATACCTAACGGATTTCACAGGGGACAAGAAGGATAACAGATGGCTGGATTGGTTATCTATGACGATAGAAAAAAACGCTTACTACCCTATTAAAAAGAAACCGAAAAAAGATGGACAGATCCTTACGCTGTCTACTTGTTCCGGAAAGAAAAAAGGGGATGATTACCGACTGGTAGTAAATGCTGTTATAAAATGATCATTTATAAGAAAAATTAAGAGGGATACCTTCAATATAAAGAAGAAGTATCCTATTTTTATGCCCGCCTGCGGAGATGGTGTATTCCCCGGCATCATTGTCCGTTGCTTCAAAAGCACAGGTGGGATTTGCACAGCAAAAATCCCCAATCATTGTTGTGCATAAGGAGTATCTTGATCCCCAATAGAGATACTCCTTTTTATCAAAATAAATGGATCAAATCATCTGAAAATAGTGTGGAAGTAAAAAGAAATACATGATATAGTAGACAGGCAGAGGAACATTGTAAAATGTAGGTCTGCTTTATAACCGGCAGGGTAGCTGCCTCCTGTTCTGGAGAATACCAGAAAGGGGGCGTATATTTATGAGTACATATGAGGAATTTAATATAATATTAACGGTTGCGTTATTGATAGTTGCGATTCTGAATTTGAAAAATAAATAAGCTGCCCTTAGTTCTTGGCGGAATAGGCAGCTTATTTATTAACTGATATGAACCCCAGAATGGGAAGCTTAAAAGCACCCTGCTGGTTGTTTGGTGACTATATTATAACAAGTACAAAATGTAGTGTCAACTGTTATATAAAGAAGAAAAGGCAACAAAATCATGTAGATTTGTTGCCTTTTCTTATATAATAAATTATAATATAAATATATTTAATAGAATATAAGAGAAAAGAGGATAAAAGTATAATGAGAGAAAGATTGACAAAAAGTGAAATGGCTATTATGGAAATATTGTGGGAGGAAGGGAAAGGGTTAACAGCAACGGAAATTGTAAATATTGCAGGAGAAAAAAAGACATGGAAGGATAGTTCTATTCATTTATTAATAAATAAATTATTGGATAAAGGAGTTATAGAAGTTGTAGGATTTCGCAAGACGATGAAAAATTATGCCAGAACATTTTTCCCAGTGGATTCCAAACAAAAATATATAGTAAATCAGATAACAGATGGTATGTCAGAGGAGGAAAGAAAAAAATTATATGAATATCTTATTGGAGAAGAAAAAAAATTAGAGATGATAAAATATATACAGAATTTATTAACCAAACGTAAAGAAAAATGTACTGAAATTCATAACATTTAAATAAGATTAGTCATAGTGAACCAGTTTGTGGGAGAACAATATTATTATATATATATAAAGGAGAAGATGTCAAAAAATGAAGTCTTCTCCTGATTTTTAATAATCCATTTAAAATAATGAAATTTTAAATTCTTCCAGTTAAAGTACCAGAGAACGTAGCCTGCCATCCAGAAGCAGTTTTCTTTATAGATTTTAAATATAATCTGCCACTAAAAGTGCCCTTTAATGAATTATTATATTCTGAATAATTGATAGAATCTGGAATGGAAGAACGAGATTTGTAAACTTTTGTTATTGTTTTTTTATAGTTATGTACAATTCGAGCACCTGATGATTCTACATCATTATATATGTTGCAAGTAGACGATGTGGTAGAAGTAGTTTCCATAGCAAAAACAGAAAGATTACTACATAGAAACATACTTAAGATTAAAATAAGGGATAATGTTTTCTTCATAAATATACCTCCTTGTATAATAAGAAATTGATTAATTGATAATAAAAGCATAGCATTAGTATCTTACATTAGTGTGACTTGAAGAAAAAATAAATAAAATTATCTACTGATTTTTAATTTAGAGTGTGATATTCTAAAAAATATATATAATTTATACTAAGGAGTAAAAATTATGATACTTTTTATAGAAGATGATATAATGTTATCAGAAGAAATTTCTGAATTTTTAAAAGAGAATGATTTTGAAGTAGAGGTCGTAGGCAATGGAGACGATGCATTAAAATTGTTACAGTCAAGGATATATGATCTGTGCATTTTAGATATTGGCCTTCCAGATTGTTCAGGTTTTTTACTTTGTAAAAAAATTCGACAATTTTATAGAAATCCAATTATTATATTTACTGCATATGAGAATGAAGAAGATATAGTAACAGGATTAATGGCAGGAGCAGACGACTATGTAACTAAACCATGCTCTTTGAGAGTATTGCGTTCACGAATTTTCTCGCAATTAAGAAGAAAGCAATGGTCAGAAGAAATAGAAACAGAAATTATAAGAAGTGGAGATTTGGTAATTGATGTTGTCCATAATATGATTTTTAAAAAAGGACGGGAACTTTCAATAAAAGACACAGAATTCCGTTTGTGTTATATGCTTGTAAGAAACGATGGAAGAATTATGCCAAGGGAATTGTTGCTAGAACGTTTATGGGATATGGATGAGCATTTTATTGAAAATAATACGTTATCAGTTTATGTTTCAAGATTACGAAAAAAGTTGGGAGTTTATAATGGAGTTTCCTATATTGAAACAATAAAAGGTATTGGGTATAGATGGAATCATTTAGTGCAGAGAGGAGAATTTAATGAGTAAAAGAGAAAAATACTATGGGAAAGAAGGTTTCTGGATTATCTCTGTGTTTGGAATAATGTGCATTATCTTTATGACAATATATACAATGTTTATATTTAAAGAGGTTGCTAGACAGAATATGATATTTTTTGGAACAGTGGAAAAGGCAATGGATTACAGGACATCAGCAAATCTGGTTAATTTGATTTTTTCTAGTCAAAATAAATCTGATCTTTATTATAATGGCATACAATTGATGAAAAAAGCAGGATACGAAAATTCATATGCAACTTTAATTTTTTTGCCGTATCAGAAATTAATGATATTTAATATTTATTCTGCTATAATTATGATTTTTACACTGATCATATTAGGAAAAACGCAAAAAAAGCAGAGTCAAAAAGAAGAATTCCAAATTATATTATATTTAAAAAAGCATGTTCCGATTAAAAAGAACCTGCATTTTTTTTCAAAAAATTTTTTAGAATCTATTGAGAAAATCAGAAAAGATATTGATAAACAACAACAGATACATATAGAATATAATGAAAAGATAATGCATTATATGGAAGATGTTTCTCATCAACTAAAGACTCCATTATCTGTTATGCGAATGATTTGTGAAAAAATAGAAATGAGATATTCAAAATTTTCAGTGGAAATGGGTAAATGTCTTGGGCAGATAGATTATATGACAGACACTATAAGAGATTTAATTAATCTGGGGAAATTTGATTGTAAAAAATTTCAAATGAAATTTGAAGAAATTTCTGCAGAAATATTAGTGGAAACTGTTGTAAATGACATAGAAATATTAGCTGAACCAAAAAACATAGAGATAAGTGTACAGGGGAAATTAAAAATAAAATGGTTATGTGATCCTTTTTGGATGCAGGAGGTATTGAAAAATATTTTAAAAAATTGTATAGAACATTCGCCAAATGGCAAAATAGAAATCTTTTATGGAATAGAAAAAAATTTGAATAAAATTATAATAAGAGATAATGGACAGGGTTTCATGTTTGGACGTGAGAATAAGATATTTGAACGCTATTTTTTAGGAGATCGTACAAAAGAAGGAAGTTCTGGATTAGGCTTATCTATTGCACAGCAGGTAATCAAACAGCATTTTGGTACAATTACAGCATCAAATCGGGAATGTGGAGGAGCAGAATTTTTAATTTTATTTCCACAGATGGATGCAACTACGATTTATTAAATATAAAGAGTCACTTTCTTGTAAGATGGTTATGATATAAAAAGATAAAATCAAAATTAGGAGGGAAAGCGATGTATCACAAAAAATGTTGGAAAGTTCATGGAATATTTTTACTTTTACTAAGTATGCTTTTGCTTAATGCATGTCATATGCCAGCTGGCAGTGAGCAAACAGAAGAAAATATAATGGATGAAAGAGAAAATTCTGAGGAAAGCAACATATGGATCTCTATTAATGATATACCGGAAGGATATACAGAGATTAGATATGTTTCTGTGCCAATGCGCCAGCAGGATTGTTATAGTAATGCAGAGGGTAACAAAAGATTTGTTGTAGAGGTTCAACAGGGGGATACAGATTTAATTTCAGTAGAAGAAAAGAAAAAAATTGACATAGACGGAAGTCAAGGTACACAATTTATTTATAATGGAGAGAATATTAAATACAATGGCAATGAAAAAGAGCAGATACAGGAAATCACGAAGATGAAAAAGGGTGAAAGAGTCCTGGAATGGAACGCAGGAAAATGTTGTTGTAGGATTTATGGATCTTTATCTTATGAGGAACTGAAAGAAATTGCAAAAAATGTGGAAGTGAAAATATGAAAGACATTATCGTAGAAATAAAAGGGTTAGAGAAAACTTATGGAAAGAATGAAGCAGAAACAAAAGCAATTCAGGGTATTGATTTAACAATTGCCAGAGAAGAATTTGTATCAATTGTTGGGAAAAGTGGTTCAGGGAAGAGTACACTTTTAAATATTATTGGAGGATTAGAAAGACCAACTTCTGGAGAGGTTCAAATTGAAGGAACAAACTTATTTGATATGAAGGATACATCAAGGACAATTTTTCGTAGGAAACATATCGGATATGTATTTCAATTTTTTAATCTTATTCCAGAAATGACGGTATATGAAAATATATGTTTGCCGTCTTACCTTGACCATAAAGATCCAGATGAAGACTTTATTCAGACTGTTATGGAAAAATTAGGTATATATGAAAAGAAAGGGAAATATGCTACAGAACTTTCAGGAGGAGAACAACAACGAGTTGCTGTTGCAAGAGCATTATCGCTTAAACCTTCGATTTTGCTTGCAGATGAGCCAAGTGGGAATTTGGATAAGAAAAATGGTGAACAGCTGTTAGAACTTATGTTGTTATCACAGCGTTATTTTGATCAGACTATTCTTCTGGTAACACATGATTTAGAAATTGCGAGACTCTCGCAAAGAATGATTGTTTTAGAAGATGGAAAAATTATTTCGGATACCGCTTTAGAAGGGGAAAAATCATGAAAATCTCTAAATACCAGAATAGAATTTTAGCTATTGTAATATTTTTTGTTTTTTTCTTTGGCCTTATTACAGTTATTTATTCAGATAGTTATCAAAATACTTTAGAGGAACAGAGAAAAAAGTTATATGGTTCTTGGAATATTGCATCATATCATACATCAGATGATGAAATACAGATACTAGAAAAAAATGCAACAATTGATAAAGTAGGAAAAGTAGAAGTTTTAGGGGATATTTTAGATAGAGAGGGAGAGAATATTGGTGCGATAGGAAGCGCAGATAATAGTTTTTTTTCTCTTGGAAATATTAAAACTCTAAGTGGACATATGCCGCGTAATGCAAATGAGATTGCAATAGAGGCATCTTATCTTACTCGCTTGGGATATTCTTATGAATTAGGTCAGAATATTCACTTGAATATTTTATTTTATGATAAAGAAGGTAATGAACAGATAGGAGTATATCAATTTGTTCTTACAGGAGTTATAAAAAATTATTCTTCATATTGGAAAACACAAAATAATGAACTTCCTTCTTTTTTTATCACAAAAAGAAAATCTATTGGCACCAATAAAAACGGTACCATAACAAAACATATTTTTATTTCGTTAAAAGAAAAGTATAAGGAAGAAGCAGATGCCCTGCAAGTTCTTTGTCAAAGGGGAGAATTTGTGAAGAATGACTATGTTTATGGAGAATATTCTGGAGGCAAGCTGTTTATATTAGAAAGAAATATGTTGCAATTTTTTATTTTAGGAATAGGTTGTATCACAATATTTTTGCTACTTTATATTGATCTAAAGAATCAAACAGAAAATTTGCTGATCATGAGAATATTAGGTGCAACAAAAGCACAGATTTTTCAGATATATATTAAGAAAAAGAAAGAGGTAATGTTATTCCCTGGTATAGCAGGTATATTTTTTGGAGTTGCATTGCCGAGTGTTTTGGTTACAATAATAAATAAATATGGAAATTATCAACTGTATCTTCGTTTATCCTGGATTAATATTCTAGGATTAATAGTATTGTTTACATTGGTAATTTTATTCGTATTTTTTATAAGTATTATTCGTTTACTAAAGCTTCCCCTTCGTGGAAAATTACAGCAACAGACCGAATATAAGATAGTAAAAAGAAGGAGAAAATTAAATAAAAAAAATCTTTTTAAAATCTTAAATATATTCCAGAGAAAAGAGAAAATTTTATCAGTGATGCTTGTAACAGTATTATCTGCTTTCATGCTTTTGACAGTGTATCAGACATGGGAAGCATATAGGTCTTATCGATTTTCCAGCATAAATTATCCGGATGATTATACCTTTGGAAGACTTATGGGACATATTGGGTCTGAGGATACAATGACAGAGGAACAATTAAGTTTAATAAAAGGGGTATATGGAGTTGGAAAAGTAGAGTCAGTTGCAATATCTTCTAATATCAAACTGATGTTTTCCGGGAAAACAGATGATATATACTTGAAAAAAGTTAAAGAGGGAATGAGGGATGATTTTACACAAAAACAGCAATTAGATAATTATATATACGGTCCTTTAGTTGGTGTTTCTGATAATCTAACTGGCAGTTATCTAAAACAAGTAGAGCATAGTTCAAAGAAAAAGTTGAAAAACAATGAAGTTATTTTATATATTCCGGATTATATAAAAACAGAGAAAGAAATGTTACAGGTAGATCTTGATCTGGACTCTTCAACACAAAAAAATGGGGAAAATATACAAGAAAGGATGATAAAAGAGGGAGATACAGTCACAATAAATACAAAGGAAGGGGAAAAAATTTTAAATATTGTTGGTGTTATCCATTGTTTTAAAGATGAAATGCCTGCTTCATTAAACCCAATGGTAACATATGGTGTATTGTGTAATGAGAGTACATATCGAAGTATTTGTGGAAAATTTTCACCATGTTATGTAACTGTTGGTGTACAAAAGGAAACAATTCCATATCAGACAGATATTGAATTATCAAAAGTAAATACTTCTCTTTATTTTGAAAATAATCGGGTAGAGAGAGAAGAACAACTAAACAATCTTATATTAAAAGTTATAATGACATTTGTATTAACTGTGATTGGATTATTATTTTTACTACTTATTCGTTTGGGAATAGGTTTGTCAATTGAGAAACAAAAAATAAGAAGATACCAGACACTTTATCAGTTAGGAATGGAAAAAATAGTAATATGGAAATATTTTTTGAAAAATAATTTTACAGAAAGTTTTTTTGGTGTATTATTAGGAAACATTGCTTTAGTATTTTATAGATATGTAACGGAGAGGAAGAACTTGATAGAATTTGCGGATTATTCCATACGAAAGTCCCTTTCTTTTTATATGGAAATATGTAAACGGTGTGTGGCATTTACCCATTGGGAATTTTTAATTTTAGTAGTCATAATATTGATATTGCTGAATTTTTTTATTGCGGCAGCATGTGATTATCAAAAAGTGTATGGAAAAATAAAGTAAATTACTAGAAATAGTCTGTAGGATATTCTGATTAATATGTTTGGTGAGTATGGTCATACATATAAAGTTGAGATTACAAGTATTTATGATTTTATAAAATAAATCTGTCAGTCTGTCAGGTTTAATGTAAATTTTTCTTTTGCGAAAAATAGGAGTCAGTAAGTGTATGCAGAAAAGTAAAAAGAACTGAGTTATAATAGAATTAGCAATTAGATATGGAAGAAAGAAAAGCAGAAAGGATATATTATCCTTCTGCTTTTTTTGTACCGAAATTCAGCACAGATTAAATATAAGTAGAGGTGATGACATGGACATTGTACAAATAACAGACAGAATATTAGTATCCATCGGGATAGGAATGAGTGCTGCATTTCAATTATTTCGATTTTCTATCATGACATTAATGCCAGCGATCGAGAATATAAAAACAGATGTAATATGTGAAGGTCTGTCATTAAAAAGAGGACTAATTATAACGGTCAGTATTCTGGTCAGTATATCACCGATTCTTTTAACGATAAAGGATAGTGAACAGAGAAGGAGTCTTTATCATTTACAGATATTTTTGTTGTTATATATATTGTGTACTTATTTTTATGATCTGTGGAAAATTAAGCATTGGCTATATGGGTGTGTCGTGTTAATCTTCTGTATAGATTTGACATGGTGTACTATAGGATTTTGTCAGGAATATGTGCCGAAATTCGGTACACACAAACGTAAAAAAGATTCTGAAAAAAGCAGACTGGAACACTGGAATAGTGAAAAATAATATGATATATTAAAGCTAAATATAAAAGTTGGAGATGGAGTGATATGATAGATAAATATACCGAAAATCTCCGGCAAATCTACTTATAAATGTGCCGAAATTCGGTACGGAACAGGAGGAAGTTATGAGAGAAAAAACGATGAAGAAAGGGCATTTGTTACTGACATTACTTGCTTTTGTATGTTTAATGGGACTGGAAACAATTCATGCAAATGCCGCAACGGTGAAAGCAAAAGTTGATGTAAAAAAATTTTATGGGATTGCGGAGCAAGTTCTTCAGGAGATTAATAGGCAGAGAAGAAATAACGGTTTATCAGATTTAAAAATGGATGCCAATTTTACAGAAGTAGCGATGGACATAGCACTGCAAAAACAGGGAGGCGATGCATCAGCAAGTAATCCTGAAATCTATAATAATGTATATGTAAGAAAAGATGCTATGGAAATAGACGATATAGATGGTTATGATGAATACAGCGATAATTTATGGAAAGAAACTAGAAATGGAAAAGAAAAAATATTAAATCATATCAAAAAAGTAGGTACTTTCCTTTATAAAGAGAGTGATATTACTTCTAAAATAGGGATAGGTGTTGTTGCTACAGATGTACCACAGGGAATACCAAGAGAACTTAACTATGGCGGTTTTTGTAATGTAACATATTGTTTTGTCAGCGATGAAATTGGACATGATGACAGTGCTTATGAAAAATATGTAAATAGTGGGAAAACTGTTCGTACACAGATGGATTTGTATATTAATCCATCAGATACTTATTTAATAATCAATGCTAACAAAAACTATTTAACACCAAAGTATACATATGATGTAATTAAAAAAGGAGAGACAAGAAAAGCACATCCGGCAGTATGGCAGTATCCAGTAGCTGCTGGACATATTTATAAAGATTCAGGTCACTTTAAATGTAAATTATCGAATACTGGGGCTACATGGAGTAGTTCTAATCCATCTATAGCTTCTGTAGATTCTAATGGAAATATAACGGCAAAGAAATGTGGAATCGCTACAGTGACAGTTAAAGTAGGAAACTTACAGGCAACTAAAAAATATGTTGTTTCAGACATAATCGGAATGGATACGGATACACTCTTATATCTTCCAAATTGGAAATCAAAATCTAGTATACCAGCAGATTATACAGGTAACTGTTATGCAGGCGGATATGCGCTAGAAGTAAAAAACGGTCGGATTACATGGTCTAAAAATATGAAAACAAATAAGATTACAAGACCGGGAAGTAAAAAAAGTTCGATAAAGACAAAAAAGATAAAAGGGAACTATTACAAGATTACTTCAAGATCAAAAAAGACAGTTTTATATGTGAAACCAGCTAATAAAAATATTATATCTGTAAACATTCCATCGACAGTAAAGATTAGTGGAAAAAGATATAAAGTAACAGGGATTGCAGCCAATGCCTTCAAGAACTATAAAAAGTTAAAGAAAGTCACGATAGGAACAAATATAAATAAGATTGGAAAGAAGGCTTTTTATGGCTGTTCCAGTCTGAAGAATATAAAAGTAAAAACATCAAAGTTAACCAACAGTCGGATTGGAAGGCAGGCATTTAAAGGAATCCATAAAAAGTCAGTCATTAAAGTTCCAAAGAGACAATTAAAAACTTATAAAAAGATACTGAAAACGAAGGGAATCGGAAAGAAAGTAAAGATTAAAAAATAAAACGAAAAATAGGTACCAAAAAGGATATTCGGAAGAATGTCCTTTTTTTGTACTCATTTTTAGATGAAGAAGGAGAAATATAGTGTGATACGAGGTCCACCATGTAATTTAGGAAGATATATAAACAAAGTAAAAAATGCGAGGAGAAAAGCTATGAAAACAAAAATGATATTAAAAAAGGGAATAGTATTTTTGTTTGCTATAATGATGGCACTAACAGGAATTTTTTCTCTGGGAGTAATGGCAGCTTCTGGGTTGGAAGGAGCATATATTAGTCCAAAATCGAAGATGGGATTAGAATTCGCTAATAACTTTGATAGGTCTGTATCAAAAAGTCAGGTAAGCGTACCAAATTTTATGGCGGATAGCGATACAAATAGTGAAGAACCGAATAAATCTTTTAATGCACAGCAGGTAGCAGCTGGTAATTCAGATGCAGGGGCAAAATGGCGTGGTTTTGCGGCGTATGCCAAGAATCATGATCCAGAAGATTTCTGGGTACGTTATAAAGATGTAACTACTGTTGGAGGAAAATCGGTTGATTTAAAGATTGAAGTCACTGATTGGAAAACGCAGAATGATGAATCAAAACCATTGCCATCCAGTGCAGATATGTTCGGACATGATAATAATTCAGCACATCTAGGCTATGCCATTGGTTTTTCATATAAGAAAACAGGTGTAGTAATGTTTTCTGGATTCAAATGGGTGAAGTTTAAATACACTTTCTTATATAATGGAACGAATACAAAGGCTCCATTTACTGGATTCGCCACATTCCAAGACATTGACCAAAATCAGTATGTGACTATCACTGATGGCATGGACAATATCGTAAATACATCTTATATTGGAGGCAGTGACGGAAATACATGGTGTGAACCTGATGGATGGACATATAAAGCAATTAAAGACCAAAATGCGAGTTCAGACCAAGATAGTTTTGACAAAACATGTATTTCGCTTTATGTCAAAGACATGACTGATATGTCTATCAAATATGGATGGACAGGTCATACAGCAATCGCATATTTCGATTTGGCTCCATGGGCAATGAATTCTTTTGAAGAAAATAAAAATCCAGATGTACCGAAAAAATTAATTCAGAATGGAGGTTCATGGATTAGTAATGAAAAAACATCTGCAGTAAATTATGAATTAGGTGATACATATTCATACCGTTATGAAGATAGTATTCCAGACTATGCTTCTGATACGTTAGAGAAATTAAGAAATCAGAGTCAAACAGCAGTATCCTCTTATGTATGGGAAGACGCTATAGATGATGGACTTAGCTATGTATCAAATTCTTTGCAAGTAAATGTAGGTGGGCAAGATTTTACAAGTAAGTTTACAGATTCTTCGAGTGGACAATATCTCAAATTTAGTGCCAAAACAGATGCATTAAGTAATACAGCTTTTTATGGAAAAAAAGTAACTATTACATTTAAAGTAAAGATTAAAGATGCGTCATATAGCTGGCTTGGGCATGAGCGTACTTCAGATAACAAATACCGTTTGATTCCAAATGCAGCTAAAAGGAGCATGAAATATCTGAAGAAGCTGACATACGACAGTAAAAATAAGATGTACGATGTAACAGACGGAGATTATGGTTCTGCATCACAGGATACTTCCACCGTCTGGTCAAAAGTCCCTATCGGTGATCCAAACAATCCAGACCCAGACCCGAAGAAAACGGTTTCAGATGATGACGAGAAGAATGTGCTGAGTAATACACTTACCAATGCGGATGAGACATTTACTTATACTGTTTCTAAAGAAATTGAGAAGAACATGCCTTCTACCGCAAAGTATTCCAAGTTTGTGATCAAGGATGCTGTTGATTCCTGTCTGACGATTGATTCCGTTAAGTTTTATGCAGGAGATAAAGATGTCACAAGTAGTTTTGCTCCTGCTTCCGCAAACAAGGGAAATTATTTAGAATATGCAGCATCTTCTGATTTACTAAATAACAAAGATTTCTATGGGAATAATGCAGGAACGACCGTAAAGATGGTTGTAAAAACACACATTGATGCGAAGAAAGTATCTATTGAAATGCTTCGTGAACATGGACATCTTGTAGAGAATGACAAGAAAACAGAGACAAATATCAAGATTAAAAATGAGACAACAGTCACAACAACAAAAGCTGATGATAAAGGAACATGGGATGTAGATAAAAAGGTAACCCCGCCACCGACTACAACAGATTCTCCAATCCCATCTATCAAAAATCCAGTGAAAAAAGTATCGGATGCCGATGATCTGAACTGGGATGCGACAGTAAAGCAGGATGGTGAAAAAACTCCGGGCAGCCATAACCGTGTCACAGACGTAACAAATCAGTGGCTCTATACTTTAACACAGGAAATCCCGGCACATACGGTAGAGTTATTCCATTACAAATCATTTACTATCACAGATGCAGTAGATTCCTGTCTTTCTTATGATGTAAAAGACATTACAATCAAAGCAGGGGATAAGGATTATACCGATAAATTTGACGTGACAAAAGGGGAAGATAACAGCATTACCCTTACAGCAAAAGCTGACGTGTTAACTTCAGATGAATTCTACGGTGGAAATGCTGGTAATAAGATCGTTGTTTCCTTCCATGTAAAGATCTCAGCCGATGCAGAAACTTTAAAAGATGAAAATCTTGGGCACCTTGAAATAGATGGCAAGAAGCTGGCACATCTGCAGAAAGTATCTGACCTGCAGAAGTTATCTGGCTTTACTGACTTAGTAAAGAGTAAAGATAACGAGTATGTCTATGCCTTTTTAAATCAGGCAAAAACACACATTGACTCCCAGATTAAATATGAGGGACAGACAGGTGTGAAAGACCGTATAACAGATAAAGTGCAGACAGCAGTAGAAACAGCCGACCCAACGATCAAGAAAGAAAGCAGCAAGTATGAATGGCAGGTTGGTGACAAAGTAGATTACACGATCAATGTTGGTGATGCAAACAGCAACAGTATCGCAGATAACGTAGTTATCACAGATGAAAGCCTTCCAAAGGCAATGCTCCCGGATAAAGATTCCATTACGATCAGCAGCACTTTTGACAAAGAAAAATCCGGGGCACCAGAGGACAGAGACATCAGTAAGGATGCGAAGGTTGAATATACAGAGAAAGGATTTGTTATCACTATCCCGAAACTGTACCGTGGGGAAGCTGCAACAATCAAACTGACCTGTACAGCAAAAGAAAAATCTACCTACGATTCCATCACAGACCAGTGGGCAGACTGCCTTGAAAAAGCAAATGCAGATAAGAAACTTACTTGTGTGAACGGGGAAGTGATTGAAAACCGGGCATATGTTACAGCTACCTTAATGTTAAAGGATAAGGATAATCCTCCAGATGACTTAGAGCGTGTATGGGTAAATACCCCACACTTAAACATTAAAAAGTCCGTAGAAAAGAAGGAATACAATGTAGGAGAAACAGTAAAATATACTCTCGTTGTTACAAATGTACATGAAGGTACATTAGCAAGAGATATTGTCATCACTGACCAGTTACAGACTCCGGGTGAGACTATCGTTGAAGGCACTATCCGATTAAAGGATGAGACAGGGGCAGTATATGACCTTGGTAAAAAAGCTGGAAAAGATGCTGAGAAACCTTATCTTGAGACACAGGATGATACTTCTTTTAAGATTACAACAGGAATGAACTTACGCTATGATGGAGAATCTCCATTTAAGAAATTAGCAGAGATTGATGATAAAGTTCACTGGAAGAATAAGGAAGGCTTGACTCAGGAAGAGTGGGATGCACCGATTACCCATACAAAATTCACGGTAACTTATGAAGCGAAGATAAATAAAGAGCCTGCTGACACAAATCAGTTTGTAAATGTTGCGACTGCAAAAGGTTCTAATACAGACGAAGTAAAAGATGATGAAATCGTTTATTTAAAAACTCCAGTCATCAAAACAGAAAAAGAAAGTGATAAAGATTCTTACCAGAAAGGTGAGACTGCAAAATATCACTTAACTGTAACACAGACAAGAGAGGACAGAACTGCAGTAAATGTAGTGATCAAGGATGCCTTAAAAGATGAAGATTCCGAAAAAGAAAGAATCAAAGGCGATACGATCAAGGTCTACTACAACGGCAATGAGTTTACACCGGTTTCTGTAAAATCCGATGATACTTCCTTTACAATCGAGACAGGAAAAAATCTTACAGTAAAAGATAAGTTAGAAGTTACCTATGATGCGGAAGTTCTTTCTGACCTGAATAAAGATTCTATCACTAATATTGTAAAGGCAAAGGCAGATAACGCTTATGCAGAAATTGAACTTGACGTTCCAGTTACAAAGGTAACACAGAATATCTCTGCAAGGAAAACATCAAACCCGGCATCTGGAACAGTCGTAAAACAGGGTGGACAGATTATCTATTACATTGACGTTCATAATGATTCTGAAACAACCTTGAAGAATGTTCTCGTAAGGGATGCCATTCCAGAACTTAGCAATTATGTAGATGGTTCAGCTTCTAATGATGGCAAGATTATGGAAATCAATGGAAAACAGTATATCACCTATATCATTGATACCCTTCGTGCAGGAAGTACACAGATCCTTTCGTTTGCTGTCACTGTGGATGAAAAGGCAACATCAGAAGATGTTATCTTAAATACGGCAGAGATTAAAGAAACAACTGATAAAGATTTAAACGAAGAAGGAAATATTCCAGATGACCTCTGGAATGAGGATTTCAAGGAAACAAATACAACGAAACATCCACTGTCAAACTGGGCTACGGATATTAAGACCGTAAAGGTAGGTACGCCAGACAGCTATATCGAAAAGAGGGCAGATTCCGCTGTTTATGATGTAGGGGAGACAATCCATTATACGATCGTTGCAGAACAGACAACAAAGGATGGTAAATTGACAAATGCTGTTGTAGAAGATAAAGACCTTCCTGACGGTGTAGATATTGACTATGATTCGATCAAAGTAGATGGAAACACAGTACCAGAGCAGGATACAATGACATCGGATACAAACAGTATCTATCTTATCCGCACAAAGAAAGGATTTAAAGTAGTCTATCCGGAACTTTCCGAAAAATCTACGATCACATTTGATGCTGTGATCAACAGTGAGAAATTAGTAGGTAAGAAGATTCCGAACAAGGCAACCATCATTTCAGACCAGACACCAGAAAAAGAGGCAGTAGTCAAGGTAAAAGTACCGAAAAATCCAATCGAGAAAGTTATCAAGAAGATAATCAACCGAAAGGGTGTATCTGGCAACAGCTCACCGAAAGGTGTTAAGACAGGTTTAAGCACACATGCAGGATTATTTGCAGGTATCGCAGCCGCACTCTTAGCAGCCGCAGCTATTCTTATTAAAAAGAGACGGAATGCGAAAAAGAAACCAATGACTTTAGAAAAATTCTAAATCTGTAAACAAAGAATGAGGGAGAGCCTGCCGGCTCTCTCTTTTTGTAGGAGGGGAATTATGGAAAAGATACTCCGTTTGAATTTGGCGATATTATTTTTACTGTTTGCAATGATGCTTGTAAGTCCATCTGCGGCATCATTAAAAAATCCAGCAGGCAGTATTACTGTAGAAGCTAAGAGCAAAAAGAAACCGGCAAAGAAAAGCACTACAAGAAAGCCGGTTACAAGAACCAATTATATTACTATGAAGAAAAAAGAAAAATTATGGGTTGGTCCAAGTGTAGCAGCAATGCATCCTGAAACAAAGGATTGGAAAAGCAGTAATTCTAAAATAGCAACAGTATCCACGAAAGGAGATGAAGAAGGTTTTCATAAGGTGACTGTGAAGAAAAAAGGAACGGTCACTATTAGCTGTACTGTGAAAAAAACTCTCCGAGGATGGATAAAAGGTGATGTCCATAAATGGGTAATTACTATTAAGTAAAAAATAACGTGCCGAATTTCGGCACATTTAAAAGAAAATTTTAAACAAGAGTAAATAGGGGAGAGCCAACAGGCTTTCCCTATTTGATGGAGGAGATATGGAAGATTATGCAATCCTGATCATTTTATTCCTGATGGCAGTATGTTTACTGATATTAACAGTCATCGGCTATTGGGGAATTTTTTGCAAAGCTGGTGAAAAAGGATGGAAAGTGCTGATCCCATTTTATAATGAATATCTGTTATTTAAGATAGCATGGAAACCTTCCATCTGTCTTTTCAAATGGCTCTGCCTTTTTTTGTACGAAGTAGTATCTGTAACATTAAATGCAGGTGTCCTTTTAGATACGCTGCAGTTTGTACTACCAAGCATAGCATTTGGATTGACGGTAACGCTTTATTATAGTTTAAGCAGAGCATTTGGACATGGATTTGGTTATACAGTAGGAATCATGTTTTTGCCTTTTATCTTTGCGCCGCTTTTAGGAGTAGGAAGAAGCAGATATACCAGACCAGATAAATATAGAGATAAATTTTAAGGAAGGAGGATGTGCCGAATTTCGGTACATAATAAGATGAGTGAATTATTAAACAGAAACACAGACCCTTTGTTTGAAAAGATGGAAAAGATTTTTGCAGAGCGTGATGCGGAATACAAAAAAATGGAAGAAAGAAACCGTATGCGTGAAGAAGCTGTAAAACAGAAAGAAAACAGCTTAAAGAAACAGGAGGAGCAGTTTAACAATCGTGAAGAAAATGTAAGACAGCAGGAAAAAGAGATAGAAGAAAAGATGCAGATGCTCGAAGAAAGACAGCGGGAAACGCAGGAAATGGAAAAGTATCTGCAGAAAAAAAGGTTGGAGTTAGAAGCAGACGAACAGCAGTCCTTACTTGATACTTCCATTCTTAGAGAAGAAATTCGCAATGAAAAATTAAAGCAGCAGAGGCTTAGCCGGGAACTGGAAGATAAACTGGCTGACTTAGGATATTCTTCTGATAACTTTGACCCGGTTGTCTTAGAAGAAAAAGAACAGAAGATAAAAGAACAAGCACAGGAAATCCAGAAACTTAAGGAGGAGATTGAAAAATGGGAAGATAAAGCTGACGAATGGGAAGAAAAAGAGAGTGGGTTTGTCTCACAGATTGATACCCTGAATAAAGAAAAAGCACAGCTTTGGAAAAAGCTGATGGGGGTAGAGGATGAAAGCATTCCAGAGAAGAAAGAGGATGTTCCCGGTAAGGCGGAAGAACCTGTAGAAGAAAGAATATCAGGGGCGGAAGAAGCTGTAGAGGAAGTGGAAGAGGTAGAAGTAGTCCCGGAAGAAGAATCTGTGTATGCAAAGGAAGAAGAAAACCTGAAGGAAGCGATAGAGATGGATACCCCGCTGACAGCCGAAGGATTTTATAATTATCTGCAGGAACAGGAAGTAGGCGGAGTTATCCAGCTCCGCCATGCAAAACAGGGTGATATGGTCAACATTGCTATTTCCCAGATTGTAGTAACAGTTGTTTTTGCAGAAGAAGGCTGGTTTGATATTAAGAAATCTATTGGAAATAACAACCGTAAGTTACGCCGGTTAATCCGTAGCTGGAATAGTAGTCAGAATGACCTTACATTTAAATATGATACATCAGATAACACAGTTACAGCCGAAGGAGATTTTGATAAAGACCAGACAGCCGAAGAACTTTTAAGATATTTAGACCGTCTCCTTGATACTTATTTTGATACAGATACAGGAGAAGAAGAATGAAAAATTTTATACTGGCAGTAGAGAATGTTCCGAAACCGATGCTTATTGCAGAAGCAGTTTTGATAGTATTAATAATAGGTGTGGTTGCTATTCGGTTTTTTATCATCAGGTCAAAGCCGGCATATCTAAAAAAATTACCGAGGACAGTATATGATGAGGAGACAATACACTTATTATTTAATTGTTATAAAGCAGCAGATTCAATCGAGGGAATGCTTCATCTGGCGGTGAAAAAGAGCCGTAATAGGAAAAATAAGAAAAGGTTTAAGGCGGCAATATCCTACCTGTATACGAGCAGGTATAAGGATTACGAAACGGCATTATATAAATATGCCGGAGATGGTACAGAACAGACAGAGCGTCTGTTTACAGATATTATAGGAAAAGAAGCAGCAAAGAAACGCCTGCTGCCTTTAAAGGAGGAATCATAAGTGAGAAGAAATAACTGGAAGAAATATATTATCATCCTGATCGCATTTATTGTTGGGCTGGTGGCAAATCTGGCGGCAAGGGCTATCCTGCCCAGACTGTTACCAGCAGGAATGCAGGCTTGGACGGGTCTGTTAGCGACACTGTTAGAGATCGTAATATCCGTCGGTATCATCTTGATCATTATTTTTACAAATCACATCGGGGAGGACTAGGCAAATGAACAGAGTAAAAAACTTCATAGGAGCAATGAGAGAAAAAGGAGTCAGGACAGTAAAGAGAGCTGTCCCGGCTTTTTTTACTGCATATTGTTATTTCAGTATGTATGTGCCTGTGTATGCGGCAAAAGCAGCAGGAACCTCAGTGATCACATCAGGATTTAATTCGCTGTATGAGATCGTAGCAGCGATTGTGAGCAGTATTGGACAGTTATTACTGTTATGGGGAGTGTTTGAATGGGCAACGGCTTTAAACTCTCAGGATGGAACAATGCAGTCGATGGCATTTAAACGTATCGCATCTGGATTAGTTGCCTGCCTTGCCCCGCAGATCGTTACTGTTATCAGTGCATCTTTAAAATAAGGACAGGAGGGATGATTTATGCCGGAATGGCTGTTTGACTTTCTCTCTGGTCCGACAATAAAGATTGCGGCAGCAATCTGGAACTCCAGCATGAAGCTGATCATAAAGCTGGTCTGCAGTACGCCACAAAAGTTTTCTACAGGAACATGGGCATTTGTCAAAGAAAACCTGTATCCGTGGGCAGAGGGGATCGGACTCTCTGCTCTAAATTTATTTTTTATGATAGCCTTTTTGAAAGCTGTGAGTAACCTGCATCAGAACATCACACTGGAGATGGTCATCGAAGCAATGATCAAGGTGGTCGTGGCAAATGTCTTGTATCTCAATATCTTAAATATAATGACAACCATATTTTCTATCTCATCAGCGATGGCGAAAGAAGTCTTTACGATAGATGCCCCGGATTTAAAAGTAGAGGATATGGATATTGGCTCAGCATTGTTTTATCAGCTATTTGGCTTGCTCTTTATACTGGCAGCGATCGTTTGCAGCTTTTTGATGTTATGGACAGTATACAGCCGGTACATAAAGCTATATCTGCTCATGATATTAGCACCCTTTGCGATGTCTGCACTTGTAGGAGGTCAGGAGATAGAGCGTAGTTTCTATGCATGGATGCGGACATTCCTGTTAAATGCATTTGAGATTGTAGTGATTGCCTTAACGATGGTCATATCTTTCAAGCTCATCGGTGCAGGCATTTCGCTGTTTGACGGCAAAAACATTGTAACATCTATGGTAGATGGGTTCTGGGATGCGTTAAACAGCCTGTTTACTATGATCCTTGTGACTGCAGCCGTAAAAGGCTCCAATGCATTTCTGTCAAAGGCGATGGGATTATAAATGTTATAAATGTGCCGGATTTCGGTACGGGAAAGGAGAGATCATGGGAAAATTTGCAGTTAAAATAGAAAGAGTTATCACAATAGCCCTAATATTGTCTATGATGCTGATACTTATACCGGGAGTCAGCGTACAGGCAAAAGCAAAAAAATGTAATCATAAAAGTGTAACATGGATCACAACATCAAAATCTAGCTGTACGGATGAAGGCATGAAGGTTAAAAAGTGTAAGAACTGTGGAAAAATCTTAAAGATAAAAAAGATAAAAAAATCAGGACACCGATTACGCACACAAATAGAAAAAATGCCTACATGCACAAAACCGGGGTTAACGGCAACGTATTGTTTAAATCCAGATTGTATTTATGGCTATAGGAAATATTACAAAACAGAAAAGATAGCTCCTTTGGGACATTCCTATATTGATAAAACTTACAAGGCTACCTGTACTGCACCAAAAACGATCGTAACTTCATGTAAGAATTGTAAGTACAAGTCAACTCATAAGGAAGGGAAAGCTCTGGGACATCGCTGGAGTAAGTGGAAGTTAAATACCGATAGTATGATAAAAAAGAAACCGAAAAAGACACGTATATGCAGCAGATGCGGAAAGAAAGAGACGGTTTATGTTAAATAGCTGGAAAGAGAAACTCCACGCTATTTGATGCAAGGAGGATTTATGGAAAAACTAAAAAAGAAAGTGACTATAGTGTTAATGGCTATAATGATGACTATGGTATTTTTTGCAGATGCACAGGCAAAAGCAGGGTGTAATCATAAACATACAGGCAGAACGTGGATCATTGCAGAAAAAGCAAACTGTAATCATACAGGTAGAAAAAAACAACTTTGTGTGAGATGCAGAAAAGTGTTGCTGGAAAAAGTAATCCCTAAGACAAAACACAAATGGAAACTTACCAGAAAGAGGAGAACAAGATATGACTGTTTGAAATGTGGCGGAGTTAAGTTAAAAAATGAATATGGAGGCTGGAGCTATTATTTTCCATGATGGATCTTGAAAACAGAGAAAAAGAAGGAGAAAAAGATTATGAAGACAAAAAGACATATTGCGGTGATTTTAATGGTACTTATGGTGCTGGTACTTGTACCGGGGAGCAGTACGCAGGCAAAGGCAAAAAAGTGTAATCATAAAAATATAACTTGGGTAACGTTAACCAAGCCTACCTGTGAATACCGAGGGATGTCATATAAAAAGTGTAAATCCTGTGGAAAAGAATGGCCTCAAACAATAATGAGAAAACCAGCGTTAGGGCATAAACCGGGAAAACCGAGGATTTTACATCCGACTTGTCTTTCTGGGGGACATAAAGAGATTGTCTGTACAAGAAAAGGATGCCCTAAGAGTTACGGTGACGAAGAAATCTGTGGAAGCTATTTAAGTTATAAAGAATTACCGGCTTTAGGTCATTCTTATAATAAAGGGACGAGTATAAAAACAGGAAAGAAACGGGGAAAAAAGTTCCAATATCAGAAAACTCAGAAATGTAAACGCTGTGGAAACAGAAAAATTTCTTTTTATTACAAATGATGAGGATATGAAATGAAGATTGATATTAATAAAGATTTTGAAAAAGCTTTTCCAGATGACCTCTGGAAAGGTTTTACACTAAAGCAGATCATCACATTTGCGATTGGAATTATTATGGCGGCAGGCACGATAGCAGCACTGTGGAAGTTCATGAAAATCTCACCGATCACAGGCAGTTATATCGCCATTCCTGTGATGCTCCCGATATGTTTTTTTGGTATTTACGAGTACCAGAACCATTCGTTATGGGAAATGTGGAAAGAGATGCGGTTTTACAGGGCAACCAAAAAACTTACTTATGGGGCGGAAGAAGCTCCGAAGACAGGCAGGATATTTACCATGCGTCATCCTGCTGTAAAAAAGAAAAAGAGAAAAAAGAAATAATAAAAGGACAGAGCCGGAAAATAAAGTTTCTGGCTCTTTTCGATTAAAGGAGGAATCAACGTGGCGGTTATCAATGCGAGTGGAAAGTTCCGTTCTTTTCATTCTAAGAGTGTTCCCATCGTTCCTGTCCCGAAGAATGTGCGGCAGGCATTAAATATTGAACGGATGTATAAAAACGGGATAGCAAAGATTGAACCCTCAAAAACAAACAGTATTTATGACAGATGTTATGTTTTTGAGGAGATTAACTATATTAACAAGGATGAAAGCGAAAAAGATATTTTTCTGAACCAGTTTATGTCATGGCTGAAATCAATGAGTGTTGATTTTAAGATCACGATTGCAAATGAGTTTCAGAGTATTGATGAATTCCTAAAAAAAATCCGTGGAAAGCAGAACAGTAAGGTGTATCCGCAGATTGACAGAGGGATAAAGGAATGGACAAGGGAAAAATTAGAAAATTCTAATCCGAATGTAACAACGCTACGTTATCTGACGGTTTCGTGCCGGGCAAATTCGTTAGATGAAGCGACCATTTTACTAAATGCTCTGGATACTACAATCCAGCAGATGTTCGCCAAATGGAGAGGAAAGATAATCCTTTTAAATGGCGAAGAACGTCTGAAATGTCTGCACTCATTGCTCCGTCCAGGCAAAAAGGAGGAAGAACAGTATATCTATCTGGATGAGAGTGGAAAGCATGACTGGAAGAATGATGTCATGCCGCAGACGATCAGGCAGTATTCCAATTTCATGATATTTGATAAAACGCAGTATGTTTCCGTACTGTTCGGCTGGAAATACAGCAGGACACTGAAACCTGATGAACTGATGCGTAGCTTCTCTTATGTTGATTTTCCATCTTTTATTACGCTGGATTTTTCGCCAGTACCGGCAGATGTTATCAATGAAAAACTGATCGCTGCGGCAATGAACAATGAGAAATCCATCAGCGAGGAAGAAGAAGCAAAAAGAAAGAAAAATATCATCGTATCTGGACCATCTTATGCAAAACAGAGAAAGAAAGATGAGATTGAAGGATACATGGATTTAGTGAACGATAACGATGAGACAGGATTTTTCCTGAACTTTTTATTCGTAGCAACTGCACCAGATGAATCTACATTAGCACAACGGGTAGAGCAGTTAAAAGAAACAGGAAAGGCACAGGGTGTAGTCATCAGTACGGCGGATTACACACAGTTAAAAGCATTAAATACGGCACTGCCGTTTGCCGGACGGCAGGTCGATTATATGCGTTTCTTCCTATCCTCCTCGATGGTTGCGATGCAGCCATACTTTGCCCAGGACATCTTAGACCCCGGCGGATATTTTTATGGATTAAACCTGACAACAAAACGTCTGATATTTGGCAATAGAAAATTACTGATGAATCCCCACGCAATCATTGTCGGGCATACAGGTTCAGGTAAATCCGTGTTGATTAAGGCGACAGAGATATTTCAGACACTTATCTCTACATCAGATGACATTTTAATCCTAGACCCTCAGAATGAATTTAAGGAAATTGTAGAAAAATACGGCGGTTCCTATTTTGATCTGACTCCAAAATCAAAGATATATATCAATGGTTTTGAAGTATCTGATGCAGTATTTTATGCGGACAAAGACACGAAAGAAAAATTTATCGCTACACAGACAAAGTACGCCAAAAGTCTTGTTGCGGCCATCATGACAAATATCCTGTTCACGCAGGAACACGCTACGGTAGTCAGCAGGGCGACAAGAAAGATGTTTGATAAAATCTTTGCACAGAAAAAATTAAAGAAGCAGGCAACCTTACGGATGTTGAGGGAAGAGATAAAACTGGAATTGGAAAATGCAAAAGATGATTATGATAGATCTATCATAAAGCCAATCTATAACTCTCTTGAAGAATACACGGACGGAAGTTGTGATATGCTCGCTTATCCATCCACAGTACGTTTAGATAACCGTATGATTGGATTCGGATTAAAAAACGTACCGCCAGATAACTGGGAGCCAGTTATGGTAACGGTTATGCATTATACCTCTACACGAATGGAATACAATCAAGAGGCACAGAGGGCAACCCACTTTATCGTGGACGAAACGCAGGTTGTCAGCCGAAAAGGTACTTCTGCAGAACAGCTCAATACGGCTGTTGCCACATTTAGAAAGTATGGCGGCATCTGTACGATGGCAATGCAGAATATCACTGCTGCCTTAGAAAACAAGATGTTAAAAGAATTGTTCAGTAACTGTAACTATAAATGCTTTTTAGACCAGGGAGGAGCCGATGCGAATGCCCTTGCCCAGATCCAGGAATTATCCCAGACAGAATTTAATGCATTAAGTTCTGAAGAAGTAGGAAGAGGAGTGATGGTCTGGGGAAAAAAGGTTGTCCTCTTTGATGCAAAGATCTCAAAAGAAAATGAACTGTATCCGCTTATCAATACCAATTTTCACGAGAAGGCAAAAGAAGCAGAAAAGAAAAAACAGAAACAGAGACAGGAGCAGCAGGAGAGCAATGACCGTATCGAGGAGATTATCCTGCAAATGGCAGAACTTGCCCCTGTTACTGTCCGTGACCTTTTATCCGTATTGGAAATCACGCAGGAAGAAGCCGAAAAACAATTAAGTTTTCTGTGCCAGCAAGGGTATCTTATAAAATCGGAAGAAGCAGGCAATATCCGTTATCAGAAAGCAGGCTGATGCTTATGGCAGTAAAAAAAGCAAAAGAAGCGAGTTTTAAAAAAATGGACAGTGCGTTTGCTACTTCCCAGAGTGCTATCCAGAAAGTGAAGAACACCGACCCTCTTAATGGAAATGAGGAACAGGAACAGGGAAACGAAAATGTCAGCATAGACCCTGCCCATTATCTTTCCAAAAAAGAAAAAAAAGAATGGAAAAGGCTGTCTTATACTGCAAAGCAGCGTTATATCAGGCAGGCAGAACGGCAGTTAAAACGGCAGAAAAAACGGAACGGGATTGCAAGAACAGAACAGAGTTCCGTTCAGGAAAAAGAAAAACAGGCAGCAAAAATCTTTTCAAAAGAAAGAAAATACAGATCAAATACATGGAAAGAACCTGTTGATAAAAAAGAGATCGGTAGCCATGGAGGAAATGGAGAAATCGCATCGAAGTCAAGGGACAGCCGGGCGGCTATCCGTTCCCAGAGTACCGTTGCCGGGGGAGAAAAGGCAGCAGATATTGCTTCTCCTTCTGTTTCAGCAGAAACAGCAAAAGCTGCAGGGAATGCTGCAACAAAAACAGCAGAAACAGCAGCCGTATCTACGGGTGCTGGGCTGGCTGCACTGATCGCAAAAAAAACGGCAGAAAATTTCAAAGAAATGCTGCAGCAGAAAAATACAGCAATCGAAAGCCAGAGGATAAAGACGCAGACGAAGTTGTCCCAGCTCATCGAAGAAAATAAAACAGGTGCAGGAAGCCCTGGCGTGGCAGCCGCAGCTATGCTTGCCTCTGTTGTAGTTACAGTGATGTATTTTGCGGTACAGATTGCCGTGACGATCTTTTTTGTTTTGTTGATCCTGTTAATACCGATCATTGTGATTGTATCTTTCCTTGGAATCATCATCACGTTGCTATCAGGTTTTGCAGCCGCAGTAGATAATACAGATTATGCATCGGGTTCCGGGGCAAGTATTGTTGCGGTTGCTGTACAGGAAATAGGTTATCACGAAGGGTCAGGCAACCATACAAAGTATGGAGTGTATACAGGCACGGACGGAATGTCCTGGTGCCATGCGTTTGTTTCGTGGTGTGCAAATGAATGTGGTTTTATCGAGAGCAATATCATACCAAAGACAGCCGCCTGTGAGACAGGACGGCAATGGTTTATCCATAAGCAGCAGTATAAAAAGGCTGGAAGTTATACCCCACAGGCAGGAGATATTATCTATTTTGATAAAGGCGGGGTGGGAGAATCCCATCACGTTGGTATCGTTGAATATGTCGAAAATGGAATCGTACATACAATAGAGGGCAACAAAAATAGTCAGGTCATGCGTGGACATTATGAGCTTACTTATAAAGGCATCATGGGATACGGTACTCCGGATTATCCAGACGAAGGACTCACTTCCTCGACAGCATCAGAGATCTTATCAAAAGCACAGGAGCTTGGTAAAATGATGGTGGAGGAAAAATGGGTGTATTCCAATACTGACCTGAAAGGTTCACTTGCGGCAGCAGAACAGTCTGCTAAGAGGACAAACTGTGCCCACGGTGTCTGTCTTGTGCTTCAGGAAATTGGTCTGCTGAAAAAAGGACAGATATTTTTCGGAAACAAGTCTGGAGAGTTAAGCTGCAATGGAACCGTAAGGAAACAGATTGAAAAAGGATTTGACATCATAAAGACTGGCGGGAAAAAATCAAAAGACCTCGACTTAAAGCCGGGGGATATTTGCCTTTTCAAAGGGCATACGAACATCTATGCCGGAAAAGATGAGAACGGTAAAACATACTGGTATGATTTTGGACGTGACCAGACAAAAGACAAAAAGCCGGGAAGTGTTTTTGTAAAATCTGTCCGTAAAGGAGAAATTAACTGGGCGGTCATCACAGTGATCCTCCGGGTAAAAGACCAAGACGGATATGGTTCAGGAAAAACAATCAATATCCCATCACCGTATGGAGACAGTTTCACTTACATGGGCTGGTCCCTCATCACCGCAACAGGCAGTAACCAGTACAAGTTGCGTGTGAAAACAGGTGAGCATTACGATGCGAACGGTTTCGGAAAGATAGGGGACAGATATGTGATAGCCTGCACTCCAACCTTCGGAAAAATCGGAGATGAGATAGATTTTGTTCTGGCAAATGGCAGAGTCATACATGGTGTTATGGGCGATGAAAAAAATATGTCTGATGCAGGCTGCAACAAATGGGGACATGATAATGGACACAGTGTTGTTGAGTTTGTTGTAAATAAATCTATGTGGTATCACACAGGAAAAACCGTCACGAAATTTCATCCAGAATGGGCAAAAAGCCGGGTTGTTAAAGCAATTAATCTTGGAAAAAATCATTTGAAATAATAATTAAAATGTGCCGAAATTCGGTACAGGAAAGGAGCAGGATGAAGAAAAAAATAGTGATATTTCTACTGGCTGTCTTTCTGGTTTTTGCTTTACTTGTTTCCGCTTTATGTTTTTTCGCTCCCCAAAAAAATCAAAACAGCAGGGAAAATACAACGGAACAACAAAAGACAGAAGATGCTGCAGAACAGACGGAAAAAGAAAAAAGGGAACAATATCATTTCACAAATCTGGAATATATCTATTATATAAATTCTGAGAATGAAACAGATTTTGAAGAACAGGCAGCAGAGTATGTTGAAAAAAATTATAAAAACGTGCAATGGATCAATGCCCTTGCAAAGTTTGATGATGATGTATCAAGCAATACAGGGACAGCGACATTTTATCTACAACTAGATGATGAAGATAATTCGGTTGTTCTTATTTCCTATGATAAGAAAAAAGAAATTTTTTCATTTGTTCCATATAAAAAGCAGATTGAAAATATTGAAGACTATGGAGGAATGCCACAGGAAAAAAATACAATGCAGGATGATGAAGAAGAGTATAACGAGATTGGTACAGAGCCGATCCATCTTTGTGAGCCACAGATTACTGACCAGGATAATTCATTAGAAGCAGTAGCCAATGAAAATGAACTGTCGCAGGAATTATTAAAATTTTTAGAGAAGGAAGGGGAAGAACGAAGAAATTTTTATGTTACCTCTGTTGAAAATACAGGAGGAAAAAATTTTAAAGCCGTACTGGATTTCAGCACAAAAAGAAGCGATGGAAAAAATATCAGTATTACTTTTGAAAATGGAATTTATACATTTGCGTTTAAATAAGTGTGATTAAAAAAGAGATACTGGGTGATAAGATATGGCAGGTCTGCAAAAAGGAAATAAAGTTTTATTTGCAGTCCTGTCATATGTGTGTTAATTGGGAGTGATTGTCTGAAAGGGGTATTAGGGGCTTTCCCCTAACAAGGTAGTATTTTGTACACACAAAATGCGTATCTTGCAATAAGCCTATCGGCTTATTCGTACCATTTTTGGTATGAATACCAGAATTGGTATATGGATAATACCAAAAATGGTACATATAAATCATAAGACCGCTTATAGATAACATAAAAAATTATGGAGGAATTAAATGGCAAGGCAGAAACATTTCCGTCTTCCAGACGATGTTCTGGAGAGGATAAATCACAGAGATAAAGAATTGTATCCTACAGAAAATGTGTATATCACAGAAGCTGTACGGAACTTTTTTAAAAAAGAAGAAACAGAAAATATGATGGATGAATTAGGGGATATACAGGATAAACTGGATCGAATCGAAAAAAAGCTTGAAGAAGATGCAGGTAAAAAATATAGTTCTTTTTCAAGCGATACAGAGAAAAAAGAACTTTATGGAAAACCAGATTTTCTGAAATACTAACATAAGTTCTAAGGGATGGATACGATGGATTGGATAAAGCAAATTATAGAATGTAAAAAAGGAAATTGGGAGTCACCCGGTTCTCTGGGGCAAAAGATTAAAAAAATCCGAATGCTGCGTAGGTATACACAAAAAGAATTAGGTGTGATGTGCGGCTTTTCTCTTTCTTCCGCAGATGTAAGGATTGCACAGTATGAAAAAAATAAAAAAATCCCAAGAGAAAAAATCTTGAAGGCTATGTGTAATGCTTTAGGAGTTGGTGAAGGTGCTTTGGTTCATGCGGATATGCTTTCCTATCAGGAAATGTTTTACGCATTATTTGATATGGAAGATTTTCATGGATTACACCCGGTTAAGAAAGAGGACGGATACTATTTAAGATTTGGCAGCGATAGTATCATCAATGATTTTCTTGAAGAATGGTATAAGATGTATCAAAAATATCCAAGACCAAGAGGAGATGATGAAGAAGAAAAATATACACTCTGCCGTTATGAATATCCAAATGAGATCGCAGTGGTATCGCAGTATGAATTATTAAAAAGGAAAGCACTGCAGGCAGAGATAGAAAATTTACAACTCAAAATAAATGACCTTGAGAATGAAAATAAAGAAGGAGATTGATGAGATGGATTGGAAGAAACAGATTGAAAAATTGGAGGACGAACTTCAAAAATTAACGGAAAAAGAAAACAGGATCGCAGAAAGAAAAAAAGAGGTGGGAGAAAAACTGAGAAAAGTCAGAGAACAAAAAGAAAATGAAGAAAATAAACAGCTTGCAGATATTGTTACGGAATATCTTGGGCCAATGGATCCTAAAAAAATAGAAGATCTAAAAGTTGTTCTGGATATGTATATGTCCGATCAGGACGAGGAAAGAGCGACCGAAAAAAATAGACAGGAAGGTGAGGAAAGATAAGAAAAAGGAGAATCGACATCCGGCTGAGTGAAAAAGAATATCAGTTACTTCTATCTAAGGCTGGAAACGATCTTGAGACAAAAACTAAAAAGGGAGACAAAGCAAACACTTCTGCATATATACGGAAGTGTATTTTTTTGCAGGAAGATTGTCCTGTCCGATTGGAAAAAGAGTTAAAGAATCTTTCCTACCAAGTGCGTAAAATAGGAGTCAACATCAATCAGGTCGTTGCAAAAATTAATGCTGGTTATGGCAATCAGATTGATATTTATAATCTTGAAAAAGCATTAGAGCAGATAAAGCATGAGATGAAAACGCTTAATGAGAAGGTAGAGGATTATGGCGATCACTAAACTATCAAATATTGGAATGCCAAAGGGAGGCGGGGCTGCACATTTAAAAAATTGTATTTCTTACATCATGAACCCAGATAAAACAGAAGGGATGGTCGGGGGAAATGCGGGAACGACTCCGCAGGAAGTGTATCAGGTAATGATCGATACAAAACAGGAATGGGAAAAGGAAGGAGGGAGACAGGGATACCATTTTGTGATTTCTTTTCCGCCAGGAGAAGCAACAAAAGAAGAAGCCTATGCGGTGATAAATGATTTTTGTGAAGAATATCTGGGAGAAGATTATGACTATGTTTTTTCTATCCATACGGATCAGAAACATATGCATGGACATATTGTCTTTAATTCTGTGAACCGGATGAGTGGATATAAATACCGTTATGAAAAGAAAGACTGGGAAAAATATATTCAGCCTCTCACAGACCGCATCTGTGAAAAATACGGCCTGCCGCCTTTGGTTTATGACAAAAACAATAAGATAGGAAAATCTTATGCCGCACATTATGCGGAGAAAGAAGGTAGGCCATCATCCGAAAAAATTATTAAGGCAGATATAGATTTTGTGATCGCTTCATCAAAAGATTGGGATGATTTCATAAGGCAAATGGAAGGGCTTGGCTATAAGATCCGTCAGAAAAAATATGTGACATATATCCCGCCTGGTTTTGAACGGGGACGGAGAGATTCCCGGCTTGGGCCAGGATACCGGGCAGAGGAGATCAAGGAAAGGATAAAAAATAAAGGACAGGAACAGGGGGTAGAAAAGATCCTGTCCCATGAACTGTCAAAAGTTTATGAAAGAGAGATTTTCCAGTATACCAAAACAACGCTCACAGTATTTCAGATGAAAAAAATTAAAAACTTTTATCAGACAGGACATTATCTTGAAGAAAAAAATCCATATGCAGTAGCATGGAAAGAGGTAAGGAGAAATGCGGTCCATATTGATCAACTCTATGAAGAGTGTAAATATATCTTAGAGCATGAGATCAAAACAGAAAAAGATCTGCTGGAAAAACAAAAGATATTGATAAAGAAAGAAGCAGAGCTTTTCAATCAGCGAAAGACTCTTTTTTCCGTCGAAGATAAAAAAATATTCCAGCAGTACCGGGTATTAAAAAAACGATTGGCCGATACTCCCGATTGGGATGACCAGTTTGAAATATATCAGGAAGAACTAAATGATTTTTTAAAAGAGATGCCGGAAGGGATGCTCAGTGCAGAGAAGGAAAGAAGACAGATCAATGCGATGCTGCGTGAAGTGCGGCATGAGAAACGGATCGTAAACCGGATGATCGAAGAAGAAAAAAGCTTGAATAAAGAAGAAAAGATTGCAAAGAAAAAAGGACGTACTGAAATTCAGCACAGGAGGTGAAGAACATAAATGGGATCAAAAGAAGAAAAACATATTGTTATGGAATTTCAAAAAAAGATACTGCAGGAAGCCGGATGCAGTGCGGAGGTGATAGCTTTCTTAGATGAAATAGAAGATGAAGTGTTTTGTGAATATTACTGCTTCTGTTTTTTAGACGGAATGCCGATAGAAGAAGTGCGGAGAATAGACAGTGTCCCTGTACAGAACTGGAAAGATAAGATCAAACGTATCAGAGAAGAACGGACGGGTTATCTTGAAAGATTATTTGTGCCAGATGCACAGGTGACACAGCAGATCTCTAAGTTACATGAAAAAGCGGGCAGAGTATTTAAGGAAACAGAAGAATTAAGGGATACAATAAATACAACATTAAAGCAGACATTAAAGATTCAGGAAGAAGCTCTTGTGCAGCAAAAAGAATCATATCAGAGTACCTTAGCTTCCAAAGCAGAGCTGCTAAAAGACCGGGAAGATAAGATACAGAGCCTGTTAAGCGAGATAGAACAAAACAAGGCAGTATGGGAGAATGAGAAAAAAGATCTTCTTTTGAAGTTGGAGGAGAAGAAAACTGCGGTTAAAGAAGAGGAGAAAAAAGAAGCAGCCTTTACAGAAGAAAATCCGATAAACAATATAGAAAGAAAAAAGAAACGCTGGCATTTTTTCTGTAAAGAAAACAAGAAGAGGGGGATCCAAGATAACAATAATGAATTTATAGAGACTTATCTGGCAGAAGATACTTTTAATGATGCACAAAAAGAATTCCTGATCCAATGTCTGGAAGAGGGAGATAGTGTACAGGAGATGAAAACCTATGCATCTGCCAGCCTTACTCCAGCAATGATGCAGCGATTACGTCAGGTAAGGAAGAAAAGGAGAGAACGACCATGAGAAAAAAAGAACAGACAGGCATTAACTTAAGTGAAGAAGAGATCCTGCATGGGAAAGGGGATGCTTATGGGATCTATCAGATCGACTGGAAGGGAGAAGGAAGGGAGTATGCCTTCCTTTCCTATGATTCCATCAGGGCAAAGGGAAAGCTGCCGCAAAGGAAAGATTACCAGCTTGTTTATAGTGGGATCTTAGAGCCAGATGAAAACATGGACAGCCTATATGTAAAATTTAATATCGCACACCCACAGGATTTCACAGGACATTCCCTTTCCATCAGCGATATTATTGTTTTAAAGAAAAATGGAAAAATAAATGTTTCTTATGTAGATATGATAGGGTTTGTCCCATTATCAGATTTTTATAAAGAGCCGGCACTAAGAGTAGGAGGGCAGATAACTGAAGCAACACAGGAATTTACAGCCGAGGGACACTTCGGGACATGGCATTCGATACAAATGCAAGAATTTCACAATGAAAAATTTTTTCAGATGCGGCATGATGAATTTGGAGAAAAGGTTGCAGATATTATCGTAAATGAACAAGGACAGGTTATTGCAGAAGATCTATGGCATGGCTTTAGTCCTGAAGCAATGAAATTGATTGGAGAATATTTACTAAACAGATCGCTTCATGAAAAAAAAGAAGCAGCCTATGTCATATCAGGAGACAGCGGATATTTTATGATCCATGAAACGGATGGAGGATATGATTATACGTTTTATAATGAGGATTATCGGGAATTAGATGGAGGAGTTTATGATAATCCAGATGTGTCATTAGCCGAGGCTATAGAAGATATTTTAAATGATGCTGGGATAGCTATTGCAACTATAGAAGAAATCGGTTATGAGCAACTGGAACAGAATATCGAAGAAAGTGAAGAGAAAGAATTATTACATTATGCAGTACAGGAGTCAAAGAGACAATTAAAAGGAGGGGATATTCGGCTTACTTCCGAAGTATATTACAAAGAAAAATCGTTAGAAGGAAGGAGCCGGGCGGATATTGAAGAGATCGTCTTATCCCAGGCACAGATCATAGTAGATGAACTGGGTCTGCATAATGAAGTAGAGCTGATTGGTGCGAGGGTGTATGGTTCACGAAGCAGAGAAAGCTTATACCGCCCAGATTCAGATGTGGATGTTGTCCTTAGTTATCAGGGACCGATCAGCGAAGATAGTTTTTTTAACTATCTGAAAGAAGATATGTTATATGTTAAAGAGATTCCGATAGACATTAATCCTATATCAAAAACGAAATCGGGAACTTTGCCTGAATATCTGGAAAGGGCAGAGTATTATCTGGATGAAAAGGAAATTGAACAGTTTGCAGAACAGATAGATACTTTCGGACGTTTACGGGGAGATTGGTATGTAGATGAAACGATGGAGCCGGAGAAAGCAGTGGATGCGATCACAGATGACATCCTGCAGAAAAAAACGGGCTATCTGAATGATTATCTTAAAAAAACTATAGAAATATCAGGAAATCAGGGGGATATAAAACAGGCAAAAAACCTGCTGATCCAAATGGAAAAGCTTGAGAGATTATCTATTTTTGATAAGGAACCTGAACCAATACCAGAAGTTGATTTTTACGTTGCAGAATGTTCAGAATTTCCATCATTGGGTGAATATCATGAGGGTTTAAGCATTGATGAAGCGATCGCTGTTTATGAAAAAATACCAGGAGACAGAAAAAACGGTATAAAAGCGATCGGTATCAACCTGCATTTTCCAGAAGGGCATATGTATTCTGATAAATGTGATCTTCTCGCCGGAGGGCACATCTGTAAGGAGATGTTAGATGCAGTACCGTTTTATAAAGAAAACAGACAGGTCAGGAAAGCAGTAAGATATTTAGAAAAACATTTTGAGAAAAAAGAGAACCTTTCTTTAATAAAACCGAAGAAAAAACAAAAAAATTATCATTTATAATAAAAAATATAATAAAAAAATCATATTTATGATAAAATAATAAAAAATAATTAGGAGATTATGAATATGTTTATTTATTTAATGGTATTGGATACAGAGGAGGAGAAAATAAAATTTGTTAAAATTTATGATGCTTACAAAGATAGAATGCATTATACAGCAAGTGTTATCTTAAAAGATAAATTAAATGCAGAAGATATGGTTCATGATACTTTTCTTACTTTAACGGATTATCTGGATAGAATTGATGAAGAAGATTTCACTGGAACATGGAATTATATTGCCACTATATTAAAGAATAAATGTTACAATTTTATAAAGAGAAGTAAGAAAATTGAATTAATTGCAGATGATACAATTTTTGAACAGTCTGTGGAAGGGCATAATCTGCTAGAAAGTCAGTTAATTAAGAATGAATCAGAAGAATTCTTAAATTCATTAATCAGAGGACTGAAATATCCTTATAAAGAAGTTATTTATCTTCAATATCACAATAAATTAAATAGCCGTCAGATTGCAGAGATTTTGGAAACAAATTCTGCAAATGTAAGAAAAATATCCAGTCGTGCGAAAGAACAGTTAAAGAAAGGTATGTTGAAAAAAGGATACACCTATGAATTTTGAAAAACTATTAGAACAGGAAGCTCAGAGAGCGGCACTGCAAGACTATGAAGAAGTAACAGAAAAGACGAAAAATTATTCTTATAAATTTTCTAAAGAATTTATCCAAAAAATGAATAAAATGATTTATGAAGAAAAAAGAAAGGCAAAGAAAAAAAGAAGATTACGTTTTTTACTGGTAGCAGCAGTTATTTTGATATTGAATGCAGGTATTGTTTTGGCAAATGATGATTTAAGAGAAAAAGTTGGAACACTTATCATTCATTTCTTTGAGGATAGTATTTACATACATAATTCTGAAGAACAAACAGAATCCGAAAAAATATTTCGACAACTACATCTGACTTATATACCAGCAGGTTACAATTTACTGTATGAAACAGAAAATCCTATAACGATGTATAGTGCTTATTATGAAGGTCAAAACGATAATTATATCGGTTTTACACAGGGATTAAAGAAAAATGTTGATGTTCATGTTACTTATGATGGAACTGGGAGTAGAAAAATTCAAGTGAATGGAAGAGAGATTTATGTTGTTAAAGATAAAGAGATTACATCGTTCTATTATGAAGACAATGGATGCATTATTACGCTGTCCAGCACAGAAAAAGAATTAGAATTAATAAAAATATTAAAAAATATAAAATAAAATGTCACACTTATCCTCCTTCGATTGTGTCTTATATAGACACAATCGAAGGAGGATTTTTTATGAGAAAAAAGATTATGGTGTTGTTGATATGTGCTGTTTCATTAGTTAGTATACCGTTTTCGGTAATAGCAGCAGAAAAAAATGTACATACTAATGTAGCAGTAGAACAGATTATGCCACGGTATGGAAATATCAGCCAAATAAGTGGTAATATCCAAGCAGTATCGGGAAAAATAAATTGTAGTGTTGATGTATTGATGAAAACATCAATCTCAATAAGTGTCAAAATGAGTCTTCAAAAGAAAAATGGAAGTTCTTGGAATACGGTAAAAAGCTGGAATAAATCATATAGCAATACTAAAGTGGTAAATTCTAAGGCAGTTTATAACAGTACAACTGGTGCTACATACCGTATGAAATACACAGTTACAGCAGGAAATGATAAAGCAACTGGCACAACTCCAAGTGTTGTTGGAAAAAAATAAAGAAATATAAGAGGAAAGCTAATGAAAAAAAGAAAACTATTATCTAGAGTATTCTAAAGGTAAAAAATTAATATTTTGTGAGAAGGGGAATATTTTAATGGAAAAGATTTCACAAAAAGAATTTCATTCTATAAAAAGACTGAGTAAAAACTATATAGGACTTACAGCAGAAAAAACGATAAATGTTGTATCGTGTAACACTGGAAAAGAAGTATTTGTGTCCGATAAATTATCGAATATGTCTCAGTCTATATATAATCAGGAAACAAAGAAATTATTGGTTTATAATACATCAGGATATGCATATTTATATCAGTTACCTGATGGAAAACGCCTTTTACCCAAAATATATTTAAAACAGTCAGATATATGGTCAGAGCAGATTATATGGGAAGGGGATTTTTGTTGGTATCCATCTTTTAGGAAAGGAATATATCGATTAAATACACGAACAGGAGAAGTAGAACTTGTAGTAAAAATAAAAGGTGAGAATGTCACACATATAGTACAAGATAAAAACAATATTCTTGTATTTACAAGCCCCAAGACAAAAAATATATATAAGCAACGAGAAAAAGTGATAAGATATAGCTATCGAATTGAAAAAGATGGAGAGCTTAAATATCGATATAGAAAGCAAGAAGAAGATTATTGTAAAATTTGCTTTATTATAGAAGATGTAAATAAAAAAAAGGTTATTGTGGCAACATCAAGTAAAAAAAGAGTAGAAGGAGATAGCCTTTTATATTGTTCTGATGGACATTTACTGAACATTCCTGTAAATAACAGATGGAAACAAGGAGAATGGTGGTATAATCGTGAACTCCAGATTTCTGAACAAGACAATCGAATGATTTATGTAGATGAACATGGTTATTTATGCATTACAGAATTATATGCTGAGAATATAATTAAAAGGAATTGTCTAGATAAATATGTTTATGATGTTCTTTACATACCGACAAAAGGAGTTTTGATATTGACCGATGATGGGGTTTATGAAATGAGAGAGGCATAGGTAAACAAATACTGTAAAATATTTAAATTAAATCTTTAATTTAAGAGTGTATATTTTAAGAGAGGATGAAATGGAGTTTCAAGTAATATATTCTAGAAAAATTCAAGGGGCAGTAATGTTATTTACAGCATTTATGTTTGCTTGTCAGTATGGACTTACAAGAGAAACAGTAGCAGAAAATTTTTCGAGAACTGGTATATGTTGGAGCGAATTTGCGCTAAATGTAGTATTCAGTATCCTTCTGATTTTTCTGGTTTGGGATGATGATTATATTCTATCAGATGAGAGCATTACATTTCGAAGAGTTATTTTTTGTAAAAAACATAAATGGAATGAATTCCCTTATTGTGGAATTTGTTATAAAAAAAATGAAAATGCAGATGATAGAAATGAAAAATTATTGTACTTTTCAAATAAACCCGAGTCAGATAGTAAATTCGAGAAAGTGTATCATGTCATAGAGTATACACCTGAGATTGAGGCAATTTTCCAAATTTATTGTCCACAAATGCCAGATCTAGACTGGGAGTTTTGGAAAAACGAGCTAATGGGTACAAAAATGTGGGAAGACGCAGATATTGATAATTACAAACGAAAAATTTTTAAATACGATTTTATCCAGTCTGTTCATTTTTTACCAATAATATGTGTTTTAAAACTTGCAAGTAATTATTATGTTCCAGTAGTGATGTTGGTAGGTGCAATTGCATTTACATATAGTCCATTTATAAAAAAATGGCATAATAAAGTAAAGGAACTTACAAGAGAATATCAGAGAGCTGCATTATGTCAATTGATTGCGGAAAGATGCACTTAAAAATATGGAGATTATGTATAATGCATCAGAGAATTATGAAGGATGGTTAATAGAAAATATAGTAATAAAGCATTAAAATTTAAAGTATGTTAGGTTTATGCCTGTTTTACTTGTGGGAAAGTTGAGTGAAGTATATTTTGCTGAAATCATTATCTAGTCTACTTTTATATATTAAGAAAGAAACAGAATGATTTTGTATTATATTAAGTAATATATCGTGTATAAAGAAAGGATTATTGTAAAAAATGGGTATATATATAGAAATGAATTTATTTTTTGATAATAATTTTGATGTGTATAAAATTGAAAGGATATTAAATATAAAACCTTCAGATTGTAAAAGAAAAAATGAAACTAGAATGTCACCATTTAATAAAAATAAGCATTTAGAGGGATACTGGTCATTGGTTACAGACACTTTTGAAGAATTAGATATAAAACCGGTAATTGATGATTTGTTAAGGAAGTTGGAAGGAAAATTGGAAATAATTAAAGAGATATGTAAAGAAAATAATGGAGAAGTTTGTTTTGAGATAGTTCCAATTTTTGAGAAAGATAACTTGCCGGCAATTTATTTTGAGAAAAGGTTTCTAAATATTGTAAATTATTTGGATGCAGTTATTGACATTGATATGTACTTAAATTAAATCTTTGATTTAAGAGTATATATATTAAGTGAGGATGAAATGAAATTTCAAGTAATATATTCTAGAAAAATTGAGGGATCAGTATCCGCATTTACCGGAGTTATATTTGCTTTTTAGTATGGTCTTACCAGAGAAACAGTAGCAGAAAATTTTTCAAGGACAGGTATAGATTGGAGCGAATTTATATTATATGTGTCAGTAGGCCTTCTTCTTATTTTCCTATTTTGGAACGATGATTATATTTTATCAACAGAGGGGGTTACATTTCGAAGAGTTATTTTTTATAAAAAACATAAATGGAGTGAATTTCCATATTGTGGAGTTTGTTATGATAACTATAAATATTCAATTGATAAAAATGAGAAATTATTGTATTTTTCTAAGAAACCAGAATCAGATAGGAAATTTGAGGAGAGATATAATACCATAGAGTATACACCTGAGGTAGAAGCGATTTTTCAAATCTATCATCCACAAATGCCAGATCCAGACTGGGAGTTTTGGAAGAATGAACTAAAAGATACAAAAATATGGAAGGAAATAGATGTTAATAATTACAAACGAAAAATTTTGAAATATGATATTGCTCAATCTGTTCCTTTTTTACCAGTAGTATGTGCTTTAAAATTTGCAGATAATTATTATGTACCAGTGGCAATGATAATAGGTGCAATTGCATTATCATATAGTCCAGTTGTAAAAAAATGGCATAATAAAGTAAAGGAACTTACAAGAGAATATCAAAGAGCTGCATTATGTCAATTGATTGCGGAAAGATGCACTTAAAAATATGGAGATTATGTATAATGCATCAGAGAATTATGAAGGATAGTTAATAGAAAATATAGTAATAAAGAATTAAAATTTAAAGTATGTTAGATGTAGAAAAGCAGAAAGGCGTATCCTTTCTGCTTTTTTTGTACTGAAATTCGGTACAAAATGGATGGGTTAGTAGATGTTGCAACATAAAATTTGTATATACCTACCATTTTAATTTCCATAATTACCAATTTTGATATAGAAAGAAGGGTGAATATTATGATGCGTGGACCTCCATAAGAAAACTTACTTGAAAAAATAAAGATTTATAAAATAAAAGAAGGGAGAAATTACAGATGGCAACAACATTACTAACAGCCGAGGAAATGCTTGAAGAAACAATTAGAAAAGTATCTTCATCACCTGATGAATGGCTGCGTTTTTTAAACACAGCATCCCGTGTCTATCAGTATAGTTTTGACGACCAGCTTATGATCTACGCACAGCGTCCGAATGCGGTAGGATGCACGAGTTTCCAGACATGGAAGAAAACAAACCATTATGTAAAGCAGGGGACAGCAGGGATCGCACTGATACATACGGTAAATGGACGGAAAAAACTAAGGTATGTGTATGATTATAAAGATACCGGTATTGTGAGGGGAATCCCTGTTACAGAAGTAAGGAAGCCATACCTCTGGCAGATAGACGAGGAGGATAAAAAAGATGTGTCCGATCATCTGCAAAGGAGATACCATATTGAAGGAGAAGAGGCAGACCTTGCTACCATGTTAAAAAAGTTAACAGAAGAGATCATAGAAGACACAATGGCAGAAGAAGTGCCAAAACTGCTGAGGGACAGGCAGGATTCTTATTTAGAAGATTTAGACCAAGATACGATACGGCTAGAGTACAGGGAACTGTTCTTATCTACGGCATGGTATCTGCTGTTAAGCCGTTGTGGGATAGATCCTGGAGAATATATGTATCTGGAGGATTTTCGGTCGATCACAGATTTTAATAATGAGGAGGTGCTGCTGCGGTTGGGATCTCCGATAAGCGAGCATTGTGCATCAATACTGAAAGAGATCGGCCTTTATCTCTTTCAGAAAAATTTACAAAAAAACCGGGCAGAAACTATTGTAGAAGGAAGGGCAAAAGAATATAATCAAGATAGACAGATACCAGTACAAAGGGAGGCGGAACAAGATGAAATTAACATATACGAAAGGCGAAGACGGTCTGATGTATCCAGAGCTGGGACTAACAAAGACGGAGGGGCACATCGGGAAATACGGACTGATGAGGGAAAGATACCTGAAAGAACACGACAGATCGACATATCAGATCCTTCTGATGAAAGATTACGAGGGACATCTGATCGAGATCCAGAAGCAGGCAGAAGAGAGGATGGACGAACTGATGCCAGAGCTGATGAAGGCGGCAGGGGTAACGGAGGAACTGAAAGCAGCCGATCAGATGAAATGGGTCGGACTGGTGAACAACTGCAAACAGCAGGCGGAAGAGATCGTGAAACAGGAGATTATATTCAATTAAGCCTTTTCCCGGAAAATCCACAAGAACAGGCGGATTATGGGACAGCAGCAGGTGATACACCGGCTGCTGTTTTTGCGTTCCCGGAAACTTATATCGACGAAGCCTTACGGACAGGCGGGAATGATGACCATTCTTTAGAATATGTGCTACTTGACCTGATGCAGAAAAAACCAGGAGAACTGCTTAGAAAAGACCTGAAAGAGGCATGGAAAGGCGGAAAGGGTCTTTTTATGCCAGACGGAGTAAAAGTCAGTGTATGGTACAGTGAGGAAGGGATCTTTTTTCGCCGGGGGAATGGTGCAAGAAGGAATCCAGAAAAGACATTATCGTGGGACGAAGCCGCAGAACGGATCGAAACACTTTATAAGAAGGGGAAGTTTACTACAAATACATTGGCAGGGCAGGCAATAGATCTTGTACGAAAGGAAACCGCAAGTCTCCTCTGCTTTTTTTGCAGAGAAGAGATGAAACAATCCCGGTGGGGAGTGGTTTACAGTGAAGCTGTCGAGAAGATTGCCGGAGAGTTAAAAGAGCCGGAAAACATAAAGAATATCTATCAGGAGATCCTGCCATATGGAACGGATGTAAATCTGAAGACCCAATGGCAGCAAAAAAGATATAAGAATATAACAGATAAACTCCAGAAATTAGAAAATGCATCGGTACTTATCCCACAGGAAGGAGAAGAACCACAACAGACAGCGTTTATCACAGAAGATGAGATCGACAGACTACTGCAGGAAGGAGGTATCGTTCAGGGAGGGAAAAGACGCATCCTGTCTTTTTATCAGCAGGAACCTATGCCAGACAAAAAAGCAGCGATCGCTTTCCTAAAAGAAGAGTATGGTATCGGAGGACATTCCCATTCTATATCAGGAAGTTCCCATTCTGATGAGTGGCATGATGCCAAAGGATTTCGTTTAAAAAAGGGAAAGGCAGAAAAGAAACTGACATGGAAAGAAGCAGAAAAACGAATCCGCATCCTGATAGAAAATAAAGAATATCCTTATGTTAAGGATAAGGAAATGCAGGAACAATCGGTTAAGGAGGATCACACAAAGGAAAAAGAAAATGTACTGAATTTCAGTACGGAGGAGAAGAAAAAAAAGGACACCCTGCAGTTCCAGATTGATTATTCAGAACATGATGTTATAAGCCCTTATGATAAAGAAAAAGGTGATTTTACTGTTCGGAAAATGTCTTTTGCTGTAGCAAATAAACTATTTACAGTATTGGATGAACAAGAGGCGGAGAAGCAGGAGAATGAAGAAGAGGGATATTCTTATTATAAGACAGCATTTTCTATTTATGCGGTCATAGATGGAGAAGAATATTCTTTCAAGGGCAGATATGACATAGGTTCAGAAGGAAAATCCCTTTTAGAACACATCCGGGAATATTATGATTACTGTTTATCTTCAGACTGTATGTATAGACAATACTGGGAACAGGATGGTGTGCTGGATGAAAAGATAGAACAGATTACAAAGTATAGTGAAAACTTTTTGCCATATCTTGAAGAACATACAGGCTTAACACCTGCAGAACAGAAACAGCTTGATGAATTGATGCAGAAAGAGGAACCGCAGGTTTTACAGGATAAAAAATATGAGATTGCTGATACTGGAAGAATAGATTTTCCGTTCCATGTACAGGAATTAACAAGAGAAAATGATGATTTTATTTTCTCAGGACGTAGTAAGTTCTGTAAAAACAGAGAAGAAGCCAGTGCATGGGTAGAAAAACAACAAAAGGAATCGAATCTCATTGAAGTAGCTGTCGAAAGCAGCGAGGATTATGAAGATTCAACGGTTTCTTTTGTTACAGCAGTTGATGCATATGGAAATAGACAGCCTCTTTACCGCCTATTACGAAAGGGTAATAATGGATTAGAAACATATCTTTCAGAAACGATGCTCTTTCATAGTGAAAATGAAGCAAAGAGCTATATTAAAAATCATTCGGACGAGATAAGGGAAATACGATATGATGAGATGATAGGTTGGGCGGCAGAGATAAGAAAAGACAGCATTGCAGCAGCAGAACTGCAGGAAGAAATCTTAGATACAGATAACATAGCTGTCACTCCTGCTTCAGAAGAGAACAGCCATAACTATCATATTTTAAAAGGGGAATTAGGAACAGGAACAATCCGTGAAAAATGCTGGAAGAATATCCTTGCGATCGAAACGGTAAAACAGTTAGAAAAGGAACAACGGCAGGCAACAAAAGAGGAACAGAACATACTAGCAGATTATGTTGGATGGGGTGGGATCGCAGATGTTTTTGATGAGAAGAAACCACAGTGGCAGGAAGCAAGGGAGAGGATACAGACGGCACTGACTCTGGAAGAATACCGTTCGGCAGTAGGGTCTGTTTTAAATGCCCATTATACACAGCCTGTTCTCATTAAAGCCATGTATCAGGTATTGGCAGGCCTGGGATTTATAAAGGGACGGATATTAGAACCATCCTGTGGGACAGGGAATTTCTTCGGACTTCTTCCAGAAAGCATGAACAAGTCTACGTTATATGGTGTGGAGTTAGACCAGATGAGTGCAAAGATAGCTGGTTATCTTTATCCGGAAGTAAATATTGAGAATACGGGGTTTGAACGTACAGATTATCCAGATGGATATTTTGACATAGCTGTCGGAAATGTTCCCTTTGGGGATTACCGGGTAAATGACCCTGTTTATAACCGTCATGGATTTTTGATCCATGACTATTTTTTTGCAAAGACACTGGATAAACTGCGTCCAGGTGGTGTTGCTGCATTTATCACAACAAAAGGGACGATGGATAAGGAAAATACCAAAGTAAGGCAATATCTTTTTAAGAGGGCAGAACTTCTGGGAGCAGTCCGGCTGCCAAACACTGCATTTAAAAACGCAGGGACAAAAGTAACTTCTGATATTTTGTTCCTGCAAAAAAGGGAAAAAGAAATAGCTGATCCGGAATGGATCTCTGTTACAGAGGATGCACAGGGAATCCCTGTAAATAGTTATTTTGCAGCACACCCGGAGATGATCCTGGGAACAATGAAAGAAATCTCAGGACCGTATGGGGTGGAGACTGCCTGCATAGAAAACGAAGGCGTTTCTTTGGAAATACAATTACGGGATGCCATAGCCAATATCACAGGACATATACCAGAAAGGATGCCGGAGGAACGTGCTGAAATTCAGTACGGGACCGAACCTGTAACAGATATGCCGGACAGGGAAGAGAACAGGATATACAGCTATGTCGTATCAGAAGCTGGGGATATTTATTATAAAAATGAATCGGGACTGAAACAGCAAAGGGTTACAAAGACAACAAAAAGCCGTATCACCGGGATGGCTGCTATCCGGGACTGTGTCCGGGAATTGATCCGGCTGCAGGTAGAAGAAACAGAAAATACAGAAACAAAGATCCAGGCAGAGCAGAGAAAATTGAATACCCTGTATGATTCTTATACGGAAGAATGGGGACTTTTAAACAGCATAGCGAACAAGAGGGCTTTTTCGGAAGATTCCTCCTATCCTCTGTTATGTTCCCTTGAAAGATTAGATGAAGACGGGAATCTTGCCGGAAAAGCAGATATGTTCTCCAAACGTACTATCCGGCAAAAGGAAAGTATCACTCGTGTCAATACTGCGAACGAAGCTCTTGCTGTGTCTATGACAGAACATGGAAAAGTTGACCTTTCCTTTATGTCGGGACTTTGTGGAAAGCCGGGGGAAAAGATAATAGAAGAACTGGCAGGAGTTATCTATAGAAATCCAGTAACACAGGAATGGGAGACAGCAGACAGCTATCTGTCAGGCAATGTACGGGAAAAACTCCGCATTGCAGAAAATTTTTTGGAAAGTACTCCAGAGTATAAAAGGAATGTAGAGGCATTAAAAAATGTGCAGCCAAAACGGCTGGAAGCATCAGAGATCGAAGTACGGCTGGGTTCTATGTGGATACCATTAGAAGTTTATGAGCAATTTATGATAGAGACATTTCAGCCGCCAAAATATATTGCCGTAAACCACACGATAAAGATACAGTATTCTTCTTATACAGGGGAATGGAATATTCAGGGGAAAAATATAGATGGGAGCATTTTAGCGACCAATACCTATGGGACGAAGAGAGCCAATGCATACCGTTTACTAGAAAATTCCCTGAACCTTAAAAATATACAGATCTTTGATACCTATACTGACAGTGAGGGAAAGGAACACAGGGAATTAAATAAAAAAGAAACGATACTGGCAGGACAGAAACAGGATATGATCAAAGAAAAATTTAAGGACTGGATATTCAAAGACAGGGAACGGCGGGAAATGCTGGTCACGATCTATAATGAAAGATTCAACTCCATCCGTCCAAGACAGTATGACGGAAGTCATTTGGAATTCCCCGGAATGAATCCGGAGATCACCTTAAAGCCACATCAGAAAAATGCTGTCGCACACCAATTATATGGTGATAATACCTTACTCGCACACTGTGTGGGAGCCGGGAAGACCTTTGAAATGGCTGCTGCAGCAATGGAAGCAAAACGTATCGGGCTTACCCACAAATCACTGTTTGTTGTACCAAACCACCTGACGGAACAGTGGGGTGCGGAATTCCTTACCCTGTATCCTGCCGCCAACATCCTTGTGGCAACAAAAAAAGATTTCCAGCCAGCAAACCGTAAAAAGTTCTGTGCAAGGATCGCGACAGGGGACTATGATGCTGTCATTATCGGCCACTCACAATATGAAAAGATCCCACTGTCAGCAGAACGGCAGCGTAATATTTTAGAAGAACAGATTGATGAGATTGAAAAAGCAATCGCTCTTGCAAAAGAAGCACAGGGAGAAAATTATACGATCAAGCAGATGGTAAAGAGCAGAAAGAACTTGGAAGTCCGGCTGGCAAAGTTAAATGATAAGAAAAAAGACGATGTGGTGACATTTGAGGAACTGGGCATTGACAGGCTGTTTGTGGACGAATCGCACGCATTTAAGAACCTTTTTTTGTATACAAAAATGAGAAATGTAGCAGGTGTCGCACAAACAGAATCCCAGAAAGCGATGGATATGTACAATAAATGCCGTTATATGGATGAGATCACAGGAGGGAAAGGGATCACTTTTGCGACAGGGACTCCAGTCTCAAATAGTATGACAGAGCTGTATACTATTCAGAGATACCTGCAGTATGACCGCCTGCAGGAAATGGAACTAGGGATGTTTGATAACTGGGCCTCTACTTTTGGAGAGACAATCACAGCTCTTGAGTTATCTCCAGAGGGTAGCAGTTATCGCATGAAAACTCGTTTTGCAAACTTTTTTAACTTGCCGGAGTTAATGTCTGTTTTTCAGGAAGTAGCAGATATTCAAACTGCCGATATGTTAAAACTTCCAGTTCCACAGGCTGAATATGAAAATATTGTCCTGCCGGCAAGTGAAGAGCAGAAAGAGATCCTGCAGTCCCTGGCAGAACGAGCAGAGTTGGTACGGAATGGTGCGGTAGATCCAAGTGAAGACAACATGTTAAAGATAACAACGGATGGACGTAAACTTGCTTTAGACCAGAGACTTCTCAATGATATGCTGCCGGATACAGAAAATAATAAGGTTTCTGCCTGTGCAGAGCGATGTTTTACGATCTGGGAAGAAACAAAAGGACAGAAGTCAGCACAGTTAGTATTCTGTGATTCTTCTACACCAAAGAAAGACGGAACCTTTAATGTATATGATGCCTTAAAAGAAAAACTGATGAAAAAGGGAATCCCGGAAGAAGAGATCGCATTTATCCATGATGCCAATACGGATGTACAAAAAGCAAGATTATTCTCTAAAGTTCGTTCCGGGCAGGTCCGTTTTTTACTTGGTTCCACGTCAAAAATGGGTGCTGGTACTAACGTCCAGGACAGACTGATTGCCCTCCATCATTTAGATGTACCCTGGAGGCCTGCTGATATTGAACAGCAGGAAGGACGTATCTTAAGACAGGGAAATAAAAATAAAAAAGTAAAGATATTCCGGTATATCACAGAAAATACATTTGACGCATACTCCTGGCAGCTTATAGAAAATAAACAGAAGTTCATCGGGCAGATCATGACATCCAAATCCCCTGTCCGTTCCTGCCAGGATGTCGATGAAGCAGCATTATCTTATGCGGAAGTCAAGGCACTTGCAACAGGTAATCCCAAGATAAAAGAAAAGATGGATTTAGATGTACAGGTGACAAAATTAAAGATGCTGAAAGCCAATTATGAGAGCAACCTGTTTCGGCTGCAGGATGCGATCGCTGTGGAGTACCCGGAAAAGATAGCAAAATATGAAGAACTCACCACAGCATATGATTCCGATATAAAACATATAGATACCGTCCTGAACACTCCTTTTTTGATGGAGATACATGGTGTTACCTATAATGACGAAAAAGCTGCAGGGGAAATGCTCGTACAGGCCTGTACACAGATGAAGAAAGCCCATGCCGATGCAGAAAATATCGGAAGTTTTTGGGGGTTTCAGATGAAAATCTCGTATTCTTTGTTTGACAATAGCTTTTATGTAAGACTGACGAGAGAAGCCTCTTTTATAGTCGAAGTTAAAAAAGACCCTGTACGAAACATCGAACGTATCCTTACCGCAATGAGAAACCTTCCCGGACAAAAAAAGACAGCCGAAGAACGGCTGGAAGATGCAAGGCAGCAGCTTGTGCAGGCAAAAGAAGAAGTGCAGAAACCATTTGAAAAAGAAGAAGAACTGAAGTTTATCCAGGCTCGTCTGGTCAAAGTAAATGCGGAATTAGATGTAGGATCAGACGAAGAGAAAATACAGAAAGATGGGAAGAATCGACAGGAGGAACAGAGAATATGCCTGTAATAAGAGTATCAAAAATGGGAAAATGTATCCAGAAATTAAGAGAAGAACGGGGGTGGAGCTTAGAAGAACTGGCAGGACGTATCCTGCTGTCACCAGAGGAATTAAAATGCATGGAAAATGGTATAAAAGAACCAGACAAGATGACCGTCACTTTGCTTGGTTATATCCTAAACGTGCATGCAGACAGCCTGTTAAATGGTGAGATCCACTGCCGGGTGTCCCAGACAGAATTAATGGAGCTTATGAAAGAGACCATAGACTATCTGGAAGGGATACAAAAGGAGAATAAACAGATCGGAGTGGATATGGAAAAGATACAGGAAAAATATGGACTGCCAGGGAAGGATATGCCGGAAAGAGAACGTACAGAGAGGATGCAGAAGCAAGGGCATATCTTTACAAACAAAATACAGAAAGAATCTGTACCGAAGTTATTATAGAAAATGTGCTGAATTTCAGTACGGAACAGGAGGAGATACGCATGGAAGAAAAAAGCAGGGAAGTTGTCATGGCAATATCCAATGCAGCAAGGTATATGGATCCTTTTTTTAAATTATCAGCAATGGGGACTATCTTATTACTGCAGTATTTTGCCCGTATGGTCAAAGAACGAAAATTAAAAGAAACAGAATTTACGGACTTCCAGAAATTTTTAAGAATGACGGAAGGAAAATATGATATTATGAACGTCCCGGAAATCCCGGAGGAACAGTTGTCAGAAGAATTAAATACCCTCGGCATCCATTATATGATACTTCCTGATCTGGAAAAAAATGATGGAATGCTGCAGGTTGCTGTTTATCAGCCAGACAGGGAAAATTTTGGGGCATGGTATCAGCGGCATATCTTAAGCTGTATGACAGGGGGAGAAAAAGACATACAGGAACTAAGGAATCTTACTTCCGGAAAAACAACGATAGTTTCTTTTCCACTGGAAGATGAAGAGGAATTAATTAGAGAGGATTTTGAAAAGTTAGGAATTAATTATTCTCGACTTCCTGATTTACATGTTGGAGATGGTGAATTGCAGGTTGTTATAGCAAATACAGATCTTCCAAAAGTTGAATCTTGGTATAAATTATACCGGGATGATCTGCGGAAAGATGACATAACGGATGTCCCGGATATGAAAAAAATGTCGATGGATAACTATATGCAGACAGGACAGCAGACGGAAGCAGAATATATTGATACAGCTTCCCCGGAATTAAAGGCTGTTAATGCTAAATATGAGGGAAAAGAAAAGGGAGAGATCGAACACCAAATAGAAGCAGCCGAATATAACACTATGGGAAAAGAATCTTCGACAGCATATTTGCGGTATGTAAATGACCCTGCCTATATCCCGATCAGCATTGATAAAAAAACTCTGGTTGAGAAATCCTCAGTGATCAATAAAGATGGATTAGATAGATATAACCAGTTTACCTGCCGTATTCCTGGGACATATGGAAAGAATGAAAAACAACTTGTGATACCTGAAACACAGGTCTTTGAGACACAAAAAGGTTCATATATCGCTTTTCTAAATAAAGAAGATCCGGTATTTGTATTTAATGTCAGAACAAAACAGGTAGACCATGAGATGAGAAAACTGACGGGCGAAGAATTTGCGAAACAATATTTTGATAAAGTAGACAGAACTTCAGAACGTAAAGTAACATCATTAAAAAAATATAAAGAGAAGGGGAAAAATCTAAGTGACCTTAAGATAAAGATGCCGGATCCACCAATCAGATCAAAATAAAACGTGCTGAATTTCAGTACGGTGACCAGCAGTTACTAAAAACAGTTATGTATAAACAGGCATAGCTGTTTTTATTTTTTATATGGGCAGAAGGAAATCGTTCTCCTACCCATTTTATTATATGAGGAGAATATGTATGATACAAAAACGAAAACCACCATGGGGGATGTTTTTTATCTTGTTGCTTCTGGCATTGGCTGCATCCTATTATATAGCAGGATTGTTCAAACTAGATGATGTGACGATACAGAATTATCAAGATAAATTAGCCTACATATTGATGCATCCATTCCGTAACTGGTTCAA
>OIYU01000177.1_pt1 | contig 51379 bp, 53 predicted proteins | sample 1588321 | NCBI WGS metagenome assembly OIYU01 (sample SAMN03283258) | human gut metagenome | biome: human-associated habitat; material: feces | host: Homo sapiens | place: USA | collected 2013 | reverse complement strand
GGCAACTACGCCCCTTGTGGACTTTCACCACAGACTGACGGCATGCCCGTCATACTACAAAAATCCGCCTATCCAGGAACTGGATTAGACGGATTCTTCTATCTGTCTCTTTTCATTTTATCAGACAAATTAACTTTTTGTAATATTTTTCCAGAAAAAATTTGTTTTTCATCACTTTTGCCTATAAATCAGCATGCTTCCTTTTGTGCAATTTCACTACTCGGTCCGGGAATCTGCGCCAAAATGATTGCCACAAACATTAAGACGCATCCCATACTTTCTCTGACAGATAACTGTTCTCCAAGGATTACCCATCCTGCCAGTACTGAGATACAGGATTCCAGACTTAAGATCAAAGACGCAATGGTCGGATTCATATTTTTCTGTCCTATGATCTGAAGTGTATAGGCGACTCCGCTGGAGAGAACTCCTGCATACAAAAGCGGGATCCAGCTTTTTACAATTCCATCTGCCGTAGTTGTCTCCCAAAACATCATTGGTATCAGAGAGAGAACACCTGCCACAAAAAACTGAATACAGGACATCTTCACCCCATCTGTCTTCGGCGCAAAATGATCGATCACCAGAATATGCAGAGAAAATAGAAGTGCTCCAATGAACACGTATATATCACCTTTTCTTATAGAAAAGGACTCTGTAATGCACAGAAAATACAGCCCCGCCAGAGCGATAGCCACTGCCAGCCATACTTTCCATCCGGTTTTCTGTTTCAGAAAAATTCCAAGTACCGGAACCAATACAATATAGAAAGCAGTGATAAATCCGGCCTTTCCGGCTGTCGTATACTGAAGTCCAAGCTGCTGCATGCTGCTTGCCGCAAACAAGATCACGCCGCAGCTTAATCCCCCGGCGATCAGATCCTTTCTCTTGCCGCTGTTTTCCACATTCCCCTTTTCTCTTTTATTTAATTTTCCTAAAAGATAAATGCAAGGAAGAAGGGCAATTCCTCCGATGAATGATCGGATTCCGTTAAATCCAAAGGGCCCCAGATAATCCATACCTACACTCTGCGCTACAAAAGCTGTTCCCCAGATAAAGGCTGTCAGAAACAGCATACATGCATTTTTCTTTCTCATTCTCTTATCATTCCTTTTTCTTGACTTATTTCTCGCTTGTACATCTATCCAAAAGAACACGATACAGTACATTAGTATATCATATTCATGAAATTTTTCAAATGGTGTATAATAATGGAAAAGCTTTACACTCTTCATAAAACATGGCCGGAGGCAATCATGAAAAAATATCACTCTTTTTTCTTTCTATGGGGCATAATTATGCTGGTATCGGAAATCTGGAAGCAATATACACTTACTTTTGTGCTTGGACAGGGACACTATAATCTCTGGTATCTTCCCTTTCAGCTGTGCAGTATTCCGATGTATGTCTGTCTCCTTATACCATGGGTAAAAAATCCCCGCCTTTTGGGGATCCTGGCAGCTTTCCTGACAGACTATGGCCTTCTGGGAGGTATTTTTGCCTTCTTTGACACAAGTGGAATGCACTACGGATACGCTCCTTTGACTGTGCATTCCTATCTGTGGCATATTGTTCTGATTTTTATCGGCCTGACTGCTGCCTGCATTTTTCCTTCTTCATCCAAATGGTCCTGTTTTCTGGGAAGCACCTCTTTGTTTCTCGTCTGCTGCCTTATTGCGCTTATACTGGATCTTACCCTGGATTCCTATGGCACCATCAATATGTTTTATATCAATCCGGACTATCCTATGGCACAGAAAGTATTTTCTTCCATTGCCCTCGCAATTGGAAATACCCCGGGTATTTTAGTCTATATTGGAAGTATTATCTCTGGCGCTGCCCTCTTTCATATCATATGGCGGCAGGCTGCATCCCGTCTGATCGGACCGGAATCATAATTTTGACAACGTAGGTGTCACCCTCGCCTCCTGCAAGATAACTGATCATATCATAGGCATACCCATCTCCGCAGATTTCCAGATTTTCTTTTTTGATAAAATCTATCAGGCATTTCAGCCCCTTCCCAAAAGTGGAGTAATCTCCTTTATGATTGACCTGGGCATAATAGCCTGCCGGTTTCATTCGAATATCTTCTTCGCATGAGCCCGGATTACTTTCTTTTCTTCTCTCATCTGTTCCTCTCCATTTCGTACCTTCTGAGATTTTACTGAAATATCCGTTTTCCTCCTCACAGCCGGCCAGAAGATTGGATCTTGAGATAATCGATCCAAAAACCGCCCTGTTTTTCAGACCATACCGCTCGCATTTTTTCATGTGCTCTCCCATTCTCCTGGCTACACTGTGTATATATTCCCCTTCCGGCGGGATGATCGAAGTAACCAAAAGCAATTCCTCTTCCTCATATTTCAGTTCCGGCTGATCATAGACATCATCCAGCGCATTTTCCGTCATTTTTATTGTATCAGAAAGAAAGCGGCTGATCTCTTCCAATTCCTCTTTTTTTCTTTCTATCTCCTCCTGCTTTTTCCGGAAGATCTCCAGAAAGTGCGCCGTATCATAGTGGCTGAAATACCATTTGATATCATTTAAACTGCTGCCGGTATATTTCATCATTCGGATCAGATCATAATCAAAAAACTGTGCCGGTGTATAATATCTGTATCGGTTTTCTCCGAGCCATGCCGGTTTTAAAATTCCTATCTCATCATAGTGGAATAGTGTCTCTTTCGTCGTTCCGCACAATTCCGCAAACTCTCCGCTTGTGAGAAAATACTCTTTTTTCATACTCTTCTCCTTGACTATAGTCTTACCCTATAGTTTACTATGTCCTGCGAAGGAGGACAATATCCATATGAGCAATACAACAACTTTATATAAAGAACAAAACCGGATCTTTCAGGAAATGGCTCCCTTAAAACTTTTTCTGCGCTGTGCCCTGCCTAATATGATCAGCATGGCAGTTGTTTCACTTTATACCATCGCTGACGGTGTCTTTGTCGGGCATTATATCGGAGCCGAAGCCCTGGCTGCTATCAATCTTGTCATGCCTTTGATCATGATGAGCTTTGCTCTGTCAGATATGGTTGCTGTCGGCTCTTCCGTTCAAATCGCCATATGGCTTGGAAAAGGAGATGAAAAAATGGCAGGAAGCATCTTCTCTTCTTCCTGTCTTTTAATTTTGCTTTCTGCTGTTGTAATGGGCGCTGCTGCATACGCCTTCGCCTGGCCTCTTGTCCGCTTTCTGGGGGCATCCGGTGAGGTAGCTGTCCTGGCTGTCCGGTATATGCGGGTCTATGCAGCATTTTCCATATTCATCATGCACTTTTTTGCTGTAGATAACTATCTTCGCATATGCGGCAAAGTCCACTACAGTATGGCAATGAACGTTGGTATGTCCTTGGCTAATATCTTTTTGGACTGGATTTTTATCGGCATTATGGGATGGGGGATTGAAGCTGCTGCCCTGGCTTCCTGCCTGAGCCTGATGGCTGGAAATCTGATCTGTTTTTATCCGTTCTTCCGGGGAAAATTGCTTTTACGTTTTACTAAAAAGTTGATTCCCCTGAAAATGACCGGCAATATCATTGCGAATGGAAGTTCCGAATTTTTCAACAACATTTCCGGCTCAGTCTGTATGATGATCTTCAATGCAGCGCTTTTATCTTTTGGAGGCTATCTGGCTGTTGCCGCTTTCAGTATTATCATGTATGTAGACAGTGTGGTGAAAGCCCTGATGTTTGGCATGGCTGACTCCCTGCAGCCGGCTATCAGCTACAATTTCGGCGCCGGAAATCCTTCCCGCGTACGAGCGATCGAGAGGATCGGGCAAGCTGCCGCTTTCCTTTTATCCTTAGCTGTATTTCTTCTGATGCAGACTTTAGGCGAAACACTTATTTCTCTGTTCAGCAGTGAAAATGCAGACCTGATGGCTATGAGCATCCACGGAATGCGGATTTTTGCTTTTTCCTATTTATTCAGCTGGTGTTCCATCCTGTCCGGCTCCTTTTTTACTGCTCTGAACCGTCCGGTATTTTCCCTTATCACCGCTTCCTGCAATACTTTTATCTTCCCGGTTGTATTTCTGCTGCTTTTATCCGGATTGCTGGAACTGGACGGCATATGGCTCTCTTCACCTGCCGCTTCTGCCACAGCTTTTCTTCTTGCACTGATCTTCCTTAAAAATACTTATGACCGGCTGAATGTCAGATCATCCTGACATTCCCGGCATATCATAACAAGCGTTAACTGCGTCCGGCATTTTTATCTGCCAAAGTCTTGATTTTCCCTCCCGGAGTGTTATACTTTCTATATGGGGTATTAGCGCAGTTGGGAGCGCGCAACATTCGCATTGTTGAGGCCACGGGTTCGAATCCCGTATACTCCATTTCTATTTTTCATCAGTTAAGGAGGTATCGGCGATGGAAAAAAAGAATATGCCGGGCGCATCCCAGGCACCCAAATCACTTGCAACAACAAAAGATACTACAATGGCTATTGAGACAAGAGCCGGTGTATTGAAAGATGCAGAGTCGGAAATACCAAAGTTCAAAGCCAATGTATATCTTCAATATCTGGGAAAAGAGTTCAGTACAAAAGAAATCCTGGTAAAAGCAAAAAACACCTGGATGAAAGAATCCGGAAAAGGTCCGGAAGATATAAAGAGTATCAATATCTATGTAAAGCCGGAAGAATTTGCAGCATATTATGTCATTAATGATGACGCAACCGGAAAAATTGACCTGTAAATATATTTCTACAGCAAAATTTTTCTTATTTTCCAAAAACAAAACACGCCTCTGCTCTGTCAGAAAAAGACAGATGCAGAGGCTTTTCTTTTCCAATTTATTCGGTATCCCCGGATGCCTCCTCCAAAAGCCGTGCATCCAGCGCTTCTTTCACATCCGCCAGAGTCATGGACTTCAGTTCCTGTTCCATGACATCCTGCACCTTTTTCAGACGATCATCCAGAAGAAAATGGATATTCCGGCCCACCGGGCACTTTGGATTCGGATTTTCATGAAAGTGAAACAGCGAGTTCTCCTCCACGCAGTCTACTGCCCGGTATATATCAAGGAAGGTAATGTCCTCCAGGGGTTTTGCGATACTTGTCCCTCCCGGTCCTCTTTTTACTTCGATCAGTCCCGCTGTTTTCAGCTGTGACAGCAGCTTACGGATAATAACCGGATTGACCTGTATACTCCCCGCCAGAAACTCGCTGGTGATCTTGAATTGCCCCTGAAAGGTATCTATGCAGGCGAGCATATGTACAGCAATTGTAAATCTGCTGGATATCTGCATCTTTTTCCGCTCCCTTCCCTGACACCGGCAGGCTGAAAACACTGCCTGTTTTGTTGTTCTTTTTGTCCGGTATCAGTTGCCATTTAGTATATGCTCCATTCTGCACAGTGTCAACTGCCTTTCGGCATTCCTTCCGTTTCCTTTTTTTAATCTGAAAGCCCCTTACTCACAATTGCCTTCGCCGGACAGTTCACATAGCAGTTGCCGCATTCATCGCAGCGGTTTCCCATGATCCGATACGGCGAACCGGGAACAATGGCATCAAAGGTACAGACTGTTTTACATTTTCCACATCCGATACATTGATCTGTGATCTTAAGTCCGGGAGGCACGATTTCCATACCGCCATAGGAAAATCTCTCTCTTTCCAGCTTATGATCCCGGTGTTCTTTTGCATAATCAAAATCATAGTACTCTCCCTTTGCACGGTAAAGAACAAAAATCCTGGTTGCGGGATATTTTTTCACATCATAGACAGCCACATTAAAGTCTCTGTTATGTTCCGCCTTCTTCTCCATCTCTTCCATGGAAAGCTCCCGGATGTCCCCTCCTATCCTGATGGTATATCCCGGATGGAAGGAAGGCAGGTTCTGCTCATTGTGCATCACCTCCGTATTGGGATACATTCCGCACACCGTCACATTCCCGCTCTCTTTCAACTGTTTGTAAAAAGGCTTTACCGTCATGGTCCGAAAATAAAGACCGTCCTCATCATAAGCAAAAAAGTGGGCGATCCTGGACTCTACCCGTCCGTCACTGACTGTAGAAAATGTCACGCATCTGATCTGGTCAAATTTTTCATAGATTTCCTGAATTGTCATCATCGTAAAAATCCTCCTCTTTTACAAAATTTCTTAAAAGTTCTGTCTGAGGGTGCCAAAGACAGGAAATGGGACCCTCTTCTACAATTTTTCCTTTATCCAAAAAGATAATATGATCCGCAAAATTTCTCAAAAACTTCAGTTCGTGTGTCACAAAAATGAAATCCTTCCCGCTTCCTTTCAATTCCCGGATGGCTTTCAGCACTTCTCCTGTCAGCACCGGGTCAAGAGCCGCTGTCGGCTCATCCAGGAAAATCAGTTTCGGATCGGTGCACAGCGCCCTTGCAATGGATGCCCTTTGGGCCTGCCCGCCTGATATGCTGTCAGGTCTCTTATTCATCTCTTCTTTTAAATGAAGCTGTTCCAGCATTTGTTTTGCCCTGGCTTTCGCTTCTTTCCCTGGCACCTTTTTGATCTTATTTAAGATCAGTACAAGATTTTCCAGAATAGTCAGATGAGGAAAAAGATTGTGCTTCTGAAAAACATATCCGATCTCATTTTGATATTCTCTGACCGTTCCTTCCTGGAGCCGTCTGCCATTTACTTCAATACTCCCTTCCTGGGGCCGTTCCATTCCCGCAAGCAGACGGAGAAGGGTGGATTTTCCGCATCCGGATGCGCCGATGATCCCCAGAGCGTGAACATCCTCAAGCTCCAGAGAAAGGTCGTCCAGGATCTTTCTGTCATAATATTTGGAAACATGATCCAGCTTAATTTTCATAGCTTAATCTCCTTCCTGCATACTGTGCCAGCACGGACAGTGGAATCGTTATGATAAGATACATAAGCCACATCACCAGATATCCTTCAATGGAAGCCCAGTTCTTAGAAGATATGGCTGTAAGGACATAGGATATTTCCGGCACGGAAACAATTTTCAAAAGTGCCGACCCTTTAATGATCCCTGACAGATGGTTAATGAGAGCCGGAAGCATGGGCTTTGCTATCTGCGGAAAAATGACATAGAGATATTTCTGCACGCCGCTGAAATGATAAAGCTCCATCACAACATACTGGTCTTTGTCGATCACAGATGCAGCGCTTTCATAAGAATTTGCCACATAAGGCATGGTGTAGACGGTCAGGGCCGTAATCCCCAGAACCACCTTGTCGGACACTCCTATCAGATTTCCAAATACATATACCATCAGAAACACCATGACCAGCATCGGAGTCCCCATGATAATCTCCCGGAAAATGACCGCAATAGCCTTTATCAGCTGAATACGGCTGTTAAGGAGCAGATAGAATAGAAATCCTGCAGCCATGCAAAGCACAAGTGAAATGAGGCTGATATAAAGCGTATTCCACAGCGCTTCCAAAAGCATTCCCCGCTCATCAAGAATCAGATGATATCTGGGATTATCCGTTGTATGAAACAAAATATACAGGATCAGCGCCGCGAAAATACCAAAGGCAGCTATATTTTGGATCCATTTCATTTTTGCAGACATGTTCTTTTACACCTCCGGTGTGCCGCCTTTTGGCGGATAGATCAGATATTCCAGACCTTTGCTGTCATCCTGAAGATACTCTCCGATCGCGTCATCATATTTATCTCCTGCCTCCATATAAAAACCGCCGTCCTCATACATTGTTTGAATGAACGCATTCAACTGTTCCAAAAGTTCTGTATTTCCTTTCTTCACAGCCATTGCTGACTGGCTGTACTCTTTGATCCCTTCGTAGACGATTGTCGTATCCGGATTGGCAGCGTGATCTCCAAGAATCGTATTGGCGCCTACAAGAACATCCGCTGTATTCTGATTAATCTCCATCAAAGCGCTGGCAATCTCCGTCACCTCTTCCACCTGTGCGCCATAGGACTGCGGCACAGATACCGATATGGTTCCTGAAAGTCCCACAATCCTCTCTCCTTCGATCGAGAAAAATTCTTCCGGAGACATGTCATTCGTAATATTGTTCTCCTGAGCAAAATCTTTATTTACAAGGGCAAGAGTTCTTCCATATCGGTAAGGATCAGAGAAATCCACCTTCTCTTTCCGCTCTTCCTTGACAGCCATATCGGATATGACAACGTCAGCCTCTCCTGTCTCAAGATCGGTGATGAGCATGGAAAAATCCGTATTGATAATTTCAATATCCCGGTCCAGATATTCTCCCAATGCATAAGCAATATCTACTTCCAGGCCTTCCGGCTCTCCATTCTCATCCGTTCCGGAAAAAGGCGGAAATTTCAAATCCATGGCAACTTTCAAAGTATCTTTTGATGAGGAACCCTCCTCATTTTCACTGCTGCTTTTTGATGAAGCGCATCCTCCCAAGCTTCCAATTAATAAAACTGCCGCTAAAATCATTGCGATCCTTTTTCTCATTTCCAATTGTTCCTCCTTTTCCAAAAACTCTTCCACATTGGTTCTTTGTTTCAAGCGCTTGTTGTAACATTATTTATTACATCTAGTACATTAGCACCATTTTGATGTAATGTCAATAGTTACATCTGCTTTTTATAAAATTTTCTTTTGGAAATGGTTGGTTTTTCCACTTCGCGCAAGTGCGCATCCCGCGGAACGTTTTATTCAATAAGGAACAGGGGTTCCTATTAACTAAAAAAGCTTACGCATCCATGACCGGCAGATCACAGATACGTAAGCCCTCTAAAGCGCTTATTCTTTATTCTATTCTCAAACGTTCCACAACACTTTGTTTTTCCAGATTTCGGAAGCAAAGATACGGGATCAGAACTGCTGTCACCAAAAGGATCGGCGTACAGATTCCAAGCGGAAGCAGTGTAAAATGGAAGGTAGAAAATTCGCTGGCCGTCATGGCACGCACAACAATTCCTACAGCAAGAGCGCTGACAATATAAGATACAGCCAATGTAAGCGCCGCATAGAAAAGCCCTTCATACACAAGCATCCGGCAAAGTTGCTTTTTCGTCATTCCAATGCTCTGGATCATGGCAAACTCCCGTTTTCTTGACACGATCGCTGTCACCATAGAATTGATAAAATTCAGCACACCCACAAGTGCAATGACTACGCTGATAGCGTTCCCCATCACTGCTGACGATCTTGTCTCAGCCTCGTACTGCTCTGCCATAGACTTTCTGGATGTCACCGGAAGAGAGGTGTCCACAGACTCTGTATATGCATCCAGCATTTCCTGCACCTGATCGACCTGGCTGTCCTCTACATTAAGAAAGAACTTGCGCAGCGTGTTGTCCGGCCACTGCTCCTGAAAGGTATCGGAGGGAATGACAAACTCCATTTCCATACCGTCCTGAAATCCCATTTCCGGTGCGCCTTCCTCCACAGAAGTTACCGGCTCTACTACCGCCATCACCTGATAGCTTTTTCCTTCAATTATGACAGAGCTTCCCACATCCGGCACCGGCATGACTTCCGTGCTTTCTGCCGCCGGTCCTATTGCCAGTATATAATCTCCCGCAGCAAACGCCTGCGGATCGAAGCTTCCTGTCATCATGTTGTAGTCCTGGGTAAGCGCATCCAGCGGAATCCCGTCCACTCCATAAAGGACGGCATTTACCTTTCCTGTCTGAATGGCATTCCGGGCCGCTTCGGCTCCGCCTGCATCATAGGATTCCCACTCTTTCAGCCGGTCTTCCGTATAATACCGACTGACATTAGAGCGCGTTCCTTCATCCATCTGCCAGGAAACGGTGTGGGAATACTGGTGCCCTGCCGCCTCAACTCCCCGGGCGCTCTCCATTTCTTCTATAAGCTCCTCGGTCAAAGTGGTTCCCTGGGGATCATAGCCGTTGTTGTAATCCTCGCTGGATGAGTCTGTCAGCTCAAAATCAGCGATCGTCAATTCGGATAAATATTTTTCCATATCAAAGGCGGCGTCCTTCGCATAGAAGCAGCTTAGGAGCACAAGGCCAAGAGACAGGGAGCAGATCACTGTGATCGTACGCTTTTTATTGCGCCACAGGTTGGACCATGCCATTTGCCCCAGAGACGCCTTCCCTCTTCTCTTCTTTACCTTCCTTTTTCCTTTGTCTGCCGCATCGCTCATGCGCAGCGCCTCAATGGGCGATATTTTACCTGCCATCCGTGCCGGGCGCAGGCAGGAGATCAGTACGGTTATCCAGGCAAATGCTGCGGAACCGATGAAAATAACCGGATTTGCAGATACCACCGCTTCACCCTCTACCGTTCCCATAAGCACCGGCACAAGGACAACTCCAAGAAGCCACCCTGCGATCAGTCCTATGGGAATCCCCATCAGGCAAAGCCGGTTCGCCTGGGAATAGATCATTTTCTTGATCTGTTTTGTCGTCATGCCAAGAGTCTTAACTTTCCCGTAAAACTGCACGTCTGCCGCAACACTGATCTGGAAAATATTGTAGATGATCAGATAGCCTGCAATAAATACCAGGATCATTCCTAGATACATGGGCACGCTCTCGGCAAAAGCACCTGCATTCATCTCCGGAGAATAAGCAAGATTCACCGAATACTCCAGTCCCGTAAGGTCTGTATCGGCCAAAATTCCATCCATCGTCTCTTCGATATTCCGGTCGCTTTCCAGCGTCACCTGCGCCATGTGCATTCCCAGAGCCTGATCCTTTGACGGCACAACTCCTTTTGTCACTTCATCAATAAAAGGTCTGCTCACCCACGCCATGCTTGCATATACGGACTCATTGCCTTCCCAGAATCCGCAGAGAGTAAATGTGGAAGAGGTCATCTCTTCACTGTTCATATCTTTCCTCCACTGAAGCGTCACTGTTTCACCCAGCTTATGAGGGATTCCAAGCCGATCCAGGACAAAGGTATCTACTGCAATCTCCCCTTTTTCCTTGGGCATGGTTCCTGTGGTAGGCTCTGCAAAAGAATGGGATGCATAGCTTTCATCCGCCCAGCGGATCTCCGTCTGCCGTCCCCTAAGTTCTTTGTTTTCGGCAATTCCCGCCACAATACTCTCGCCGGTTTCTTTTACACTTGGATGCGCGTCAATGGCTTCCAGCTCTTCATCTGTGATGCTCTTTATAGACGCCTGCGCATTATAGCCTGTCTGGCGGAATGTCATTTCTATCATGTTCCTGCTCATACTTTGAGCCAGTGTAAACAGCGTAGTAAACATAAGGGTTGTCATCAAGATAGCAAGAACCGCCACAATATTTCTCCCCCGGTTTTTGCGGAACATACGTCTGCTTAATGTCTGAATGGGCCAAAAACTTCCTCTCATGTCACTTCACCCCCTACTGTGACACGATACGGCCGTCTTCAATCTGAATGACACGGTCCGCCATCTCTGCAATTTCCGGGTTGTGAGTGATCATGACAATGGTCTGGTGAAACTCTCTGCTGGTGGTTTTCAGAAGCCCTATCACATCATCACTGGTTCTTGTATCCAGATTTCCTGTCGGCTCGTCGGCAAGAATAATGGATGGTTTGCTGGCCAAAGCCCTGGCGATCGCCACCCTCTGCTGCTGTCCTCCCGACAGGTTGTTAGGCAGACTGTCCAGCTTCTTCTCCAGTCCGAGAAGCTTTACGATCCTCATAATAAAGTTCTGGTCCGGACGGCGTCCGTCCAGAGAAATGGGGAAAATAATATTCTCCCACACACTTAAGACCGGAACCAGATTATAGTTCTGAAAAATAAATCCGATCTGCTCCCGCCGAAATATGGTTGCCTGCTCACTGCTCAATTTTGCCAGCTCTGTATTGCCGATACGGATGCTGCCCTCGCTGGGGGTGTCCAGCCCGCCAAGCATATTCAAAAGAGTAGATTTTCCGGAACCGGAAGTACCGATGATCGCTGTAAACTTCCCTTTTTCGATTTCCAGATCTACGCCGTCCAATGCCTTTACAAGCGTCTCTCCTGTGCCGTAATATTTCTTCAGTCCTGCTGCCTTTAAGATCGCATCCATCTTATTTCCTCCTTCTTACGTTTCACCGGAGTCTGAAGCTCTTCCGGTTTCTTATGGAGTTTATCTTATCAGACGGATGTCAAAATAAAGGTACAAAAAAGGTACAGTTTTGTAACATTTATTCCTTATATCTCATGCGTTCCACCATGCTTTTTCTTTCAGTCTTCCAAAGGCAGATCTGAGGCGCCACAGCCGCGATCACCAGAACAATAACGGCCACCAGAATCAGGGGAGCGCTGGAGTACGTATAGGTCACTGCCCAGTCGATATTCCGAGTATAGGCCCAGTCGCTCTCATAATACCACCTCATACTGTACCAGAGCACAGCTCCTGCCACAGGAAGCGTTGCAGCCAGGCAGATCCCCGCATGAAGGAGTCCTTCATAGAAGACCATTTTTCTGATCTGTATTTTCGTCATTCCAAGACTTTGATACAACGCAAACTCTCTGCTCCGAGTCAGTATTTTAGAAAGAACCACATTTAAAAACCCGATCATACTGATGACAAACAGAAGGAGTCCGATAAACAGCTGCACCGCAATGGCTGAAACTGCTGACTGCCAAAATTCATTGGCCTCCTCACTTCTCCTCTGAACGACAATGCCTCCTTCCTTTTCAATATCAGAAGCAAACTTCTCAAATTCCGCCTCTTTTTCGGGATTGATCTCTGTCACGATCTGCCGGATATTGGTATCGGGATACAGCTCACGAAGACTATCCGCAGGCATGACATAGTTGAGACAAAATGCAGACTCCCTGCTGTTCCGTCCCAGAGGGATACCTGCCCACTCCTGAAGGGCCGCCATGACTGTGAACGTTTTCCCCTGTATGGTCACCTGATCGCCCGCATCAGCAGAGGAAACACCCTCTGTTGATGCAGCACCCACAGAAAGCACGTAATCCCCGCTGGCAAATTTTTCTGCATCAAAAGAGCCGCTCAGCGGTTCGTAAAAAAGAATGTCATCATAGCTGATTCCTTCCGCTCCGATCAGGACGCTGCGGTATTCCCCTGTATTTTCCAGTTTCTCAAGTCCTGCAAGCCACTCCGGCTGCCCCGCCATTATCTCTTTTCTTGTACTCTTTCCGTCAATACTGCTGATGCCGTTATAAAAATCCGTCACCAGCTTCTGAAGATCTGCATCTGCCTGCAGATCTACCTCATGGGTCAGAAACTCTCCATATCCTTCCACTGCCGGATGATTTCTGATCTCTTCAGCGATTTCAGGAGAAATATTCCCCGCCTTTTCATTGTATCTTTGAAAATCTCCCACGGAAGAAGCATCCACAAAAGAATAGTCACTGATAAACATTTCTTCCAAATAATAGTCCTCATCATAACTGATATAACGGATATAGGATGCTCCCAGCACAAGCGCCCCTATAAAAAGCGACAAAGCCGCTGCGGCAAGGGAAGCCTTTCGCGTCTGCAAAGAGCAGAGGGCCATGCCAAAAGCCGTAACTTTCTTCTTCGGCTTCCTTTTTCTTATACTCCTCTCCCGGTTCAGGAAATCAAGGATCTGCCTTGGCATCCACCTTTGTATGTTCCGGTCTGCAAAAAAGCAGCCCGCCCACGCTGTCAGTATACTGAACATGATCGCCATGATCAGCGGATACACAGACAGCATCTGAAGTTCCAGCCGGATCCCGGTCATCACATTCACCACTTCCGGCGCAATATGATAAAAGACAAAGAAACCAATGGCAACTCCCCACGGAACCGCCATAGCACAAAGGATAAGCACATAACTGCTTATATAGATCCCGGTCTGGCGGGGCGTCATACCAAGAGCCTTCATAATTGCAAAAAGTCCTGCTCTTTCACGGCGGGATACAAGCATGATGTTGCAGACCAGAAGGAAGCCGCCGATCACCACGAAAACTCCCACTCCCAAATACTGGGCTGCCTGATCGTCCGCCTCTTCCATCTGGGCGGAATTATAGGACAGGTTCGTGGTGTAGGAAACCTTTCCAAGTCCCAGGTCTTTCAAAATCTTCTCTGCCTGTTCCTCAAGATTCTTCGGTTGATATAAATTAACTCCCAGAGTGATCCTCTCTTTTCCTTCCGCTCCTCCCTCCAGGCGCCGGGCATCTTTGGAAGAGATCCAGGCACAGGTCTCTGTATAGACGTTTTCTCTGGTCCAGTATCCGCACAAAGTAAATTCTTCTGTCTTTTCTGCTCCTCCTGAAAATGGCTGCCACTTCAGCGCCACTTTCGTCCCTATCTCATGGGGAATGCCAAGAGAGTCCAATGTCATCGTATCTACCGCCACTTCTCCTGCTTTTTCCGGCATTCTCCCCACATCCGGCATATCCTCCACTGTCCGGGCATAATCGGGATTGGAAATAGCCAGGCGTATCTGCCGGTATTCCAGCATATCGTCGCTTAACATGCCGACCGTATGCAGCACCGCGCTGCTCTCCACAGATTCATGGTTCTGTATCTGTCCGGCCTGATGTTCTGTAAGATTATCAAATACAATATGGCTTGTAGAGCCGTATTCCTGCTGATCCTCCAGAAGATAGGAGTTTTCCACACTTTCCGCTGTGTAAAATACAACAGTATACAAAAGCGCTGTCAGCGCAATGGAAAAAATCAGAAAAGCAGAGCGGATCTTATTGGTCCGGATGGTCCGCCAGGCAAGGCGAAAACAGATCTTCCTGTTATTGTTCGCAAGCAAAGACATGGCTTCTCTCCCCCTGTGATACAACTTTTCCATCTTCGATCCGGATCACCCGGTCAGCCATCTGCGCAATATCCAGGTTATGGGTGATCATGACCAGAGTCTGATGATATTTTTCATTCATCAGCCGCAGCAGACCAAGAACGTTCTGACTCGTCCTGGTATCCAGATTTCCCGTGGGCTCGTCCGCAAGTACGAGGGATGGTTTGCCCATCAAGGCTCTGGCAATAGCCGCCTGCTGCTTCTGTCCCCCGGAAAGCTCCTCCGGAAACGCTTCCAGTTTATTTTCCAGATGAAGCATCCTGACAATTTCATGGAAAAATTCCATATCCGGTTTTTGATTTCCCATATCTAATGAAAACAAAATATTCTCTCTGATATTCAGCATAGGAATCAGATTAAAATTCTGGTAAATAAACCCCACTTTATTTCTCCGGTAAACAGCCAGCTGTGCCTCTTTCAGTGTATCAATCCGTATTCCGTCCACAACAATACTGCCTTCCGTAGGGGTATCCTGTCCTCCCAGCAGGTTCAAAAATGTAGTCTTACCGCTTCCTGATGTCCCGATGATCATGGTGAATTTTCCTTTTTCAATCTGCAGATCGATCCCATCTACAGCCCGGACCACATTGTCCCCCTTTCCATAATATTTCTTCAAGTTCTTTACTTCTGCTATAATCTCCATGTCTCTCTCCTCTAGCTCAACAGGAATACAGAAAATGTCGTTCCTTCTCCCTGTCTTGATCTTACTGTCATATATCCCATCTGGAGCTGTATGATCTCCTGCGCCAGGTACAGGCCCAGGCCCACGCCTTCTTCTCCTGCCACTTCTTCCGCCCGGTAAAACCGCTTAAAAATATCGTGATAATGTTCTTCGGCAATACCAATCCCTGTGTCTGAAATGTCAATTCTCGTGTACATCTGCCATGGGCGCACTTTTACCGTCACCTGCCCTCCGGCGGGCGTATATTTTACTGCATTGTCCAGTATATTTCCCAATGCCTCCGCCGTCCATTTCGGATCATGCTTCACTACAATATCACTGTCGCATTCCGCCGAAAGCTGTATGCCTTTTTTGTCTGCCTTTGTCCAGATCAGACTGACAGCTGAAGCAATCGTACTGTTTATTGGTGCTGTCTTTGGATGCAGCTCAAATGTCCCCGTCTCAAGCCTGGACATCTTGATCAGCGACTGCATCAGAAAATCCAGCTTGTTGATCTGCCCTTCCATGGTTCCAAGAAATTCTTGCCTCTTTTCTTCAGACAGTTCATGCCTCTGTAAAATTCCTGCAAACATTCGTATATTGGCCACCGGCGTTTTTACCTGATGGGAAATATCGCTGACAATAGCCTGCAGCGTCTCTCTCTCCCTCTGACTCTGCCGCTTTGTCTCATTTGCCCTGTCGTAAAACTGTATCATTTTCTCCTGCACTTTTGATGTAAGGCTGTCGTCATAAGGCTGGTACTGTTCCATCTTACGGTCTGCCATCAGCCTGTCCATGGTTTCGCACAAAGTATCGGCAAAGAAGGCAATCTGCCTTCGCTGCCGGAAGGACAAAAGTAAAAAGAGAAGAAACATTCCTGAGATAACAGCCGTCAGACTGTATCTTACATTTGCCCAGGGAATCTCATGCCATACGATCCACAGAAACGCGGCCCCAAGGGCAGCCATGAACGTCCAAAGCAGCCAGCCCATTTTTCCTGCTCTCTTTTGGTTCATACCCTTCCTCCGTTCCAGATATATCCCATTCCTCTGACCGTCTTGATATAGGAGTGTGTTCCATCTTCAATCTTGCTTCTCAATCGGTTCATTGTCACCGTCAGGGTATGGTCGTCTATATAATTTCCTCCGCTGTCCCAGAGCCGTTCCAGCAATGTCTGGCGCATGATCACATTGCCTCCGTTTTCTGTCAGAACCCGAAGCAGCTTATATTCATTGGGGGTGATCGCAATTTTCTCCCCGCCTTTTCGGGCCATAAGCGTAGCGAAATCCAACTGAAGAAAACCGTCGCTCCACTGATCCGGATTTTTCTTTTCCGCCTTTTCCGAATGCCGAAGCGCCACATCGACTTTTTTCAAAAGGATCTTTATATTAAAAGGCTTCGTGATGTAATCCTCGGCGCCCAGATCATATCCTTTCAGGATGTTCTCCTCCAGATCATTTGCAGTCAGAAAAATAACCGGAGTATCCGGACATCTCTCTCTCATTTCCCGGCAAAGTTCAAATCCGTTTCCATCCGGAAGATTTACATCCAGTATAGCCAGATCAAAGGTTTCGTTTTGCACCAGCTGCCGCACTTTCTGACAGTTATATGCCGCAACTGTGATATAACCGTTCATATCCAGTTCAAAACATAACCCTGCACTTAGTGCAAGGTCATCTTCTACCACTAATATTTTCATCCTCTTCCTCTCTCCTCTTCGTCAGCATCCCATATTTGTCCGGACGGCGGTACGCATTTCCGTGCACCTCTTCCGCCCGATACCTCCGCAGTCTGTCCAAATCCAGCGAGGCAAGAAAAATCCCTTCTTTTTCGTCTGCTTCCAGAATGCAGGTATCTCTGGAACCAGGCTGATCCGGAAAGTAAGCAACTCCGTCAAACACCGTAGAGTGCCCGTTGCAGTCCGGCACTCCCTCCGGATAATTACAGGTAGCAATTGCCAGCATATTTTCAAAGGCTCTTGCCCGAAGCTGGGACAGACGGTTGATCTCCATCGGACAGGCATTGGGGACCAGGATCAGTTCTGCCCCCTTAAGCATAAGGATCCTGGCGCTTTCCGGAAATTCTCTGTCAAAGCAGATCATAGCTCCCACTGTCACATTTCCGGCAGCTGTATCAAGTACAGCCGTATAAAATTCTTCTCCTCGGGACAGATTCCCCTCCACATCAAAAGCGCATGTATGTACCTTGGCATACACAAATTGTTTTCTGCCGAACCGGTCAAAAAGGACAAGCGTATTGCGTGGATCTCCCTCTGTTTTCTCCAGAAAAGTAACGGCAATTGCCATCTCAAGCTCTTCTGCCAGTTTTCCAAAAGTCCGGACAAAATCTCCATCACAGGGCAGTGCATCCTGCTTCCATTCTTTTGCCGGCCGGCTGTGAAGATCATATCCGTTGCTCCACATCTCCGGAAACAGCGCAATGTCCGCCCCCATTTCTTTTGCCTTCCTGCAGCACCGTATGCCCTTTTCCAGATTTGCTTCCAAAGTCCCTGCGGGCGCAATCTGCAGCAGTGCAATTTTCATAAGGCTCATCCTTTCCTCCTTCTTCCGATCATTCTTCTGCTAATGTTCAGAAAAACAGCTTTTCCAATGTGACAAGCACACCGTCCTCCTCATTGGAGGGACAGATATGCTTTGCCGCACGTTTTACGTCCGGCGCCGCATTTTCCATTGCATAGCTGTAACCGCAGTATTGGAGCATTTCAATATCGTTGCCTCCATCTCCGAATGCCGCACACTGTTCCGGTGAAATTCCCCACCGCTTTACAAGCCTTTTCAGTCCCGACGCCTTGTGACAGCCCGGGAGGATCACATCAATGGAGCCATGTCCGCTTGTTGTGGGCTCCGCCTTTCCCGCAAGCCTTTCCCTAAAAATATCATAATAATAATATGTTTTCTCATCCGGGACAGTAGGGGCAAATTTCAGGATCTGATCTTTCACCTTTTTAAAATCATCCGTCCATTTTAATCTGTGATAATAGATTTTCGTTTTCTCAAAAAACTCCCCGTCTACTTCCCCTTTCTGGCAATATGCGCTCTCCAGCCCGCACATTACATTCTGTATCTCCGGATATTCCCTGCAAAGGTCAATAATCTCATTCACTGTCTCATCCGGCATTTCCGCCGCAAAAACCAGTTCCGTCCGGTCTTTGACAAAAGCGCCGTTTTCCGCCACAAAAGACAGCTCATCATAATAGCCCGGAAAAAGATCCCGAAGCTGATAATATTGATTTCCGCTTGCCACTACAAAACGGCAGCCCGCCTCATTCATGCGGGACAAGATCCTGCGGAACCGAGGTTTATCATATGTATAATCAGCGTGGACAAAGGTTCCGTCTATGTCCACTGCCACCATTTTAATGTCCTGACTCATTGTTCTCCTTTCCACAGAAGCGCTTCCTGTTCCAGCTTCTTTACAAACTCTTCCTTTCCATCGCAATACCCTTCTATATCATAAGGGTAAACTTTCGCCAGCTCTGTTTTGAGACAGCCATATTGTTCCGCTGCCTCCCGGTGGGTCCTAAGATAATCTCTCACTGCAAGATGACGGGTGATATCTGCTTTGTTTTTTTCTTCAAAAATGTGTACCTGATGCGTCCTCTCATCTTGGCCTTTGCGCAGATACCTCCTTCCCCTGATGCCAAACTCTCCCAGATATTCATACCCTTCCTTTTCAAATTCAGAGGACTTTTGGTCTGTCTTTTCAAGGCTTCTTACTACAGGCATAATATCAATAATCGGCTTTGCAGCCAATCCCGGCACTGCCGTACTTCCGATATGGTAAATCGCAACGCAGTTCTCTCCTAAAATAGCTTTGATTTTCTCTGACTCTTTTTCATATTCTGCCGGCCACCTGGGATCGTAGTCTGTGACAATAATATGCTGTGCCATGCCCTCTCTCCTTCCGGAAACTTTTAGAATCTATTTTTCAAAGTATAAATCCTTTTATACTGACAGGCAGGAGTGACTTAGGATGTAAAATTCTTCCTGGCATGGAAGCACTTTCTTTTCCATTTTCTCCAGACTGTCATCATAGTCTTTTGCTTCCTTTTCATCAACCTGCATTACCGGGCTGTCGTAATACATCCATTTTCTTCCATCTAAAGTATTTTCCCTCAGCTCCTTTGCCAACATAGCGGTCGGATAAGAACCATCCGGCAGGCAGATGTGATATCTGCTGCTGCTTTTAAATCCCCGGCTCACGTAGTTTCCGGGATCGCCAAATATCACTACTACATCATAGCCCATCTGCCTTGCTTTCTGAAAGGAATGTTCCATGAGTTGTTTTCCATATCCCATCCTCTGATATTCAGGCAGAATGCTGACGGGACCGAATGTCAGGATTGCTTTTTCTTCCCCGGCTTCATCCACCAGTTTCGCCTTTGTATACATGATATTTCCGATCACCTTGCCATCCAGCTCAATAACAAAGTCCAGCTCCTTTATAAAATCTTCGTGGTCCCTCATAATATGGACCAGATAATGTTCCATACATCCCGGAACATAAATATTGTAGAAAGCTTTTCTTGTAATCTCCTCTACTGTCTTGTAATCCTTTTCTGTTTCATTACGAATCACTATCATTTTTTACCGTTCTCCTGTTCTGCATATATTTATATATTGATATCCTGATAGAACTGTCCGTATCCGGCATTTTCCATCAACTGCTTCATACCATCCAGCGCCTCTTCCCTGGAATAATTGTGAAGCTGTAAAAATTCCTCTTCTTTTTCACTTACATACTGATAAAAAACCGCTGCTACTCTCACGCTGTTTCTATCCGAATAGTCTATTCCATCCAGCAGGATATTTTCCGCTTCGTTTACGTTTCCTTCATCCACCATTTCCATATAATCCGGCAGCTTCATTCCGGATACTTCCGTCTTGTTCTGCTTTTCCTCTTCCACAGAAATGTATGACTTTCCCAGCATCAAAGAAAACAGCACTCTCACCATTTCCTTGATCAGCCGCATAATATAGTCTTTTTCGTCCTCGAAATTCATCTTTACTCCCTCTCTTTTACCACAACATGAATGGAATCTCCGTCCTTTTTCCCAAGCTTTGTCCGGATCGCTTTCAGAACTCCGATGATATAACACACATTTCCATCAGCATCCTTCACTCCCATATTGAAAATGCTTCCGTTGTAGGGAATCCCGTCAAACTCTGCATGGACTTTGACTCTGCCCCTGCCGAAGACTTCCTTAATGTTCCAGGGGAAGATCACGTAGGCTCCTCCTTTTTCCGGAATTTCATGGATGATCTCATCATATTCAAATACTTTTTCCATATACTCTTCTCCGCTTTCCTTCTCTTTTCGCCGTCCCAGCTCCAACCCTCCGGGTTCTCGCTGTCGGGCCTTCGCCTCTTCTTCGCCGTCCTGCCCTTTTCGCCGTCCCAGCTCCAACCCTCCGGGTTCTCGCTGTCGGGCTTTCGCCCTATAGAAATACAAAATGCCCAAATTGCCTGCAAGCGGCATTTTGGTCTTTTGTATTTCTGCACGGCTCATTGCCTACGCCATATTATACCATACTCTTATCTCCAGTAAACTCCTGGCTTTTTCTTTTGAAATATTTTTTCTGTCTTGGCAAACCTGTAAAATAGCAATTTTTTCAAAATAACAATTGACAAAATACTCCCAGCTGTGATATAAATATTTAGTGACCGATTTAGGTCGGGAACAGGTACAGGGGATTGGTCAAATGGTATGACAGGAGTCTCCAAAACTCTTAGCGGGAGTTCGATTCTCTCATCCCCTGCTAGAAACCGCTGAAATTCAGCGGTTTTTTTCATGTCCGGAATGAACTGGAACACAAGGTAGAACACAATTAGAAAAGAGCCTTTTTCATGCTGTATCAGATAGCTGAAAGGGCTCTTTCTATTTCCTCAATCTTATGTTTTTCACTTTGATTATTGCGAAAATAATACTTCCTGGTTGTCGATATATCCGCATGCCCCATCTGATGAGCAACAAGCGTCTCCGAAACCTGATTGTCAAGAAGAGTCGTTCCGTATGTCTTTCGGATTTTGTGCATTGGTCTAAAAGGAATTTCCAGGTTTTCACAAGTCCGTCTCAATGCTCTGCTAAATCCTTGAATTTTAATCCTTTTCCCATTTTCCTCAAAAAGAAACTCTTTTGGATCAGCATTCTATTCTTGAATACGCCGTAAAATCTGTACCGCAAAGCTGTTAACAATAATCTTTCTATTTCCTGCTTCAGATTTTGCGAACTCTTGAACCCGCACAACGTTTTTTCTCTTTCCCGGTTCTTTTTCCTCGTTATAATGCACTTCCGTCCGACACACATGAATTGTACCGCTGTTTTCTTTCAGACGTATATCCTCCGGCTTTAAAGCCGCAAGCTCTCCGACTCTAAGCCCGGTCACAAACACCAGAAGTATTCCCAGATACCTCAAAGAGTCCTTTTTGAGAAGGTACTCCTTAATAATAGGGATTTCTTCTTCACTGTAAACTTCTTCAGTATCCGTTTTCTTTTCCCGTATGGTAAAAATATTCTTAGAAAGGTCTAATTCATCGAAAAACACAGAGATAATCACATCTGTCAATTTTTTCTTTCGAGCATGCCGGAAAATTCCCTTTATAAGAATTTTCAAACCGTTATAAGTCTTTTTTGTCAGCTTATGCTTTTTGATATTTCCCTTGATAAACATTTCCAGGTCTATCTCTGTAATATCAGCTATATATTTCATACAGATTTCATTATCATCCGGGAAAAATCTTCTAAAATCATTTTCATATCTGGTTCTTGTCTGCTCACTGATTTCTCCATACTTAAATTTTAACGTCAACCAGTCATGGAAAATATCAGAAATCCAAGGTTGCTCTTCAATCGCACGATAATGCTCAATGATTAATTTTTCAAGGGACGCCTTTTCCTTTCGTCTTTTCAAAACGAACCCCCTTTTTACAGAGGGTTCGTCTATATAGGTCATCCACTGATTCGCTTTTTCATCAAACCAGATTTTGTGATTATGCTTTTCCAGATATTTTTCATTTTCTTTCTTCATTACTATTTTAAGCCCCATGCTTCACTGATAAATATTGCTGTTCACAGTGCAATTATCTGCTTTTTTCAGATTTTACAGCTTCTTTGATAGCATATGCTATGACACAGGCGAACAAAATGAACACTATATAGAGGCACATTTTCCAGTCTGTAATAATATATACTGTCAGAAATGCAAAGATTGCTGCCAAAATGCCAAAGACAACCGAAACCATATGATATTCTGCCTTTTTATCCATTTTTTCTCTTTCTTTTTGAACTGCAAATAAATAGGTATTTGATAAAATCGGTCCCTTTCCTCTTGCGGTAAAAGATACATATATGAATAAAGCAATGGAAATAAGCGCTGTAATTACAGCAAAAATAATATCGCTCATTCAGTCCACCCCATTTCGTTAATCATACTTTTCAATGGCAACACTGGCAATGGCAGATTGATTCGGCTCTCCGCTGATAAGATTCTGCGGTGCCGGCACCAGCATCATAAATCCTTCTTTTCCATATCGCTGTGCATATCCTTCTGCATAGTTTTCTTCAACGGAAATGTGCTGCACCTGCCCAATGACCATAGCTGCAATTCCCGCACCGCTTAAATCCTGTATCTCTTTCAGGGTACATTCTATATTGATAAAAGCCTCCTCAATTACCGGAGCTGGAATCGTTTTTGCGTTGGAAAAAGTAAAATCCCCTGCCGCAAATTCGTCTTCTTCCATATCATTGTGGTGAATGGTTTCTACCAATTTATCGTAATAACTTATGGGGAGGAAATTAATACAAAAGCATTTCTCTCTTTGAATATTGGCATAGGTATGCGTATGCTGATACAAATTTCCCATTACAGCAAAGAACGCAGTCTTATCTCCATGGAAACAGCTCCACGAATGAAGACAGACATTGGGTTGCCCGTTTTCTTTCCATGTCGTAATGGCAAACAAAACGGTCGGTATGCCTGCCGTCACTTCAAAATGGGAAAACAGCTCAAATTCCTCCGGATACAAGGGTTTAAAATACTGCGGGAAATCTTTTCCAATCTCTATTTTCATTGACAGCACCTCCCTTAAAAGATCGTTATAGCACTCCATTCATTGATAAAATGAAAAGAATACAGGTTGCAATAATAATAGACGCCAGCAAAACCATGCCCGCATGTCTGCTTCTTATCTCTTTTTCTGAAGCAGCAACATATCCGCTTTTTCTTAAAGCAGTAATAACAGGCTTATACAGCAGAAATGTAACAGATGCATTCAGCCCTCCTTTCAACAAATTAAATGGAAGAAAGACGGGAATCAGCAATTCTGCCACAGCTTCTCTTGGATATCCCATATAAAGCGGCGTTACAAGATAGTTCCACATAAGCATAACAACAATCATCGCAAGGCAGCCGGCTCCCAGTCCAAGAACAGCCCCTGACAGCGTGTGCCTTTTTTTATAAATAACTGCTGCTGTACAGGCAAAAGAAAGCGTTTGAATAATATTCATAATGCATCCCAAAATTCCCGTATCACTTACTGTTATCATTTCAATTGACGCCACAATAACCGACACAATACAGGAAGTCATCGGCCCCCATATCAGTCCGCCCAGAGTAACGATAACATCCGATGGATCATACTTTAAGAATAGCACAACCGGGATCCTGCCTACAACCATTACAACATAAGTGACCGCACACAGCATGGCAATTGTCGTGATTTTTTTCGTTTTACTGTTCATTTTTTGTCCCTCCGTAATCTAAGTAATAAAAATAACACCCGGAAATGTCTTCCAGGTGTTACACTCCAATTAGACCACAAAGCAACAAACACTGCTGTACCTTGCAGAAATCTAATGGTATCTTCTTTCATCCAGACTATACTGTTGGTTTTGGAATCACACCAAATCATGCGATCTACGCTCGCGGACTTTACCGCCAATCGGGAATTTCACCCTGCCCCGAAGACACTTTATTCGGTTGTTGGTTTTTATTATACTCTTTTTATCATTGAATTGATACTGCTTTTTGATAAATTTTACATCTAAATCAAAAATTCCCATACCGTCAAAATGTACCATTAAATCTTATTTCTTCTCATCCAGCAGCTTAACGCCTTCCGGCGGATTTTGATCGATTGCTCCTACAATCCTGTGAGGTTCATATGGTTCTTCCAGAAAAGCAATGTCTTCATTCGTAAGTTTTACGGAAAATGCTCCGGCTGCATCGTCAAAGTGAGCCACTTTTGTCGCTCCGATGATTGGCGATGTCACACCTTTCGCCCATTCCCATGCCAGAGCGATCTGCTGCATTTTCATGCCATATTTTCCTGCCAAAGTGTGAACTCTTCGGACAATTTCCATATCCTGCTCCTGGCTTCTGTCATATTTTCCCATTGCCACCCTGTCTGTTTTACTTCGAAGGGTGTCTGTATTCCATTCCGGACGGGTCAGATGTCCGGCTGCCAACGGACTGTACGGCATAAGAGATACGTTCATCTGCCGGCAGATAGGAATAAGTTCTCTTTCATCCTCTCTGTAAAGAAGATTGTAATGATTTTCCATTGCTGAAAACTGTGCCCAGCCATGATCTCTGGCTGCCAGCTGCATATTATAAAACTGGTATCCGTACATAGCTGAAGCGCCGATAGCGCGGACTTTTCCGGATACGACCAGATCATTCAGCGCCTCCATTGTTTCCTCGATCGGCGTCTCGTAATCAAATCTATGAATGATGTACAGGTCGAGATAATCTGTACCGAGACGTTTCAGGCTTCCTTCTATCTCACGATGGATCGCCTCTGCAGAAAGTCTTCCGGGATTAAAATAAACTTTAGACGCGATCACTACTTTATCTCTTGAAACATTTTTCTTAAGCGCCCTGCCAAGATATTCCTCGCTGGTTCCTTCCGAATATCCGTTTGCAGTATCAAAAAAATTGATCCCCAGATCCAGTGCATGCTTTACGATTTTCTCTGTTTCCGCCTCGTCCACTGTCCAGTCATGCATAGTCCCGGCCTTTCCGAAACTCATACAGCCTACACAGAGTTTTGATACTTCTATATCCGTGTTCCCAAGTTTTGCATATTCCATTCTGATCTCCCCTTTTCTTTCCAAAATCTGCTGTTAATTAAACAGATCGTCCAAGCTCATAGGCTTTATCCGGATATGGACTGTGTTTCGTCATAGACACTGTTCCGCACCCATAGCCCAGCACCACTCCCTGATCATCAAGGTTCAAATAGCGGACCAGGGTTCTGTAATGGCTTTCCAGAGACTCAAATGTCCAGTCATCCGCATTCCACGCTGCCGCAAGAAGCGCTGATTTCATATGTTTTCGGTTAATACTGCTGTTAATAGCGCAGAACCGGTCAACCAGAATCTTCAACTGGGCAGACATGCCATAATAATACAGAGGCGTTACAAACACCATCATATCTGCATTCAATATCTGTTTTCTGAACTGTTCCATATCATCTTTCTGCACACAGGGTCCCTCATAACCACAGTATATACAACCTGTACACGGATGAAGATCCGCATGAGCCGCATCAATAATTTCTACAGTATGGCCTGCTTCTTCCGCTCCCCTGATAAACTGATCCGCCAGAAGATTGGATGATCCATGTTTATTCGGGCTCCCTTCCAGTACAACAATTTTCATAAAATGTGCCTCCTTCTGTTTTTCAAAATCACTTGTCTGTGATTAGCGTCGGCGTACACCAACGCTACTGAAAATTCTGCAAAAGTTTCGTGACAAAGGATTCCGTAATTTCGTAGATAGAATAGTGCACATAGTCTACATGGGCAAGCTCCATAGCCTTTTTCTGTTTGTCTGTGGCTGTCGTATAGGGATATACGCCGAACATAAACGGAAAAAACGCATAAAGAAATTCCTGGATGTCAACAGCAGTCATACGCGGGAAAAACTTTTCCAGGCAACAGATCACGGTCTGCATCGCATTGGAATATATCTTTTTGAATGCTACAAGATTCTCAATCCGGCTGTTTCCTTCCATGTCATAAAGATTCATAGACATCAGTTTCAGCATACATCCCCGCCTCTCCAGCGTATGAGCAAGTTCACCTGCAAACTCTGCGGCAGACAGGCAGCCATACCTGTCGAGAATGCCCCTTAGATCTGCCGCCCACGCTTCATGCTCCCGCCCCAAAAGAGCCAGGAAAATTTCCTCTTTCGTCTGAAAATAATTGTAAATAGACGTTCGGGTAAAAGAAGTCTTTGCTCCAATATCCCGAATTGTTATATCTTTAAAGCCCATCGTTTCATAAAGCGAAGCGCAGGCATTAATGATTTCTTCTTTTCTTGCATTCGTCAATTCTTCCGACCCTTTTGGCATAACTATTATTCCTACCTTTCTAACTGTTTAGGACACGTTTCGCCCAGGCTGCCGCTTTAGAACCGTTCACAAGTTCTCCTTTTTCCCAGGAAGCCGACGGGCAATGATCCCGCAAACTATTTTCTGCCTTTCTTATTCCGCTTCCGCCGGAAGTGGCAAAAGGAATCACTGTTTTTCCGGAAAAATCATAGCTTTCCAGAAATGTATCCACAATACGAGGCTCGACATACCACCAGATAGGAAATCCCACCAGAACCGTATCATACTGTTCCATATTCTGTACCGGTTCTGCAATGGCCGGACGACAGGCCGGATCATTCATTTCAATCGTACTGCGGCTGTTTTTATCCATCCAGTCCAGATCAGCTGACGTATAAGGCTGCTCAGGGCGAATCTCATACAAATCCGCATGGACAACATCTGCCATTTGTTTTGCCGCGCGGGCAGTTACGCCGCTTGCTGAAAAATATGCAATTAATGTTTTACTCATCTTAAACTCTCCTTTAAAATTTCCACAATTTCATCATGTTCCAGAACTTTGTATCCGCCCGGCATGATAAGAGTGCCGTCTGCGATACCTTCTATCATGTCCTCTGTCGCTCCCAGCTGTGAAATGTTCATTACAAGTCCCAGCTCATTCATCCAGTTCTCCATTGCCTGCAGACCTTCTTCCGCCACCTGTTCATCTGTCTTGCCTGACGGATCAACATCCCATACATTGACGGCAAACCGTTTGAACTTCTGCAGCCCATACGACAGAATATGACGATAATAAGGAAGCGAAACAGCAGCCAATGTCATGCCGTGAGTCGCATCTGTGTAAGCTCCTACAGACTGACCGAGCATGTGGACCATCCAGTCTGTAGATTTCCCCCTGGAAACCAACGTATTCAACGCCCATGTTGCCGTCCACATAATGTTGCTCCGCGCTTCATAATCCTGTGGGTCTTTATTGGCGATCCGACTGGAGTAAATAACAGAACGCATCAGACCTTCACTGATATAATCGCTTGTGTTATCGTCTTCTCCGGAAAAATACTGCTCACAGATATGATTAAAAATATCGTAAATACCGGATACCATCTGGTAATGAGGAAGGGTCAGTGTATATTTAGGATTCAGAACTGCAAATTTAGGCATAATGTTCTCATCCGCAAAAACATGGCCGATCTTCTGCTTTGTCTTATGATTTGTGATTACAGACCCGGCATTCATTTCCGATCCGGTTCCTACCATAGTCAGCACACACCCTACCGGAAGAGTCTCGCAGTCCGGTTCTTCAAAACGTATATAATATTTCTCCCAGGGATCTTCTTTACAATTAACAGAAACAGAAACTGCTTTCGCATAGTCGCAGACGGATCCCCCGCCAACTGCCAGCAGAAAATCTGCATTATGGTTTCTTGCAGTTTCAATGCCTTCATAGAGTTTATCCACTGTCGGGTTGGGCATAACACCGGAGATTTCCGCTACATTTTTTCCATTCTTTTTCAAAATTTCTACAACTTCATCATAAATCCCGTTTTTCTTAATAGACCCGCCACCATAGATCAGTATAACATTTTTCCCATACTTTGGCAGTTCTATGTTCAGATTATCCAGCGAATCCTCTCCAAAATAAAGTTTTGTCGGGTTACAATACGAAAAATTTCCCAGCATTTGCAGGTCCTCCTTTGATTTTTTATTCTGACACCATGTCAGTACATATACTATAACTCTATTCTGACATAGTGTCAATATTGTTCGCAAATTTTTTAACTTTTTATTCGCCGTAGTCTAGTTTACCGGCCACTGACATATAATACATAAAACAGGCTATTTACGAGGAATTTATGCTGACACGTTTCAAATCTTTCCGTCCATTTCGCCCTATTCTTCTTCCCCTTTTATTTGCAGGCGCATTTTTTTTCGGTCATCTGACCGGTTTTATCGTGGAGCAGGTTTTTCCCGCTGCCGCCGAAACATCATCGGAAGGAAACTGGGGACTTAGTTTTCAGGAGGAAGGCGAAGCGCCGATCGGAAACGCCAAAGCCGAAGATCTCAAAGAACTGAACGCCTACTATACAGGTGATACAGGTAAACAGATCATCTATCTTACTTTTGATGCAGGATATGAAAATGGAAATACCGGCGCTTTACTGGATGCTTTGAAAAAACATCACGCCCCTGCCACATTTTTCGTTGTCGGTAATTTCATAGAAGATAATCCTGATCTTATCAAAAGGATGGTAAAAGAAGGGCATACCGTCGGCAACCACACCTACAGCCACCCCGATATGTCGCAGATTTCTACAAAGGAAAGTTTTGAAACCGAACTTGGCAAGGTGGAGCTGCTTTATCAAGAGATAACAGGGAAAGAAATGACAAAGTTTTACCGGCCGCCGCAGGGCAAATACAGCCAGGAAAATTTAAAAATGGCCCAGGAACTCGGCTATCATACCTTTTTCTGGAGCCTGGCTTATGTAGATTGGTACGAAGAGGATCAGCCTTCCCGCGAGGAAGCCTTTGACAAACTGCTTCCCCGCATCCATCCGGGAGCTATTGTTCTTCTCCACAGCACTTCTTCTACAAACGCCGACATTCTCAACGAATTATTAACACGCTGGGAGAAAATGGGGTATGAATTTGGGGATTTAAATGATCTTGTCGCCGAAGAAGGATAGAAAGTAATAAACAAAAAAGAATACATAAATTTAAATCGGGACGGGGTTTTTATACTCCCGTCCCAAATGAAATCCATATTAAAGAATGTCAATATATTCCCCGGCAAGGGCTTTATTCATACTGCGCACTGCACAGAATTTTCCGCACATACTGCAAGTGTCGCTGTGATCGTCTTCCGGACTTCTGCTGTCACGGATCGCTTTGGCAGTTTCCGGATCCAGCGCGCACGCAAACTGCGCATCCCAGTCCAGTTTTCTCCTGGCATCCGCCATACGGTCGTCGATATCCCGTGCTCCCGGTACGCCTTTTGCTATATCCGCGGCATGGGCTGCAATTTTAGAAGCAATGATTCCCTGCTTTACATCTTCTACATTAGGAAGCGCCAGGTGTTCTGCCGGGGTTACATAGCACAGAAACGCTGCGCCGCTCATGGCTGCCACTGCTCCTCCTATAGCCGCTGTGATATGGTCATATCCCGGCGCAATATCTGTCACCAAAGGTCCCAGTACATAAAATGGCGCGCCCATGCAGATGCTTTTCTGCACTTCCATATTTGCAGCCACCTGGTCAAGCGGCACATGTCCCGGTCCTTCTACCATAACCTGTACATTGTGATCCCACGCTCTTTTTGTCAGCTCGCCAAGGCGCACCAGCTCTTCAATCTGGCACACATCTGTTGCATCCGCCAGACATCCGGGACGACATGCATCCCCAAGTGAAATTGTCACATCATATTTTTCACAGATGTCTAAAATTTCATCATAGTATTCATAAAACGGATTTTCTTCTCCCGTCATGCTCATCCAGGCAAAGACCAGGCTTCCTCCCCGGCTTACAATATTCATTTTTCTTTTATGTTTCTTAATCTGCTCAATTGTTTTTCGTGTAATTCCGCAGTGCAGCGTAACAAAATCCACGCCGTCCTCTGCATGGAGTCTGATCACATCAATAAAGTCTTTTGCCGACAAAGTTGCCAGATCTCTCTGATAATGAATAACACTGTCATAAACAGGAACCGTTCCGATCATAACCGGACACTCCCTTGTCAGTTTCTGACGGAAGGGCTGAGTATTTCCATGGCTGGACAGATCCATGATCGCCTCTGCGCCAAGGTTTACAGCGCTCATCACCTTTTCCATCTCAATATCATAGTCTTTGCAGTCTCTGGATACTCCCAGATTGACATTGATCTTCGTGCGCAGCATGCTTCCGATTCCTTCCGGGTTAAGGCATGTGTGCTTTTTATTTGCACAGATTGCCACCTTTCCTTCTGCTACAAGCTGCATTAATTTTTCTACCGGCATATTTTCCTTTTTTGCCACAATTTCCATCTGCGGTGTTACAATCCCTTTCCGGGCTGCATCCATTTGTGTTGTGTAGTTTTCCATCCGTAGTTTCCTCCTTATCTTTCTGTGTGCTCTGATGTGCCGGCCCTCCAGATTGTTCCGGCTTTTTTTCATTTCAGCAGTTCTATCCTGCCACCTTCAACAGTTTCATTGCGCCGCCTTTTTCCAGAATCGTAATCAGCAAAAAGGCAAGAATACTGCCTACTACCGTAGAAATCAGAAACGGCACGATATAGACAAACAATCCGGCCGGTTCCATCCCCATCAAGAATTTTGCTGCCGGGTACGCTGCCAAAGCCCCCAGGATGCCTGTCCCAAACACTTCGGCAAAGCAGGTTACGCCAAGTCTTCGGCACACCATATACACGATTCCACAGCACAGGGCACCTGCCATACTGCCCGGGAACGCAAGAATACTCCCGATTCCCATCACATTTCTGAGCAGACTTGCACAAAATGCAATTCCCACTCCCCAGCCCGGTCCAAGGGTTACCGCTGCCAGGATATTTACCATGTGCTGTACCGGCGCACATTTGCTTCCCGCCACCGGGAAACTGATCATACTCCCAACTACAGCCAATGCTGTCAGCACACCAGCCAGCACCAGCTTTCTCGTCGCATTCTTCTGCTTCACAAAAACGTCTCCTTCCTATTTGGCTGCTTCTTCTGCGTTTTCACTTCATTTCGCCTGCTTACACGCAAAAGCGCTGCCAGGTACTCTTTTTATAGTTCTTCTTTAGCGTCGGTGTACAAGGGGCTAAAATCTCCCCTTCACCGACCATGTTGCCCCTTGTACACCGACGCTACGGGAATACGAGAAAATAAAAGAATTTTTTCAGAATGTTTCACGGAAAAAAAATAGAGTTCCACCGACGGAACTCTATCAATTACTCAATATTCATCCCTACGTTGGCATTATCCAAATCAGGTTATGGGTCGAAACAAACCAGTCTCCTCTCAGCCGGCTTCAGCCAGCTCCCCGTATCACTATAATTTTGTACTGGAATTATTATATCCCTGACATCTGGATTTTGCAACTGCTGCGAAGGAATATTTTCAAAATTACACACCATGTTTCGCAGTTGTTTTATGTGGGATTTCAATTTTACACACCGTAGTTTGCATTTTTACACAGGGTTATACATAAGTTGACACGTAGTTTATATGAAAAGTGTTACGTCACCAATTCACCAAACCACCGTTCAAACGAGGCATGGGCGCACATTTTCACTTCCACCTCCATCGCCCGATACTTCTCCATCAGCGTTTTTCCTTCTGCGGTTATCTCGCATTTTCCTCCGCTTCTGCCTCCCTGATGGCGGATCAGCAGCGGGGTCTCAAGCTCTCTTTCTGCTCGGTTTATGATTTTCCATCCTTTGCTGTAAGACATTTCCATTTTCTGACAGGCTTCTTTCATAGAACCGCTTTCTTCCAGGTGTTCTAAAAGTTTTATCAGTCCCGGTCCAAACACAGGTTCATCTGTGCAGACCTGCAATTTAACCACAGGCCTGAATTTCCGGCTTTCTTCTTTTTTATCCATTCTTTTCACCTTTTTAATTTTCTTCCAGGAGAAGAAGTCTCTCCGGAGCAATTGTCACAGCCTCCGGAATCCGGCAGCCGCCCCGCTCACTTTTCATCCACAAGCCTTTCTCCGCCTGTTGATCCGCCTTAAAAATAATCGTCTGTTCAAAGGGCGTCTCGGACTGCTCCACCGGCAGTACAGGAAAACGGTTGACTTGGTTTTCCCCTTCTGCTCCGCCTTCCCTCGACTTGCCTGCTGCCGGCAGGATATCATGGGCCCGTACTCCGATATACGCTGTTTTTTCCGAAACAGGTTCTGCCGTCCAAAGAGAAATCCCCCAGTCTTTTGCATAGACCTGAAACTGTCCTCTTTTTTCTATCTGTGAGATATTTTTGCATCCGGTCAATCTGGCAGCCGCTACTTTCCTGGGATTTTCAAACAGTGCTTTTGTATTGTCAGTGATCACATTTTTCCCTTTTTCCATGATCATCGTATCCGTACACAGCCGATAAATTTCATCTCTGTCATGGCTCACTAAAATGGTGCATCCTGCAAAATTCCGAATCCGCCTTTGCATTTCCAGCTGAAGTTCTTCCTTTAAATAGCTGTCCATAGCGGAAAACGGCTCATCCAAAAGCAGAATATCCGGCTCGCTGGCCAGTATTCTTGCCAAAGCCGTCCTCTGCTGCTGTCCTCCCGAAAGCCGGGTCGGATATTGTTTCTCCAATCCTCTAAGCTGGAACTGTTCCATCAACCCGGCGGCTTTCTGCTCTTTTTCCGCCTTTTTCCCCTGTATGCCGGCCATAATATTTTCTTCTACTGTCATATTGGGAAATAATGCATAATTTTGAAACAGATAGCCTACCTTCCGTTTCTGTGGAGATAGATCGATCTTTTTCTCACTGTCGTAAAACACTGTTTTTTCCGTGGCAATTCTTCCGTGATCCGGACGCACGATCCCGGCTACCGCCTTCAAAGTCATACTTTTCCCGCAGCCGGACGCCCCCAGGATCCCGAGACATCCGCCATTCATGGAAACTTTCATGTCCAGCATGTAATGTTTCAGTTGTTTTTGAAAATTGATCTCCAGCTGTTTCATCTTCAGCCGTTACCTCCGGTTAAATTTCTGGAAAATGTATGTCACATAGTTCATCCCTGTCACAACCAGAAAGGAGATCACCACCAGCACAATTACATACTGATACGCTCCCTCCATGTTTCCGGCTGCCACATCAGAATACACAGCCAGCGGCAGGGTCCTTGTCTTTCCCGCAATATTTCCCGCGATCATTGCCGTGGCACCAAATTCTCCCAGCCCTCTTGCAAACGCCAGGATCCCCCCTGATAAAATTCCGGACAGTGCATTGGGAAACAGGATTTTCCAGAAAATCTTCCATTCCGACATTCCAAGCGTCCGCCCAGCATCAATGAGATCGCCATTGACCTGCTCAAAGGCCCCTCTGGCAGAACGATACATCAAAGGAAAAGAAATCACTACCGCCGCCAGGACTGTCGCTCCCCACGAAAAGGCGATTTTCACCCCGAAAAACTCCAGAAAGAAACGGCCAATAGGCCGTTTCACTCCGAAGAGATAAAGCAGGAAAAAACCGGCTACCGTCGGCGGCAGGACCAGAGGCAGGGTCAAAATTCCGTCCCATATCATTTTCCATTTTTCATGACGGATCCTCACCACGAGAAACGCCGCCAAAATCCCGGCAAAAAACGTGATCACAATGGCAAGAGACGCCGTTTTTGCCGATATCAGAATCGGTGACCAGTCCATATCCTACCTCTTTATAAATCCGTAATCTTCAAATATTTGGATTGCCTCATCGCTTTTCAAAAATTCCACAAATTTCTCTGCCGCCTCTTTATTTTCGGACGCGGAAACAATTCCTACCGGATAAATAGCCGGTTCTGCCAGACTGTCCTCCGGAGCTTCTGCCACAACTTTTACTTTATCTGTAGTAGCTGCATCTGTTGCATATACAATGCCGGCCTGAGCGCTTCCCTCTGCAACCCAGTTCAGTACTTCCGTCACATTCGTTCCAAGGCTGGCTTTTGCCAGTACCTGATCCCACAGTCCCAGATTTGTCAGAGCTTCCTCTGAATACTGTCCAACCGGTACACTGGCAGGGTCTCCGATGGCAATGGTATCCGCCTTTGTAATATCTTCAAAAGAAGATAATTCCAACTGTGAATCAGCAGATGTGATCAGTACAATTTTATTTTCCAGTAGATCTGTCACAGAATCTTCTTCGATCATTCCTTCTTCCGTCAGGGCGTCCATCTGTTTTGTAGCCGCCGACATAAAGACATCCGCTTCCATTCCTTCTTCAATCTGAGTCTGCAGTTTTCCGGAGCTGTCGTAGGTTCCGCTCACTGTAATATCCGGATTTTGTTCCTCAAACATAGGAATCAGTTCGTCCTCATATGCATATTCCAGGCTGGCTGCTGCCGCAACGAGTATTTCCGTCTTTTCATCTTCTCCGCTTTCTTCCTGAGTATCAGCCTCAGTTTCTGACTGACTGCTGTCAGATGCATCTGTATTCTCCTCACTGCTTCCGCATCCTGCTGCCAGAACTGCCGTCATGGCTGATACCAGCAAAAGACTTACGATTTTCCTTTTCATTCTCTTTCCTCCCTGCTTTTTGCAAATATTAATCTTTTTGTAAATATTTATCTTTTCTCAAACTCTCAAATACAGTATACATCAAATTATTTTTAAAAACAATTCGCTTTCCGCAAAAAAATTTGCATCAGAAGCTTCCCATATCCTCTTTCCGGTCAATGTCTTTCAGCTCCCGCTTATCCGCCTCTACAACATAGACCTGCTCCGGGTATTTTCTCATGACAGCCCGGCCTCCTGTGTCGCCTTTTAATTCCAGCAATTCCCCGAAATATTTCTTTGGCCACAGCACCGGATTTCCCGGCTGTCCGTCTTTGCCGGCGCAGATGATCTTTCCCGGCCGTACTGCCGCCGCATTCCAGATTTTCTGAATCGTGGAGACCTTAAGTCCCGGCTGATCACACACTCCAAACAAAACACCCTCTACCTCTGGTTTCTCTCTTAAAACAGCCTGTAATCCAAGCTGCAGAGAATGGGAAATACCAAGGTGAGGCTCCCGATTTACGATTCCGCTGATGCCCCTCTTTTTTGCTTCCTCAAGGATCACAGCGTTTCCCGTCACGACAAAACGCTCTCTTCCGCAAAACGCTTCCAGTCTTTCCATAGAATACTGATAAAGAGGCTTTCCTGCCAGTACTTCCAAAAGCTTATCTTTCCCATACCTGCTTCCTGTACCCGCCGCAAACATAACTATGGCAAATCTGCCTTTTGCCGCCTCATAACACTGCACCGCTTCCAAAACACCGCCTCCGATGGCTCTTGCCTTGTCTGAAATCGTCCGGCAATGTTCCTTTTCACACCGTGCGTCAATATCCCCGATCTTCATTCCTTTTACCACAGAAACGCCTTTCTGCAGCATTCCCCGCACAATTCCGGACATTGCGGCATACACCGGCTCCCCTCCTGTATAGGCTGCAATCTGTCCTTTTTCCACCATATCGCCAATGGAGATCAGAGGCTCCATCACTCCGTCACCGGAAGCTTTCAAAAGCCTTTCCGTCGTGTAGCCTCCCACTTCACCCGGCACACCGGTATTGGGAAGCGCCGCTCCATCATAAATTACCTGTCCAAGGGTATGTCCCCGTTTCGTTTCCACCACACAGTGGCAGTCCTGTCCCGCATAAAATCCCGGGCCGACGCCGACCACAAACGGTGCGTCCGTTATTTTCGTCCCTAAATTCTTCTTTGCCAGGATAGCATCTACTACCACATCGGGACAAAATTCCTTTCGGATTTCTGCTGCCTCGTCTACGATCAGCGCAATATTTCCATCCCCCATCACTGCATATGCCTCATCCAGAGAATGGACCAGGCGCGCTTCCATATCCTCTACTTTGGCGCTTCCTTCGTACACCGCTCTGGAAAAAGCCACCGTTCTTCTTACAGTTAAAGGGGCTTCTCTTTCTGTCATAAGAATATTATGTCCGCTGTGGTAAAGCCGGGCAGCAATTCCTGTCGCCAGATCACCGGCTCCTCTTATTAATATTTTCATCTCTTTCTATGCTCTCCTCTTCCCTCAGATGGCAACTCCTGTGTATACCGACGGTCCAGATTCCCCAGACACAGGATAGGATTCTCGTATCCGCATTCCTGAAGAATCTCGCAGATCTCCCGGGCCGCTTCCTTTTTGCCTGGCAAATCTGTTTTATTGAAAATAAGGGCGTATTTCACCGCCTTATTCACTCCTTTTGCCCCGCCTCTCTGGTGCATGGCAAGTCTGGCAATATCCCATGGAAGAACCGGTTCCCCCATCTTTTTTCCCAAAATCCGAGCTGCCTCTTCCGCCCGAAAACAAACCTCTTCAAGGGGGCTTCCGATTGCATCCATGCCATACACATACAAAATACGTCCGGTTTCTTTCCGAAAGACCGGCTCCTGTTCTCCCGGCACCTTAAGCGGCATGTGCCGCGCTCCGTCCGCCTCTATCAAAACCGGACAGCTTAGCTGCAGCAATTTTTCCATCCAAACTTCATCCGGCATCTGCATTTTCCCTGCCCCCGCCTTCTTACCCAGAAAAATTTTTCCTTCCCGGTTTAAAATCTGTATCATCTTTTCTTCTGAAGGCTCCAGTAGAAAATAAGGTTTCTCCTCTGCATACATGTGCGTTGTTGTCGTCACCGCTGCCGGAAGATTCCGGGCATTATATTCCTCCACAAGAGCTTTGATAAGGGAAGTCTTTCCTCCCGCGCCTGCCACACTGATCCTCTCTGCAGCATCAGGACAGACTCCCAACGCTTCCAAAATGCCAGGAAAAGGGCATAATCTGCCCTTTTCCCACTTTTCCACGATCTTTTTTTCTTCTCTTTGCATTGTTTTTCTGCTATTCACCGCTTTTCTTCTATTCGCCGCAGTGATGTCCGCACCCTTCATGTGCCTCTCCACAGTCATGACCTTCTCCTTCATGGTGGTGGCTACACAATGTATCCGGATCATAGTTCAGCTTTCCTGCAAGATAAGCTTCCACCTGTTCATCTGCATTGCCGGAAGCTCCCGGCAAAAGCTCAATGCCTGCTTCCGCAAGAGCTGTCCTTGCTCCGCCGCCGATTCCGCCGCATATCAAAACATCTACTTTCTCCATTTGAAGAAAGCCTGCAAGAGCACCATGTCCTTGCCCGTTTGTATCCACGATATGACTCTCTGTCACCTTTCCGTCGTTTACTTCATAGACTTTGAACTGTTCCGTATGTCCAAAATGCTGAAATACTTCTCCGTTTTCGTAGGTTACTGCTATTTTCATTTTCATCCGCTCCTTTTTAGGCATTTTCTATCCCAGTGGGTCTTTTATTATAGTATCCCATCTGTCTTTTTAATTCAAGATTTTATATTTTTTCCAATGCGACTTCTATGGTTCCTCCGCAGACCATCCCCTCTTCCTCTGCCTGATCTGCTGTCATATCTACCTGAACAAGACGAAAGGCTCCGTCCTTTTCATCCGAGAGCATCTGTCTGCTTTTCTGCAGGATCTCGCTCTCCGCACATCCTCCGCCAATAGTTCCTATCTGCCTGCCATCCTTTAAAATGAGCATTTTCGTACCCACGCTCCTTGGAGCTGATCCCTTTCTGGAAACAATAGTCGCCAGCACAGCTTCCTCTCCGTTTTCCCTCGTTTCCAGGATGCCATCTAAAAGTTCTTCCGGATAGCCTCCTTTTGCCTGCTTTTTATTTTTTACTTCTATGATCTCTCCCAAAATAGATACTGCGATCTCTTCGGGAGTTTCTGCGCCAATGGCAAGGCCGATGGGCGTACATACCTTGCCAACTTTTTCCTGCGAAATTCCCAGCTGAATCATCTGTTCCTTGACAATGGCCGTTCTCCTTCTGCTGCCCATCATGCCTACATAGGCGCACTCTTCTTTCCGGTCAAGAACAGAATACAGGCATGCCGAGTCATAACGATGCCCCCTTGTCACGATCACCACATAAGTATCTTCATCCAGCTTTTCCTCTGCCAGCGCTTTCTCATAAGGGGCGCAGATTACCCGGTCCGCCCCTTCCTTTCTGGCACAGTCTGCAAACCCCGGCCGGTCCTCCAGAACCGTAACCTGGAACCCCACCATTTTCCCAATGGCAATAACAGGCATGGAAACGTGACCGCCTCCGCAAATGATCATTTTAGGCGAACAGCTGACCCGTTCCCGGAAAACACGCACTTCCTTCGGGAAAGATAAAGTTTCTCCATCTCTCACCAGCATCTTCTCGCCTGCCATTTTTCCGGTCAGAATCAGCGCTGTTTCCATTCCCTGCATTCCGTTTTCCAAATTCAGCTGCAATTCTTTGTAAAAATCCATTCCGGCTCCTTTGTTTCGTACATGATCAAACAGAATAAAATTTATTTCCCGAACCCGCAGTTTGGGAAAGTGCATACCGGACAGGAAAGGCAAAGACCGCCCTCTCCCATCTTTGTAAAATCATCTTCTGACAGTTTTTCGCCTGCCACGATCCTTGGAAGGACAAGATCAAAAATCGTCCGTTTTGCATACATCACACATCCGGGAAGGCCCATAATAGGAATATCCTCCTGTCCTTCTCTGCGGCAGTAAGCCAGCATAAACATGGCTCCCGGAAGAACAGGGGCACCATAAGTTATGACTTCATCTGCTGTCTTTTTAATAGCCAGCGGGGTCCGGTCATCCGGATCCACGCTCATCCCTCCTGTACACACGATCAGATCCGCCCCTTTTTCCATCCACTCCTGCGCCGCCCTGGCGGTCATATCGGCGTCGTCACTGCAGACAGTATTTCCCATTACTTCCACACCGTATTCCTCCAATTTCTGTCTGACAACAGGTGTAAATTTATCTTCAATCCGTCCGCGGTAAACCTCATTTCCAGTCGTTACAATTCCTGCTTTCCATTTCCGGAAAGGAAGAATCTGAAAAACAGGAGCCTCTCCGCCGATCTGGCGGATCCTTTCCATTTTTTCCTCCTCGATCACCAGGGGAACAACCCGCATGCCTGCAATCTTATCTCCTTTTCTCACAGGAAAATTTCCATGCCTGGAAGCAATGACGATCTGCCCAAGTCCATTCATCTGATCCAGTTTCCTGGTGTCCACTTTCAGTACACCATCTGCAAGGGCTGTCAACTCAATTTTCCCTTCTTTGACTTCGGAACGTTCCATCCATTCTCCCTGACAGACTTCTCTTAAAATTTCCGCCGCCTCATTTTCATGGAGCATTCCCTCCTGCTTCTCCCATACATACAGGTTTTCTTTTCCCACAGACAGGAGCACAGGTATATCCTCTTCCGTCACAATATGCCCTTTCCGGAACACTGCATCTTTTACTTTTCCCGGAATGATCTGGGTGATGTCATGGCACAGCACACTCCCCACCGCATCCTCTGTACGAATCAGTTTCATTTTTCTCCTCCATTTCCGCATTCTCCGGCTCTTCCTGCCAAAATATCCAGTCCATGTTCAAGATACGGCAGCACACCTTCCAGATTTTCCCGGACAGCCTTGGGGCTGCCCGGAAGATTGACAATCAATGTCTTCCCCCGGATGACAGACACACCTCGTCCGAGCATGGCCTTTGGCGTGATCTGAAAAGACATCCACCTCATAGCCTCCGCAATGCCCGGCGCATTTCTGTCCGCCACCGCAAGAGTTGCCTCCGGCGTACAGTCTCTTGGAGAAAATCCGGTTCCGCCGGTAGTCAGGATCAGCTCTACCTTTTCTTCATCACAAAGCCAGATCAGTTCCCTTTCTATCTGATTTTGCTCATCCGGCAAAAGGATCACATCTCCTACTTTATATCCGGCCGCTTCCAGCATTGTCTTCACAAGAGGACCGCTTTTATCTTCCCGCTCCCCTGCATACCCTTTATCGCTTAACGTAATGACTGCTGCCCGCTTCCCATTCTCCGATCTGACGCTTGTTTCTTTTCCCTTTTCCATTACCATATTTGCAGTTCCTTTCCATCTCCCGGCTCCTGCCTTTGCGTTCTTCCTTCGCCGCCTATACGGATTTCTTTCTTTTCATTTCGAAAATCTCCGCTTTTTCCTCCGGTCTTATGAAGCAGATAAATACCTGATATCTCCATGGACTTATCCAGTGCTTTGCACATATCGTATATCGTCAGCAGCGCAGTACTCACACCGGTAAGCGCTTCCATTTCCACCCCTGTCTTGCCGTGTATTTTCACTTTACAATAACAGTAGATCGCACATTCTTCCGGCTGCATTTCAAACGTAATCTTACATCCGGTGATGGGAAGGATATGACACATGGGAATCAGCTCAAACGTCCGTTTTGCCGCCATGATCCCCGCTGTCTGGGCAACCCCGAGAACATCTCCCTTCCCCACAGTTCCTCTCTTGACTGCGTCAAATACCTCTCTGCTCACAAGGATTTTTCCTACCGCTTCTGCTTCTCTTTCCGTTTCCTCCTTGCCGCTGACATCCACCATCACTGCACGGCCGTTCTCCTCAAAATGTGTCAGTTCCATTGCTTTTTCTCCCTTTTCTTTTCAGGGCATACGAAAGCTGCCCGCTCAATCTTCGTTTTGTTCTTATTATATAGGGAACAAACAAAAATAACAAGTTTCCATGTCTTTCTCCTCCGTTCCATGGTATACTTTCATCAGATGGACAAAGGAGGTAAACAAAAATGCTGGAAAAGTTACTGACTCTGCCAGGATTTATTTACGAAGCTGACGGGGCATATTATTATCTGGGAAAATGGATCTGCAAAGAATGTACAAATGTAGACGAAACTGATTGTGTAACGATGTATCAAATGTGCCGTGCGGGAGGCGAAGAAAAGGAAGCATCCTTCTATTTTCAGAAAATCCGGGCTTACAGTGATTTCGCTCTGGACATTCCCTACAATCCGGCACTGATCCGCGAGAACATGGAGAAACTTCTGGCAGGTCTTTCAGAGAACGGACAGAAAAACCTGGATAAGCAAATACAGCTGGTAGAAACCGACGTACAGTAGTCTCTGTGCTCCGGGAACCAACTGGCAAAAATGTAAAATAATCTCACACAAAAAGAGGCAGAAATCCTACTGTCTCTTTTTTCTATTCCCGTTTTATCCATTTTTGTCATTTTAAACATCATAGTTCTGTTCTTTTTCGTCGTTCAAAACAACATTTTCACTATTTTATCATATTATATTGACCTTTATTTTCACCTGTGATAACATTTTTACAGTTATTACAAAATCATATTCTCATCATTACAAATATTCAAGTATCAATATTGTCATTTAAAATAACAAAGGAGTTATCACTTATGAAAAAATTATCTCAGAGCCTCCTGGCTTCTACTGTTACTGGTAAGAGAAAAGAAAAGAAAATCACACAGCAGCAGCTTGCTGATCTCACCGGGATCAACCGGGGAATGCTAAGCCGCCTGGAACAGCAGGACTATATTCCTTCTATCGAACAAATAGAAAAACTGGGAGAAGTACTGGATTTTGAAGTAACAGATCTGTTTGTTTCTTCCGAGCCGTCCTCCTCTTCCCTTCCGGTAGAACGCACTTATCGGATCGCTGTTGCCGGAACCGGATATGTAGGTCTTTCCCTGGCTGTTCTCCTTTCCCAGCACCATCATGTTACAGCTGTGGATATTGTTCCGGAAAAAGTAGAAAAAATCAACCATAAGATCAGCCCTATCCAGGATGAATATATTGAAAAATACCTGGCGGAAAAGAAATTAAATCTTACTGCAACTACCGACGGAACTGAGGCGTACAAAGATGCTGATTACGTCATTATCGCCGCGCCTACAAACTACGACAGCAAGAAAAATTTCTTTGACACTTCTGCCGTAGAATCGGTTATTGAGCTGGTTATGAGTGTGAACGATCATTGTACGATGATCATCAAATCCACTATTCCGGTTGGCTATACTGCATCCGTGCGTGAAAAATATCATACAGACCGCATTATTTTCAGCCCGGAATTTCTCCGGGAGTCCAAGGCACTGTATGACAATCTCTATCCAAGCAGGATTATCGTCAGCTGTGATGAAAACACCCGCCACGCTGCACAGCAGTTCGCCGCACTCCTTCAGCAAGGGGCTATCAAACAAAATATCGACACTTTATTCATGGGATTTACAGAAGCAGAGGCTGTAAAGCTGTTCGCCAATACCTACCTGGCTCTTCGTGTTTCCTATTTCAACGAACTGGACACCTATGCAGAATCCAAAGGGCTTAACACCCAGGAGATCATCAGCGGCGTCTGCCTGGATCCGCGTATCGGCACACATTACAACAATCCATCTTTTGGATACGGCGGCTACTGCCTCCCCAAAGATACCAAGCAGCTTCTGGCTAATTTTGCAGATGTTCCGGAAAATCTCATTGAGGCCATTGTAGAAAGCAACCGTACCAGAAAGGATTTCATCGCTGACCGCGTGCTCCATATGGCCGGATGTTACTCTTATGAAGACGGAGAATTTAATCCATCCCACGAAAAGATGGCAACCATCGGAGTTTACAGACTGACTATGAAGAGCAATTCTGACAATTTCCGACAGAGTTCTATCCAGGGTGTCATGAAACGAATTAAGGCAAAAGGAGCTTCCGTCATCATCTACGAGCCGACTCTTGAAAACGGCAGCACTTTCTTCGGAAGCAAAGTGGTAAATAATCTGAAAGAATTTAAGAAAAAATCTGACTGCATTATTGCCAACAGATACGACAGCTGCCTTGATGATGTGGCAGAAAAAGTCTATACAAGAGATTTGTTTAAGAGAGATTAGAAAAAGTTCGATCTTTTCCAAGAATCAAAAGGTGTTCAGGCCCCTTCCATTTTGAAGGGGCTTGAATATTTTACACGCTTATTTCACTGCTGCCACCCCTTCGGCAATCCACTTCTGCACCAAATCCGTACTTTCTTTTACAGCCAGAGCGATTTTTTCAACAGTCATCCCCATTTCTGATAATGTCACAGCGGTTTCTTTTTTCGCTTTCATCTCGCCCTGTTTCTTTCCGCGCTCTTCTCCTCTTCTTTCCCCACGTTTCTCTCCGCGCTTTTCCCCAACTTCAATTCCTTCCTGATAAATTTCATCCATTTCACGGCACATATCCTCTACTCCTTCCGATGTTTCCTTTAACTCCCGTACACGCTCTGCTAATAAGAGGCGCTTTCCCTGCTGCCCGTCCATTCCCTGTCTATATCTTATTTTCTTTACGATTCAGGAAAGAAACCTCTTTGCTGTATAAACAAGTACAAAAGCATTGAGATATCTCTCCTGATGTGCATTTAGAAAATAAGATACAGGAAACAACACATACCGTTCCTGCGAAAGACACAAAAGATAATTAAAGATATAATGCTTTAAATACATGTTAACATATGTAATCAGATTTGTCTATGAGTTTGACATAATTGTTGTATATCTTTTCTCCTGCTCCCTGCCCAATAGACAGTTATGGCAGAATCAGATATAATGTGAAATAGATTTACGCCGGCAGCGCAATACACATCAGGAGGACTGAATCATGAAAAAAAGAATACTTTGTTATGGAGACTCCAATACATGGGGTTATAACGGTGAGACAGCAACCCGTTTTCCGGAAGATATACGCTGGACAGGACAGCTGCAGACACTTCTTGGGGAAGAATGGACGATCATAGAAGAAGGAATGTGTTCCCGCACCACTGTGTTTGATGACCCGATCATAGAAGGAACAAATGGTCTGAAATATCTGCATCCCTGTCTTTCTTCTCAATCTCCCATTGATTATCTTATCATTATGTTAGGAACCAATGACTGTAAGCAGCGATTTGCCCTGACTCCAAAAAATATTGCTGAAGGACTGAAGCTTCTTGTCAAAAAGGCAATGCAGCCCGGTTTCTGGCGAAAGGAGCCTCGTATTCTTCTGATCGCGCCGGCTCCTATTTGTCCGGAATGCGAATCCTCGCCAACCGGAAGAGATACCGGAATCTGCAGCGAGCGTTCGCAGCATCTTGCTTATGAATACGAACTTGTGGCACAGGAATTTGACTGTAAATTTTTAGACGCTGCTCCATATGTCACCATGAACAAGACAGATTATATGCATTACGACGCGGAAAGTCATGGACGTCTGGCGAAAGTTCTCGCTGATTTTTTAAAGAAAGAATTATAAAATTTTCTTGACATTCTCTTCAGAAATGTTATAGTAAAAATACTTATACGACTGACGGAAGTGGAATTGACCACAGGAAGTATAGGAAGAAAGCGCCGACCGTCTGGGCATCACATGTGCCCGGATGGTCGTTTTTGTTTGTACATTTAGCGCTCTTCCGGGCCGGAGATACGGAAACAAGAAATCTTGCGAAGTCATTTCTTCGCCCTGAAAAAAGGAGGAATATCCAATGATACAAATGGAACAGTGGAATGGATTTGAAGGACGGCTCTGGAAAGAAGAAGTCAATGTGCGAGACTTTATCCAGAACAACTATAAACCTTACGACGGAGACGCTTCTTTTCTTGCCGGACCCACAGAATCTACCCGGCTTCTCTGGGAAGAACTTAAGAAACTCCAGAAAGAAGAGCGTGCAAAAAATGGCGTCCTGGATATGGATACCGATGTGGTTTCTACTCTTACTTCCCATGGTCCAGGCTATATCAATGAGTCTTTAAAGGACCGTGAGCAGGTTGTCGGACTGCAGACAGATAAACCTCTGAAGCGCGCTTTCATGCCTTTCGGCGGGATCCGCATGGCAGAGGAAGCCTGCACCTGCAATGGCTATACGCCCAGCCCGGTACTTCACAAATTTTTTACTGAATATCATACTACCCACAATCAGGGGGTATTTGATACCTACACGCCGGAAATCAAGAAAGCCCGCCATAACAAGATCATCACCGGACTTCCGGACACTTACGGCCGTGGACGTATCGTAGGGGATTACCGCCGTGTCGCTCTCTATGGCATTGATTTTCTGATTGCCATGAAGGAGGAGGACTATGACCACTGCGGCTATGGTTCCATGCGTGACGATATTATCCGCCAGAGGGAAGAACTGGCCCAGCAGATCCGCGCCCTGAAGCAGATGAAGGAAATGGCTGCCCTGTATGGTTTTGACATTTCTCAGCCTGCAAGAAATGCAAAGGAGGCAGTACAGTGGCTGTATTTTGGTTATCTGGCTGCCATCAAGACCCAGAACGGCGCTGCCATGAGTGTGGGACGTATTTCTACCTTCCTGGATATCTATATCCAGCGTGATCTGGATGCAGGAATCCTTACAGAAGAAGAAGCGCAGGAACTGATCGATCATTTAACCATGAAATTCCGCATGGTTAAATTTGCCCGGATCCCCTCCTACTATCAGCTCTTCTCCGGCGATCCGGTATGGGCGACTCTGGAAGTGGCCGGCATGGGACAGGACGGTCGTTCCATGGTAACACGGACCGACTACCGATTCCTTCACACTTTGGAAAATATGGGGCCGTCCCCTGAGCCGAATCTGACTGTGCTTTATTCCTCCCGGCTTCCGAAACAGTTTAAAGACTATGCATCCTATATTTCCATTGAGACCAGTTCCATCCAGTATGAAAATGACGACGTTATGCGCCCTATATGGGGAGATGATTATTCCATCTGCTGCTGTGTCTCCGCAACCCAGACCGGAAAGGAAATGCAGTTTTTCGGTGCGAGGGCAAACCTTGCAAAATGTCTTCTTTACGCTATTAACGGCGGAGTAGATGAAAAGACAAAGGAACAGGTAGGGCCGGAAAGCCGTCCCGTTACTTCCGAATATCTGGACTATGATGAAGTGATGCACAAATTTGACAGTATGATGAGCTGGCTTGCCGGACTCTATGTCAATGCCCTCAACCTGATCCAGTACATGCACGACAAATATTACTACGAAGCAGCCTTAATGGCTCTTATCGATACAGATGTACGGCGTACTTTTGCCACCGGAATTGCCGGATTCTCTCATGTGGTGGATTCTTTGAGCGCTATCAAATACGCAAAGGTAAAGACCATTCGTGATGAAAATGGGATTGTAGTAGATTACGAAACCATTGGTGACTTCCCCCGCTATGGAAACGATGATGACCGGGCAGATGATATTGCGGTATGGCTCCTTCATACATTTATGAAAAAGCTGAAACAGCACCATACCTATCGAGACGCCGAGCCGACTACTTCCATTCTTACGATCACTTCCAATGTGGTTTACGGCAAAGCAACCGGCTCTCTTCCGGACGGGCGAAAGGCAGGAGAACCGCTCTCTCCGGGAGCAAATCCAAGCTACGGGGCAGAGCAAAACGGTCTTCTTGCCTCTCTTAATTCGGTTGCTAAACTTCCCTATGAATGGGCTCTGGACGGTATTTCCAACACCCAGACCATCCATCCTGACGCACTGGGCCATGAAGGGGAAGAACGTATAGAAAATCTGACCCACATTCTGGACGGATATTTCACTCTGGGAGGCCACCACCTGAATGTCAATGTATTCGGCATGGAAAAGCTGATCGACGCTATGGAACATCCGGAAAAAGAAGAATATGCCAACTTTACGATCCGCGTATCCGGGTATGCGGTAAAATTTATTGATCTTACAAAGGAGCAGCAGCTGGATGTTATTTCCAGAACCTGCCATGGAAAAATGTAACTCTACAGGCGGACGCAGCATACAGGGACTGGTCCATTCCACAGAAAGCTTTGCTTCTGTGGATGGCCCCGGCGTCCGCTATCTCATTTTTTTCCAGGGCTGCCCCATGCGCTGCCGCTTCTGCCACAACCCGGACACCTGGCAGACAGATCCGCAAAAGGCGCTTTCTGCTTCTTTTCAGGCTCCGGAAGAACTGATCCGAAAAGCACTCCGCTTTCGTCCTTATTGGGGTACAGAAGGCGGAATCACTGTCAGCGGAGGGGAACCGCTTCTGCAGATGGATTTTCTCCTGGAGCTGTTTCAAAGAGCAAAAGCGGCAAATATACACACCTGTCTGGATACCTCCGGAGCACCTTTTACACATGAGGAACCTTTCTACAGTCAGTTTCTGGAGCTGATGAAGTATACGGATCTTGTGCTCCTGGATCTGAAGATGATGGACAGGGAGGGGCACCAGTCTCTCACCGGACGGGATAACGACAACATCCTTGACATGGCCCGTCTCCTTGATAAACTCCATGTACCTGTCTGGATCCGCCATGTTCTTGTCCCGGGAGTAACGGATGATGAACAGGATCTTCGAGATATGGCTGCATTTATCCAATCCCTTCAAAATGTAAAACGTGTGGAGGTTTTACCCTACCACACGCTCGGTACTTATAAATGGAAAGAACTTGGTCTTTCCTACTCTCTGGAAAATGTAGATCCGCCCTCCTTAGAAGAGGTAAAGAAGGCAAAAGAAATTCTGCACGCTTTTTAGTGCACTGCCGTCTTATAGTAATCATTTTCAATGATCAGCTCTCCAAGGCGGAGCCTGCATTCCACCAGATATTTCATATTTTCTACATAAATCTTCTGCTCTTCCGCGCTCATGGCGACACTGCCGGAAGGGGTAAAGGTGCCTGTGTATCGGTCATAGGCGCCTTTTTCAGTGAGCCAGGAATTAGAGAAAAAGATGACAACCGGGTCATTTTCGGACATAACATCTGTTCCGGCCAGCATGCGCGAATCATATGTTTCGCCCAGCAAATTTAAAAGAGTAGGAAGAATATCTACCTGTGAGCAGGGCTTCTCAACTTTAACCGGCTCTTTTATACTGGCTGACCATAAAATCCATGTATTTTTGTAGACGTCGAAATCCACGTTCTGTTCATCCAGCATTTCCAGAGTATCCGTACCAAAAGACCTGCCTGCCAGCTCTTCCAGGATATCCAGATCCGAATAGGGAATATGATCCGGCGCCATTACAAGCAATGTCCGATCGGCAATTCCTGCTTCCTCCAGTTTTTCTATCAGGCTCGTCATTCCTTTTTCCAGCTCCAGTCCCGCTGCAATATAAGCCTTCGTCTTTTCAGAATAAGGCAGATTCGCCACTGCCTCCTGATTCCTTTTTGACATCTCATTGCTGTCGAATCCATAAGGAAGATGCCCGCTTAAAGTAAGATAATAAATGTTGAATGGCTCTTTATCCACATAGTCGGCAAAAGACTGCTGTATCATATAATCGTCAGACTGCGGCCAGTATTCATGGCCGCTTTCGTCAGTTTCCTTGACAACGGGCCGCCCACAGGCATCCGCCTGTCTCCACTCATATCCCAGATTTGGATGAGACAAATCCCTGCCATACATATTTTCATTAAAATGATATCCGATCGAGGTATAGCCTTTTTGATTCAGCCGGTTGGCTAATGTAAAGGGAAGGCTTGTCCCCTGTTCTCCAGTCTCGCTCATACTGACCGGAAAGGCTGCTTTCGGATAAAGTCCTGTCAGATTCTGAAATTCACCGCCGGAAGTACTGGTAAAATGCAGTGTAGAATAAAAATTCTCAAACACAAATCCCTCTGTGGAAAGTTTATAGAGCGTAGGAGTCAGCTCCGGATCAATCATGTAGCCGCTGAATCCTTCCGCTGTTATGAAAATGACATTATACCCTTCAAACATTCCCGTATATTCATTCTGCCTTGTAGGGGTCAGACTGCCAAAATACTCGCTTAGCCATGCTGAGTCCTCTGTGGCAGCCGCTGCCTGCAGAGCAGCAAAATCAATGTCCATTTCATTATAGGGATAGTCTTCCTCTGCCGGAGTTTCCTGATTCTTCACTGTCTCCTGGGCTTCTTTCTGGATATCAGGCGTATCCTCACCAGAAGTCCCCCATATACTGTGCTTGATATCCAGACGGAGCATAGTGATCATTCCCAGCTGCTCCACCTGATCTTCTGTATGTGTATCTGTCTGATAGAGTTTTTCAGGCGTAAAGTCACCTTTCCACGGATAGAAAAAAATAACGCCAAGCATAGCAAGATGGAGAATTATCGCCGCTGCCATGCAGATCCCGGCCATAAGAAATTCCGGTTTCTTTCTATCTTCCTGACTTTTTAGGCGCAAATGCAAAACAGTATAGCAGCCAACTGGAACAACAACCATCAGAAAAAGACCGGGGATATGAACAATCAGGGCATCCCGCACCGCCGCATTGTAATCCAGCAGATGATTTCCCGCTGCTGTTTCCATACCGCTTATAATTTGATAATATTGCTGGAGGATCTCCTTACAGAGGCATTCCACCGCAAAGATAACTGACAGACAGATGACAACAATCATGCCGGCAACTTTTGCTACTTTCTCCGGAAGACAATACAAAATAGCGGTACACACCATTCCAAAAGAAGCGGCAGACAGAAAGAATATAGGGAAATATCTCATATCCAATCCCATATACAAATGAAATATTACCTCTATGAAAGCTGTCAGCCCTGCAACTGACAGCGTAGTTTTTCTTGCTTTTCGTACTTTCTCTTTCATTTCTCTCACTCTTTTCCTGCTGGAATTAGCCGATTCCACCAAAAAAGATTCCTAGAACATATACTGCAAATGTAATACCGACAAATAAATACTTCGTAACCGGCTCCAGCCATTTCCCAATCTTTTTTTCTCTTCCCATCTGAATCTGTTCCCTTGCATAGCCTTTGGGGCAGATCCAGAAAAACATCACTGCTGCAATAAGAGCTCCCAGCGGAATAATATAAATCGATACCGCATCCATCCATGCTCCTACTGTATCTCCGCTTTCAATAAACACAGCTACTGCTGCGGCGATCAGGGCAACAATGCATACTGACGTTCTCCGTGACAGCTTCAGCTCGCTTTGCAGCGCCTCAATGGGCGTCTCAAAAAGATTCATAAGCGAGGTTACCGCTGCAAAAATTACCGCAATAAAGAAAATTACTGCGAACAAAGCCCCAAAGGGAATCTGCTGAAATACTGCCGGAAGAGTAATGAACATCAGCGGAGGTCCGCTCCCTACATCCAGTCCAAAGGCAAATACCGCCGGAATAACAACCATTCCTGCAAGAAGGGCTGCACAGGTGTCAAAAAGAGCAACATTACCGGCACAGCTCACCACATCTATATCCTTTTTCAGATAGCTTCCATAAACAATCGTTCCTGATCCGGCAAGAGACAGAGAAAAGAACGCCTGACCCAGCGCATAAACCCATGTCTGAATATTTCCAAGCTCTTCCCACCTTGGCACAAACATATAACGATAGCCTTCTGCAGCGCCGGGAAGCATGACTACACGGATCAGCAGCAAAATGAAGAAAATAAAGAATATCGGCATCATCACTTTATTCATTTTCTCAATTCCCTTGCTGACTCCCATGAGCATAATAGCAAAAGTAAGCGCAAGTCCCAGAAAATGCCATCCTATACTTCCAAAGTCAACTGCAAGTTCCCCGAAATAAGCTCCCATATCTTCTGCCTGCATCAATTCTCCGGAAATCGTTCCCCAAAGATATTTCAAGAACCACCCCACCACAACAGAATAACCAATAGCAATTCCCAGAGAACCAAGAACTGGGATCATTCCAATAATCTTCCCTGGAATACGGCCCTTCGGCCCAAACCGCATCTCCATTGCTTTTGTAAAAGCTCCGACAGGACCGCATTTTACACTTCTTCCGAAAGCCATCTCACCGATGACTCCTGAAAATCCAAGCAGGATAACAAAAATAAAATACGCGATCAAAAATGCTGATCCGCCAAATTCACCGGTCCGATAAGGAAACATCCATATATTTCCCATTCCCACTGCCGAACCGACACACGCTATGATGAATCCCAGACGAGTCCGAAATTCACCCCTCGCATCTGTTTCCTTCTCTTTCATTTATTTTCCCATTCCTTTACTTCTTCGTTAAATTGTATACACTATATGTTCTGAAATCAGTTTATACAAAGGTATAATAATCGCACCGTGGTTATTATATCACATTTTTCTATAATCGTGCCTGTCAATTTTACACAGGGCTTTTCACAATTTTACACAGGGTTAAATGCAGTTTGGGACGTAACACTTTTTAACTTTACTACGTGTCAGTTTACAATTCCCACACAATTCGATCGAGTAGGGGAGATTTTCTCTCCCCTCTCACACCACCGTACATGCCGTTCGGC
>OIYU01000174.1_pt1 | contig 51695 bp, 38 predicted proteins | sample 1588321 | NCBI WGS metagenome assembly OIYU01 (sample SAMN03283258) | human gut metagenome | biome: human-associated habitat; material: feces | host: Homo sapiens | place: USA | collected 2013 | reverse complement strand
AAATCCTTTATTTATCGATAAGATCCGATGGTGGAAATTAGTTTTTCATTTAACCTTGCCTTAAACCATTTTTTTTGGAAAACCTCAAAAAAGCTTGATTTTACGGGCTTTTTCGGGCTTTCCAATTTTTTGATTTTTTCAAAAAATGGCTTACTACACCATTTCTACACCAATTTCAGAATCGGGGACCTCCAAAATCCCCTGTAAATTCAAGGAAATCTGAGTTAATTTACTACACCATCAAAAGCAGAAAAATCCGATTTTTTTCATGTTTTTCACCATCATGCCCCTAAAAACTCCATTGCCGGGACAGAAGTTTCCATCACATGATCTGAACCAAATCCATCTTCGCAATCTCTTTTTCAATCCTGGACTGGTCTGTGATGTGGTTATAAACTTCCATCGTGACACTAATGTTCGCATGTCCCATCACGTACTGAACGACCTTCATATCTAGATCCGTCTCTGCCATCCGAGTACAGGCCGTATGTCTGAGAATGTGGGCGGAAATGTGCGGCAGCTCTTCCGGCTTTCTCCTCTCCCGCTTTGCCCGCTCATTTTCTTCCTCATTATACGCCTTCACAATATCCCGGAGAATAAAGTTCACGGTAGTGGGCATCATCGGACGTCCGCTCCTGCTCATGAATACGAAATTCGAAAGCCCTTCGATTTTCACATCTCTGGGAATCCCCATCTGAAAATTCAGCCGTCTCTGGGTCTCAAAGGCTTTTGCCACCATTTTGCTCATGGGGATCTCCCGGATCCCGGCTTCTGTCTTAGGCATGGTCACATGAAAATCACACCCGTCTCCATAGTTCTTGTAGATCAGCTGATGATTCACGTATACGGTCCTGGTCTTCAGATCTACGTCCTTCCAGGTGAGTCCGATCAGTTCTCCACAGCGGAGCCCGGTTCCGATCATCACTTGCAAAAGAGGCAGATAGATATGGAATACCTCGCTGTTCTTAACATAGTTCAGCAGATTTTTCTGCTGGTCAAAGGACAGGGCGGTGCGTTTCTTTTCTGGTTCTCCATAATCTCCCAGCGTTCTCTTGGCCGGATTCTTCCGGATGATATCATCATCTACAGCCACCTCAAAGCTCGGTAAGATCATATTATGGAGAAACTTGATGGTACTGTGGGAATATTTCTGTTTGCTCAGCCGGGAATAAAACAGGCGTACATGAGATGGTCTTACCTGTACCACTTTCATCTGTCCGAGTTCATTCCTCACAAGACTGTTCCACATCCTTCTGTAATTGGCCTGTGTACTCTCCGCCAGCTTTCTGGTATCCATGTGGATCTCAAACAGGTCATTGAGAGTCATGTTCTTGCATTGGGTATCGGTCAGAATTCCTTCGCTCTGGTCTTTCTCAATCTCTTTTTCTTTTTTCCTGAGTTCAGCCAGATCCGGAGAATAAACAGCCAGGCGTCTGCCGGTCCGTTCATCCTTGTACCGGTACATATAGAGTCCATCCTTGCGCTGGGATTTCCCGGTCCTCAGATTTCTTCCTCTATTGTCTTTTCTTGCCACAAAACCATTCCTTTCTGGAACAGTTCAGCCATCTGGTGTCAGGAGACGGATTTATGCTTGCATAAAAATCCGGTGACTGACATCCAGATGTGATGAGCGCCCGTGAATGAGCAAAACAATGGCGGCAGCCATCATTAGCACGTAAGTGCGGTTTTGCGAATGGCGCGTGCTGAACTGTTTCTTCTGTAATACTCACACCTCCCTGTTGTGGGGAATGGTCTTGTCCTGTCTATGAAAAGTATAGCACAAAACCATCCCCACGCACATCCGTGTTCCTTTATTCCGCTATTGCTTCCAGATATTTCTCCACCTTCTGTACGGAGTACAACACCCGGCGGCCGATGGTGATCCGGGCTCCCGCATCTTCCGCAATCTTCCTTGCAGTCATCTGTCCGCAGGAAAGCATAGCGGCCAGACCTTCAATATCCACTGCCAGACGGCAGTTGCTCTCTCTTTCTTTTGTCTGTCTCATTTACCTCATCTCCTCCTTTATTCTTTTCTGCATCCGCCCCAGCTTTTCCTGAGCCGTACGTTTCCGTAAACTCTCACCTTTAAACTGAACCGGCACGCACATCTCCAGCAACCGGTCATAAATCCTGGCATGCGCTGTATCCTGCGGATTCTTTAACTCCTGCAGTGTCAGATTGGTCGTCGCGATCAGGGGCTTCCCACTCCGATATCTTCCATCGATCACCGCATAGATCTGTTCCAGTCCGTACTCTGTCCCCCGCTCCATTCCAAAATCATCCAGAATCAGCAACGGAACTCTGCACAGATTTTTTATGTATGTGTTCTTCTCTGAAAAATTAGCAGACAGATCATTCAGCACTTCCGCAAAATTGTTCATGCGCACTGCTATCTCCTGTTCCAACAGTGCATTGGCAATACAGCCCGCCAGAAAACTTTTTCCGGTTCCCACTGCTCCCCAGAAGAGGTATCCTATATTTTCCGCCTTCATTGTTTCCCAGTCTTTCACATATAGTTTCGCAATCATGGTATTTTCGGAAAGTCCCTTATCATTCTTAAATGTCCATTCCTTCATGGATCTATTCGAGAAACAATGTTCCTTCAATTCTCTGACTACAGCTTCATGACGCTGCTGTTCCCGGTACTGTTCCTCCTCTTTTCTCTTTTGCCTCCGGCACTCACATTCACGCGGATGTTTTTTTATTCCCAAAACTCCAATTTTCTCCTGATCGAAATAAGCCTCCTTCGGTTCATGGCATTGTCCACAATACAGGAGCCCGTCTTCTCCGATGTAATCCTTCCCGGTTCTTTCTCCCTGCTGAATCATGTTCTTTACTGTTTCTTCTACCATCTTGTTCATAGACTGTCCTCCTCACTGCAGGTATAATCCGGAATGTTTTTTACCGGGGCTGACCGCTCTGCCCATCTTCTCAAGGTAGCGGCATGATCGGCATATTGCTTTCCACTGGAACGCATATAACTGGACAGTTCCTCGATCAGCCTGTCTAATTCCCGGATCTCCTGTTTCAATTCTCCATATTCTGTTTCGGAGAGAAACACATTGTGATATTTACCATAGGCAGAGTGCGCTTCTCTCTCTTTATTTATTTGACTATATATCATTTGACTATTACTCATTTTATTAGGGGATACTTTTCTATCCCTCACAGGGACAGTTTTCTTTCCCTCATAAGTATCTTTTTCTTTCCCTATGGGGGATAGTTTTCTTTCCTTCACAGGGACACTTTTCTTTCCCTCTGCCGGGATTCTGACATACAGCAGATTCGGTTTTGAAAAACCCTGCTTTTTTCTTACCAGAAGTCCGGCTTCTTCCAGTTCATTCAAAGCTTTCTTAATGGTCATATGACTCTTTACCAACACTTGCGCCAAATCCATGATTGGGTAAATCACGTAAATATACCCTTTTTCATTCTTCCATCCGTTATTCCTTGAAATCTTGGACCGATCCAGCAACAGGGCATACAGAATCCTGGCTGTCTGAGTCAGGTTCATATCCAACAGAAACCGTGGGTAAGGAATGAAATCCCTGATTAGGGTACGCTCTGTCAAATATTCCATCTGGTTTCTATTCTTCACATCCATCCTTTTGTTTCTGTCTGATCTTCCGCCGACGGCTTCGCTTGGATTCATAGCAGGGGCAACAGACAATCACAGTCCGGAAACTCTGCTTGCAGACTCCGATGCATTTCCTGCAGGTGTCATTGTGGGCAACCCGCCCTCTTTCATTGAGAAAAAAGGCCAATTCCTGTTTCCTTTTCTTGCTCATTCTCGGCACAGACATTCCTCCTTCCTGCCATCCTGCCAGTACCTGGTACAGGACAGCGAAATATGGTCGCGTTTCGGTATCATTTTTTGCATTTTTTGCCCTTTACGACAGGCTTTTTTGACCTCAAATATATTTGCCTGGGGTTTATCCTGTCTAGCAGTCAAAAATGCAGTTTGGTCGTGTTTCGGTATCATTTTGGAACAATTTGTCTGGACTACTTTACCTGCGACGATAATCCCGTTCAAAATCCCCTGCCATCTTCAACACTTCTTCCCTAAGTGCGAACAATTCCGCGATACAGTGACGGATTTCATCCTCCATAGCCAGCGAACGTTCCCCGCCCGAAAACGGGATGTTCGCAATCCGCTTTGCTCCTTGCTCATAACCTCATAGCTGTTAACACAGCTTTTCCGTGTTCGCTAATGCGTCCACGGAAACAAGGAAGTCTGCTTTACTCAATTCAAAAGTGTTTAAATTACGAGACTTCCTTTATGAGGTTAAAGTACCGTGCGATCTGATTCAGGTTCACACCGATCTTTCCATATGCCCCCACCAGACTTCGCAATTCTTCCATATCGGCGACCACTTCTACTCGATGCACGATTTCCTTTTCCACCAAAAGTTTCCGCAGGTATTCGGATCTGGACACCCCCAGGATTTCCGCCTTCCTGTCCAAAAGTTCCAGCTCAATATCCGAAAGCCGGACTCCGACAAAATGCGGATGGTTCAGTTCCTGTTCCATTCTCTTTTTTCTCATGACTTCATCTCCTTTCTTCTTTCAGTTACTTCAGTAACACCACAAACGGGAGAAACGGCAGTCCTGCCGGAGTCTTCCTTTTGTGCTGCGTCCCACTTTCCAGTGGACGCCAATATCTGCCAGATTGGCAGATCATCGAGGGTATGGGGAATCGAAATCCCAAGCAAGAGCCCTACACAGGAAAACACGATAGTGTATTACGGGGTGGATCTTGCTCTGGGAAAATCCCCATCAAGAGCTCAACCTGTAAGTTAGAGGACTGCCAGGAATGGCATAACCGCTTAACACGGGTGGATCTTGCCCTATAGAATCAAACCCTCTCACTTTACGTAACCGGGAGCGGCTATTATACAAGGGCAAAAAGAAATAAATTTTATTTTTATCAACCAGATTCGCTCTTATCTTTTTTATTCTTTAAAGATCCCCTCACTTAACCCAATCGTCAGAGGCAGAAATACAAGGAGATTCGAAAAATCTTTCTAATTTTCTGCTTCAAAAAAGATTTTCCCTCACTTATAGAAAATAAATCCGAGATTATACAGTGTTTGAATATAGGATATTTAAAAAAGGCAAAAAAAAACGCACTCAGTTTCAAACTGAATGCGTATCGGCCATATTCAACTTATGATTGAAAATACATTTTATTATATTGCATCTTCGCCATATTTTTCTTGGATCCTTCGACATAGATCTTCCCAGCCAGCATCTAATTCTTCCGGGGAAGATTCTGGTATATCTATATCTGCATATTTCTCATTTACTTCATCTTCTATTTTCTGGACATAAACAGACAGAAAATCCGGATACTCAAGTAACATCCTATTGAACAAATCATCCGCAGCCGTTCCCAATTCCATGCAACGATCCAGGACAGAATCATAAATCTCTTGTGTCATGGGAATTTGATAATCTATTGCTGCTAATTGTTCATCTGTAAATTCAAATGTCTCAATAAAAAAATTACAAAGCCCCTTATTTTTTCCCCGTTCATGCATAATAGGAACCTCCCGTTCACATATCCATTATACAGCATTGTGGGTATCTCCACAATATTGTTTTCTAACGGTAGCTCCTATAATTGAATTATCTTTAGTCGGAAAGGGGTGTTCAATATGATAGATTTTAGTCCTCTGTGGAAAACCATGGAACAAAAAGGTATCACTCAATACCAGCTGCTAAAAAACGGTATCGATAATAAAACCTTGGATTCTCTGAAAAAGAATAAGAACATTACACTGAACACCCTGGAAAAACTTTCAAGAATTTTGGAATGTGATGATTTAAATAAGATAGTAAAGTTTCTTGATTGAGGGCAAATGGGATACTCAATTTAACTGCCTTCTTAACATCTAAAATTTATTTACTATAAGTTAGTGAGCCAAAGAGCAAAACGGCTCAACTAATTTTATATCTTCCAATCATCATCATATTCCATTAATGGAACACTCATTATCATTTTTTTATCTTTATCCGGATGCCGTTTCCTTTCTTCTTCATGAACACACAAAGAGAGGCAAATTATAGTTTCTCTAATAATACGCATCAACTCTAATGTTAGTGTTGAAAGTTCATCCTCTGTTACATAAAATGCAAGATCATCTATCTCTCCATTTTCTCTCTCAGGAAACCAGCCTTTTGTTACTTTTACATATTTGTGTTCAAGAGCATTTCGTACATCACTAATTCTTCTTAAATGTGGATTTGGAGAATCTTCAAATTTATCATAAAAATCTCTACTTATCCAATATAATGATGCCAATGCAAAATTTTCTTTATGATTCAGTACATTTTTGTAAGAATACTGCTTTTTCCCGCTTCCGTATTCAGAAAACCATATATGACTAAAGCTCACATCTCTCTCTCTAATTCCTAAATCAAAATAAGCGTTTATAAAGTATGCAGTCTTATCAAATAGTCCATATAAAGTTTTAAAAGCTGATTTAAGTTGTTCAATACGAATCCCATACTGTGGATAATCAGCAAAATTGATGAGATGAGTTTCCTTGTCTGCAAAATGAGGTCCTTCTCTAAGTTCTAAGGAACAGTAGTATTGGTATCTTGCATATATATATTCCTGCTTTATTTGGTTAAACATTCCATGAAATACAGGTTTTGCATCAATAGATACAATCATGTCAGGCAATTGAAGAACATCCGCAGCAAAACACATTTTTAATACCGGAAGATCATTTAATGTATTTAAAAACAAACCATTCTCAAGTGACCATCTTCGATACTTTTCTTCTTCGCCACTCTCATAAACTAATTGTGGCATTTCTAATTTTCTCGAAAGAACATTTTCAATATAAGTTTTATCGTAGTTGTCTGCCAATTTACGAAAACATTCTTTAGCTTCACGATACGTGCTCGGATCTGTACAATTTAATGCCTTCTGAAATAAAGAATAAGCAAAATGATGGAAATAGTGTTGATGACTAGCATCATAATCCAACATTCCATAGTCTCTATAAACTCTCCCAAGATTTCCAAGTGCCATGCCGAATGAATTATGAACGTCTAAAACTTTTTTATACTGCAAAATAGCTTCTATTATTCTTCCGCAGCTACTCAATGCATTACCATAATTGATATATAAAATACATTTAAATCCTTTAATGTGAACCCCATATTCCTTTTTTGAATACTCGGGCTTTTCAATACATTCTATACTTTTACGAAAGCAATATAATTGCTTTCGTAAGGACGATTCCCAGGTTTCTCCTTTCAATTTTGCGAAATCACTATACACTGTACCGATAGAATAATAAAAACGTGCTTTCGATGCCATGTCAACATCTGGCAAAATACTTTCAATATCATTTAATAATCTTTCGAGTTTCTTTACATCTCGAGTAATTGTAGCCTCGTCAAGCCTTCTAGCATACATTTCCTATTCAGCTGAGAAGGGATTAATATATTCTTCTTTATTCACTTGTACACCTATCTTTTATTCATCAACGAAATTGTTCATTGAAAAGTATGTAATTACAGTTAAAAACAGCACCAATAATCCTTTCAATATCTGAATCATCTAACCCAACACGTTTAAGCATTTGAGCATATGTTAAAATCTCTAAAAAGCGAATTTTTTGTGCATCTGTATCGGAGAACATACTAGAAAAACGGCCATGAGCAATCGCCCCTCGTTTTTCTGTCAAAAAGTTTGCTATTTCTTTAAGATTTTTCTCTCGCAAAGGCCCTTTTAATCTAAGCTCAGGCAAATAAAAAATATTCTTTATAGATCCGTCCAGTGCATTATGTAAAACTTCATATGCATTTATTATTTTTTTTGTTTGCCCAAATTGAGTCCCCAATTGTAATATTCGAACCTTGGCATTATTCAAAAAATTAAGTTCTTGTGTCGTCAATACTTCAGTTGGATAAGCATTAAGCTGAGAAATAATACAATCTTTAATTGATTGTATTTTTGTAGTATCGACTTTTTCATATAATTCTTTCTTTAAATGACACTCCGATTCAAAGGCAGCAAAAATATTCATGTAATCGACTGCTGAATAATCTCTTCCACGAAATCTAATTCCTTTACTTGGATAATGATGAAAAGTATAATCTGTATTATTCGCTGCGAATTGCAAAAATTTTTGTATATAAGGTTTAAATCCTTCATATTCCAATTTATAGTTTGCCGGCAAAAATTGTTCCTCATCTATGGAAAAATCCCGCAAGTATCCATTGTAGCTCTTCCTTCCATCTTTCGTATGAAATAAATTGATTTGTAATTTCCCACATTTTGTGTCATAACGTATTATCTGTAAAAATCTAATCACCATACGATATAGACGATATAAATAAGCCAGATCTGAAGTGTTTTCAAATTCAACAGTCAATTTTGCATGTAACATCAAATCACTGGCTATCCCCTTTTGCAATATATCCCCAAAAGATAATATTATACAGACTGAGTGTTTTTCGAACTTTATTTCCCAAGACTCTGCAATCTCTTTATTATATACCAAATCTACAGACGATTTAGTAGTATTCTTTTTTTGATCATAAAAATACCGTGACGGACTGAAAAAATCATCGATAACTTCTCCCGTCAATTCAAACCCATTAAATGAATTGATATGATAACGATTTACAATATATCTCGGCAGTAACTTAATTATATGATTTATGTCAAAACTCATTCGTTCGATAAATGCTGTCGATTGAAAACCAATAGTCCCTTCATAATTCAAAAAAAAATTATGGTCTTCTAAATAGGGCCTTATTTGGGTGATATCATTTGGATCTTTCAATAGGAGACTGATATTCTCATTCTCTTCTATTAATATACAATCCACACCATGAAATTGAACATAGCTAGTATCTCTCACTCTACCTACACCTTCTTAACATATCTTTGTCACCATTATAAAAATACAGAATTGTCTAAAATTCATCATTTAGTGGTTGCCATCTTTCATCAGACATGTCATCTACATATTCTTTATTATTAATATATAACTCTTCATTAAGATCTCTTACAAACCCCCACCGAAGATTATATTTATTCGCGTACTCCTTAAATGCGATAAATTTATTTTCTGCTTGCAAATCAATATTCTTACTATGCCCTGACTGTTCTCCTCCCTTAGTCTCAATAATCCAATTCGTTCCATCTTTCATGTGAACAATATAGTCAGGATAAAAGAGCCATTGTTTCTGCAATCCATCCAGATAAACTATCGATAAGTACTGCTGACCAGTATCACCATTCTTATATACCCACTGAATCTTATCGTTACTCTCGCAATATTTTTCAAATAGCCGTTCAGGAAGACTTCTTGTTTTATCAGTAATAAATTCATTGGTATATTCTTTATAAACATTTAAACGCATAAACTGTCTTTGCTTAACATTGCTAAATTTATATACCTCCATCTCTGGAATCATAAATTTTGAAACTTTGGGTTCCAAAACAAATGATCTCTGTACGCTCATTTGAGAAGTTACATGTTTGAAATCCATTTTTAATTTTTTTACATTATTAATAACAAATGCATAAAAGTGATCATTATCCAATGCAACAAACTTATATTTTGTCTTTTTTCCTTTACCAAACATTCTACGAAGAATATTTTTCACCTTCTGTGATTGCATTCCTGTTACTTTTTTAATTTCATCAACTGAGTGCAACAGATAAATTCCGTGTGTATGAGTATTAACTTTCGTTTTTATACCAATACTATTTTTATCCTTTCCTTGGGCAAGATCATCTATTGTACGAAATACACCTTGCATAATTTTGCTATCAATTTCATGGTCAAAATTATATCCTGCAGCTTTAAGATTTTCTTGATTTATCTGCATATCATTACCTAAATGATATGTCTCCTTGAAATATTCATATACTTTTTGTAACGTTTCGCGTTCTCCAAGGCCATTAAAATCTAGATTACGAAGTTCCTTCACAAGTTCAAACTCTTTTGCTTCATCTTTCAAAAAAAGTCTTCTAACCTGATATGCTTTATCCATAGTAGTAAGAAGACCAAATTTGTATTTTTCGTCAAACGTATAGATATAACAATAATCTAATGTATTGATTCCATAATGTTTACGTTCCGGCATTCGCCTAATTCTACCTATAGTTTGAATCTGAAAATCCTCGTTTCCTCCCTCACGAAGTTTCACTAATATTTTTGCTCGTGGACAATCCCATCCTGTGGATATTGCTTGTTTCATCAAAAGAAATGCTGGTGAGCCATCCAAATCAGTAAGATGTTCGATATTCTTTTTCACATCACTCATCCAAATAGAAACCATACCGTTATCATATGTATATCCCATTTCCGCAAGCTTGTTCTCCACCAAGCTTATATTCTCTGGCTTTCCGGACGGAAATTGTATCAAAACTAATGGACGGATATTTGCCCCAACTAATTTATAGTTTTCTGCTATTTCTTTTCGCTTTTCGTCGGCCAATTTAAGTAAATAACTATAGTCAGCTTCATCCGTATATTCTCGTTTTTCATCCACACCTTCATTAACATATATTGCTCGCGTAATCAATCCTTCATTAATCACTTCGTCTTCCGAAATTTCATAAAACTCATGATGTGGTACTCTTTTTGCTGTAGCAGAAACCCGAATAATATTCTTAGCAGCAAAAGTATTAATAATATCGTCTGCCTTTTTAGTATTATTCATGTGCTCTTCATCAATTATAATTATAAACTCTATACCGTCCTTATGAGCAGCTGCTATCATTTCAAAAAGATTCGCTCTTTCCCCATCTTTTAGTGCGTTATTTCCCTTCTTTGTAACAAGCTCCCAGTTTATAAATGTAACGCTTTCACTCTCAAATCCCATGAGCATTGAATACAATAAAGTTCTTGTATCCCTTTGAGGGGTAAGCTGATCCATTTTATCCTTACTCTGTTGTTCAAGATCTCCTTTTCCAGGGCACAACCATACAAATGCTGTTTTACCATTTGTGTTTTTCAAAAACTGATCAATATATTTCACCAAAATTACAGTCTTTCCCGCACCCGTTGGTGCCTTTATTGTAATCACCTGCTTACTTTCTGGATCAATACTTTTATCTATAAGGAAATCTATACAATTATTTTGAAATTCAAAATCCATTATTTGATTTACCACAATTCTCCCACCTCTCTTAACTCACAATCAAAATAGCAATCTGGAATAATATATGTATTTATACTCTCTAACATTTTTTCTTGAGATGTAGAAAGCAAAACATCTTGATTAATAAATACGGCCTGTAAGTTATTATATTTCGAAATATTTTTTTCAAATGTATCCATTTCTTCATCATCCATAATAATTACATACTTTTCATTATCAACACTAATACCAAATTGTAGTTGAATCATTTCAATAGAATGATTTAGTAATTCCTCAGTAATCGCTTGACTATCTTTATTTACATAGGCTGTTTTATAAAACTTTAAATTTGCAGGAATTCCATTTGAATATATACTTCCATCAATTCTTTTTCCTGAAATCACTGTTTTAAGTCGCTGATATGTAATTTTTTCACAAATATTATTTTCATTATTTGTACACAATATAAATTTTCTATTTCCACCATCTGACTCATTTAATTCCATAACTGCTTGTGCAGTTGTACCAGATCCCGCAAAAAAGTCTAATATTATTTGCTCTTTCTTATTATAGGTAGCAGCATCTATTAACATTTTTATAAGTTCTACTGGTTTGGGGTAAGCAAATGTACTCTTTTCTCCGAATATATCCTCTAATATCATACCCCCATCACTCTTCAGACTAATTATAGATCTCAATAGCATCCTGTCTACTTCATCCAAATAGTTAATTGTACTAGGTTGCATATCATCTCTTGACGAAAACCAAATTCTTCCACAAACACAACTTCCATCAGCTAATATCTGCTTATGTTCATAATCAACTGCTTCTCTAAATGTTTTTTCACTCCATCTCCATCCTCGATCGGGTACTTTAACCGGACGTCCTGTAATAGGATGTAGTATATCATATCTTGGCCCAAATGTATTTCCATTAGGCCAACTCATATTTATTTTCCCAAAAATTCTATAATTATTATCGATATTATTATAAAGAGTTATAGCTCGTGGATAATCTTTTTTCTTATATAGTTTTCTTAATTCGTTTTCTGCTTCTATTATTGTCTTTTTCTCTTTACGCACCTTTTTTAATAACTTCTTTACATCTTCAATCCCTTCTTTTGGACACATGAGCTTATACTTATAGTCAGGTTTATTTGTATATACTAAAATATATTCATGTATATTTCCAATCCCTTTATCATTTTTAGGCACTCTTTTATTCCATATAATATTTTCTACTAAACACTCTTCTGTCCATATTTCATCACAAATAAGTTTTAATTGGGCATATTCATTCTCATCGATACTTATAAAAATAAGTCCTTCATCAGATAATAATTTTTGAGCAATTTTTAATCTTTCATACATAAAGGAACTCCATTTACTGTGGCGAAATTGATCATTTCCATCTACAAGTTCATCCGAAAATGTAAATCCCTCCTTTAAAGTATTATATGGCGGATCCAAATAAATAAAGCCTATCTTTCCTTTATGTGTTTTTTCCAGTAATTTCAAACTATGCAGGTTATCACCCTCCAGCAAAAAATTATATTTATCATCCTGTAAATCAGCAGATATTTCCTTACTCTTATCCTCAACGAATACAGGGATATGTGTCTTCAGCATGCTATCAACTTTTTCTTCATGTTCTTCCCACACAAGTCCATATTTCTTTGCTGTTAGCTCATGTTCAATCTGATTTAAAGCCATAAGTGATTCATCATCACTATGCTGTTCTTTTAATGCCTCAAGAAATTTTAGCATCTTTTCTCTTTTTATTTTTGATATATTTGCCATAGTATATTCTCCCTAGTTTTTCTCTATTTTCCACAATAATATCTCATGTCACATTCACGACATATTTTCTTGTTTTCTGTCTTTTTTGAGAAATCATGGTTTTGTATTCTTGCAACTACTTTATCAAATTCCTGAATAGTTGAAGCTATAGAGTCCTTTGATTTTTTAAAAGAAATTATTGGTTTATCATTCTCTTCCCCCGTATAATACAAATGCATTTTACTTACTTTTTTTCCAGTCTTTTCTTCCACAAGATGTGCATATACTTCCAGCTGTCTTTTATATCTATTTATTGATTCCGTTTCTACAAGTGTTTCAGGTCTCTTTTCGGATTTAAAATCTACAATCTCTACTGTTTCCCCATCAGTACTAATCAAATCTACTGTTCCATGTAAAATGTAATCTGGCTTAACCAGACTTACATCTACTTCTGCATCTTGGATATGATGCCAAAGAGGCCCTTTACTTTCACCGCCTGACATAGGTCCAACTCCAGCCTCCACTTTATTTACATACCGTAAAACCTGTTTATATGCAGCATCTATTTGTTTTTCACCTAAATATGAGTGTTCACGTTTAGATAAGGTGGAGTAATTCGTATCCAACCATTGTCTGACATTCTCTGGTGTTATAGTATATTCCTCCTGTCTCATTGCTGCACGATGTACATCTTCTATTGTTTCATGAACTAATGTTCCAAACAATGTAGCTCCTACTCTGACTTGAGTGAATCCTAATTCTTTAAAAAACTTATACTGAAGTGGACAATTCTCATACAACTCAATGTGTGAAGTAAAAGAAAATGTCTGCTTTAAATTAACAGGCTTCACTTTGTCAAGGACAACGTTCGATAAATCTAATGTATCATAACCTTTTAAACAATCATATAATTCTTTAAAATATTTGCTCGGAGTTCTCCAACTCCCCCCACATTCATTACAGGACAGAACCAACAAATTCTGTGCTCTTGAAAAAGCTGTATAATACAATCTCCAAAAATCAAAAAACTTTATATCTTCGCGATTTTCAAATGGTGCCCTATGAAAATATTTTTCCTCTACTTTTGTAAGCAATTCATCTTTAGCAGCCGTTGGTCTTGCATATAATGAATCGACTAAAACAATTGGGAATTCCATCCCTTTAGATTGATGAATCGTCATAAACGACACACATCCACTAGGTGCATATTCTGAATCATCCTCATATTCTGTGATTCCACCATCATACAAAAATTTCAAATACATATTAAAAAACATTTCAGCTGTTTTAACAATATTTTGAACCGAGAAAACCTCTACTCTATGTAAGTATTCATACTTTCCCAAAACTGCTGATAAAATTGATATATTTCTTGCAGCACGTTCATCAACTACACCATCTCCTATGTCTATTCCAATGTAACTTCTAAATGGTTCAAACTGAAGTAATTGATATAGCAACCCTGTAAATGCATAGTCGGTATTATTTGTAAGACAACTATGTCTTTTTAATACTTCCTCGTACCAATTCTTTAACTTTGAATTTTTCTGTAAAAGTTTCATTGCAGGTTTTACGCACTCTTCCCTATAAAACTGATAATATTCTTTATAATTATCGTTTGTAATCGGAAAACTATCTGTTTTCAATCGAAGGAAATAATTAGGAAAGCTCATTATAAGCAATCCAATTAATTCCCTTATTTCTTTTCTTTCAAAAAACATTTCAGATCTCGGAGAATAAACGGGAATTCCATTATCTTCAAGATATCTAATTAGTCTTAGTATCTTGTCATTCTTCACAGATTTACACAAAAAGGCCACTTGATTGTAATCCTCAATTACACCCTCATTTTCAAGTCCAGAAATAAATTTGTAAACATTTTCACACCATTCATCCAAATTATTTTTTCCTGAACATTTTAAAACAGTCGTACCTGTAGAATAATCTTTCTTTCCTGGCACAATCTGTTTATGGAATCGAAAATTTCTCCAACTAAACACTTCTGTATTATTCATCCAGTTATTATAAAAATCTATAATTTCTTTTTCCGATCGATAATTTATTGTCAAATTAACTTGTTTACACTCTCCCACTTTAAAATGCTCAGGGAATTCAAGGATATTACGAATAGTAGCACCTCTAAAACGATATAATCCTTGGTCATCATCTCCAACAACACATATATTCTTTTGTTTACCAGCTAATAGAAATACTATTTTTTCTTGAATATAGTTCGTATCTTGGTATTCATCAACCATTATGTATCTAATATGACTCTGGACTTCTTTGAGAATCTCAGGATTTTCCTCCAATAATCTATATGCCTCTGTTTGAATACTCGTAAAATCTATAAGATTCTCATTTTCAAGAATTTTCTGATATTGATTCATTATATTCACAATAGCTAAAATCTGAGGGTCAGTGTCTAATAGCATTTCTTCTAAATTCACTAGCTCTTCCAAAAAATTATTTACGTAAGTAGCAATTTCACCTGACTGTTTCCATGCGCCCGTATTTTTTGCGAATAAATTATCAAAGTATGGTAAATTCCTAAACTCGTTTATGTGTTGAAAAATCATGTATTGTTGGTCAAACTGATCCATCATTCTATAATTTTTTTTAATACGCGTATATTCCAAATGTTCCTTTATTATTCGCAGACAAATAGAATGAAACGTTCCTACATACATATCATTCAAATTCACAGGTATATTAAATTTGTCTAATTCATTAGTAATACGTGTTACCAATTCTTTTGCTGCCTTTTCCGTGAAAGTTGCAATCATTATTTCTTCTGGTTTTACTGCCTTTTCCCTAATCAAATATATAATTCTTTGAACAAGAGTATAGGTCTTTCCAGTTCCTGGACCAGCAATAATAAGTAACGGTCCGTCTGTTGTAGTAATAGCATCTCTTTGTGCATCATTTGCATTACCAAAATCAAATGCCATATTGGCACCTCCCTTTTCCTTTAGAAGATAACTTCACTATTAATCATAAATATATTACTCCAACTCAATTTCTTCTTCAGCTCGCGAATATATGTCGATTTGATTTTCGACATCAATTCTATTCACAAGCCAACCATGGGCCATGCAATTTTTCATGAACTCATCTATTCTATTTTTCCCGCTCATTTCCTTTAAGGTTATTACTAGACCAAATTGTAAACGCTTTTTATCTTTTGTTGTTACACGATCTTTGGTTAAAATACTTATTCCCCACATTCCAGATGCATATGCTTTTCTTGGCACCGAACGAGTCTTAAGTTTTTCACAAATACGTTTAATATTATCCCATTTTCTATATATGTTTCGAGCTTCTTCCTCATATAGAAATTGTCCTTCTTCAGACTGTTTATTATCATCAATCGCCTTGATTTTTCCATTGGATTGCACGCGTCCGAAATGAATATCCATTTCTGTACTTGTATAATCAACTCCTTGATTCCTATCACATGGCGGAAAATAACTCATAACTGCACGTGCATAAAAAGGATGTTTTCCATTTATCACAGGAACTGGTAAATTGTAATTATATGTTTCATAATCTTCTGTTGTTCCTGTAATAAAGAATTTTATTTCATCATTACCCGTATGTAAGATATCTTCTATTCGCTTTGGAACAACGCCATATCCTAAAGAATCGGAAACCCTGCCATTTCCTCCCCATTTTGCAGCGGAGTCAATTAATAATGCTTTTGCCACTTCTCTATTAAACCCCATTACATTGATCAAATATGCAAGTTTTCTGGTTATCCACGGGGCTGCAAAAGATGTACCTACCCTATATGAAGCGCCTAAATCATTGATACATACTGCAATTTGTGCATCTTGACGTGCACCATCCCCACCATAATAACTAATATCTGGTTTATGAAAAAAAGAGAGCACAGGACCCTTGCGCGTATATGATGCACTCTTCCCCTTCATATCTACAGAGTTAACAACTAATGCATTAAGCGAATCTGCCGGAGAACCTACTTTCATATCTGGATGAGGACGTCCATCAGGCGTATTGGTTCCAGCAACAACGAATATAACATCATATTCACTTTGTATACGATCTAATTCTGCCCCTTCTGGAGAAATAAAATTATCTTTTATCGGTTCCGGTGATCCTAAAGAAAGATTCCACACTTTAATATCTCTATTGTTTTCAACAATTTCTTTTATTGTTCTAAGTACTGCAAATGAACTAAATCCCCCGTGTGTTGCAACGCCAAAATGTCTTACTCGAAATCTTCCACAACCATCATCTAAATTAGGATTTCCCTTAGGGCCATCTACAATAATAGACGTTACTGCTGTACCATGATAGAAATCTTTTTTATCAAACGTAATTTCTTTAGGTAACATATTTTCATATTTTACCCAATCATGAAAATACACTTTTTCATCAAACTGTGTATCAATTACTCCAACTATCGGTTCATTTGAAGGTTTCGGAATTAAATTATTCCCTTGAAACTGAATTTCTTCTTCCTTAGAAAAGTCTTCTAACTTGATTTTAGTAAAATCAGTTACGCTCATAGATATTAAATACGGTGCTTTTCTATATAATGTCTGCATCTGCCCCGGATCAAGTAAAAGAGTTGTTCCATCAATGATTTTATTTTCCGATATATCAATTCCAAATCTTTTAAGTAATTCTTTCGTACCTACATTTGTCTTATAAATTGTAACAATAGTATCTTCCGTCACATCTTCACTAGTCATATCTATTGCAAATTTCTCTACATAAAACGCATCTAGAATTATAGAAATAAAATTTGTTATTTTAACCTGATCGTCATACTTATACGGTACATCTTTTCCAATCGTTTCTGTATCCTCCGAACTTATTTGACCGTTATATTCTAAATCAACAATATTCGCTACTATCTGTAAATTTGAAATAGCTCTTTCAATGGCAGAAATCTGAACATAATGGGTAAACACATGCTTATGGACTATTTTTCCAAATTTGTTTGGCTCTGTCACAAACTTTGCACCACAAATAGATTCCACAGGTTTTTTCCCAGTATCTCCAAGTAAATATCGCAAACGATTACTTTTTGCAACAACACGTGTATAATGTACACTTACTAGGGCACCATCTATATCCGAATTATTAATCCAGTATTCTTTAACATCTTCTAACTGTTTCTTTAAGTCAAAAATATGTTTTGAAGAAACTTTTTGATTTGCTGGTAATTTAGCTGGTCCAAATCCCGAGTTATTCTTTCTTTTTTCAAATCGCCCTTTTAACTGTAAAATATTATTCAAGTTATTCACCACCTTTTAATTCTCTAGAAATACTACTTTTTGATTTTTTTGTAAGAATTTCCATTTCTCTAACTGTAAAACCTTGTTGTTGAAGTTTTTTCAGATCTTCTGCTTTTTCCCCACATATTGCATAATATAGTCTTCTAAAGTAATCGGTTCCATCACTAGCATCACTGAAAGCCACTGCTGTTTTAATTATGTTTTTCAAATCTCCTGGATAAAGCTTTTCATTCAACAATCTCATAATCTTCCTAAAGAGTCGTATATCTCTATTACCAAGTTTTAACTTATCTAAATATCTATCCAATATTTTTTCTGCCACTTCTAATAAATCATCATCTGTATAACGATTAAAATCAATTATTGAATCAAAACGTCTTAACAAAGCTTTATCAAAATAACGATACAAATTGGTTGTTGCAATAATCACAACATTTTCATTCACCCTATCTAAACATTTCAATAAGGAAGAGGTCGTTCTCCCCATCTCTCTATGGTCATTCGAACTTGTTCTCTCAAGAGCAATCGCATCTATTTCATCAAAAAGTACAATAACTTTGTCTGGCTGAACAAATCCATTGATTTCATCGAACATTTCCGTGAGATTTTTCTGAGTTTGGCCCAGCTTACTGTCAACAATTGATGAAAAATTGATCATGTAAATATCCCTATTTAATATCCGCGCCAACTGTTTGACTGCTTCTGTTTTCCCTGTTCCTGGTGCTCCTTGAAACAAAAATTTATTAATCCCAATATTACGTTCTACAGCATTCACAATTCCTAATAAATCTTGCGTAATAACATCGGGTAACAATAGCAAATCTTCGTATCCTTCAATTTTTTCAAAATAGTCCGATTTATTTTCTATATTTTGAGGAACAAAAGTATTTACATTCGACAGCAACGACATGATATATTCTGCCAACTGATAATCTCCCGCATTGTCAAAATCTTTTGCTATTTCATAAGCTTCATTGCGAAAACCTACATCGTTTTTTTCTGTATAATATTTAACTAAATTAATGATATTTTTCTTTTTCATGATAAACACCACTCCATTTCTTTTTTATATTGTAGTATCCCGGGACAATAATGTCAATATTGGGACATTTTTTATTATTTAGCAATCTGCCCTTTATCCATATATCATTTACAGATTCAAAATCATACTTATTGTATAGGTCTTTTACTACATCATTTTTTCAAAAAATGACGATTTTTGACGCTCCCAGACAAAAAGTTAGAACCCGCAAAAACCTTGTAAAATAAGGCTTTACGGGCTCTGACGCCACAGGACAAAACCACCCCAAACGAGCCAAGAGGATAGTACTTTTCCCGTCTATTTTCAACAATCAGTTTCATTAACCATCACTTGCCGTCTCTGTGCATTCATTATCTTTTCATAATTTTCGTCTGAAATATCAATTCTCTTTATTTCTATATCAAATTGTCTGATACTCTCAGCAATAAACGATTTCCCTTTTAGATATTCTTCTATTTTGTCGTCAACAATAACAAGCAGCTTTCTATACTTAACGCCTTTTGTTTGTTCGAGTAATAACATTTTCAAAATATCCTGCGATATCTTGTGTTTCTGTCCTACCTTAAGAAAACCGATATGCGCAAAGATCTCACCCACGATTCTATCCTTTTCTGAATATAAATCCGGTACAATATGTACTCCCTCAGACAAAACTACTCTCTCATTTCTTTTCAAAGGACAGGCAAGATATTCTTCAACACGATCGCCTATGATAATTTCGGCTTTTTGTTGTTCATCAGATTTTGATTTACTTGTATCTATCATATTTTTTCTCCAAAACGAATGCTGACAGATATTCTCTACCCAAAATATTCATCCACTATTCCATCCAATTGTTCCGCAATCTTTTCAAAATCACCGTCAAGATCCAACGTTTTCACACTAATCTTATTTCCACTCATCTGATAGGTATGATTTGGAAGTAGTGTCTCGTCTGTTTTTGCATATAGTAACATGCCAGAAACAACATGCTGTGTATCAGCAAGTTCTACTTCTTTGTTTTTCACATAAGTAAATATCTGATACAAATTCCCTGAATGAATGCTATATGAATCAAACTGCATCTGCATTATATGCGAATAGTACTTCGCATCAATTATCAGAATACTATCGCCTTGGCTTAACATAATATCCGTCTGCATAATTGGCAGCATATCGCTTATATTGTTATCCAACTGCCAGGATATCTACGAGGCATTTTCCGTATTTTCAGGATGTTCCTTTCGATAATATTCCAATATAAACTACTCATATAAACGACACATAATCTTTTCTCCCATACCCTGAGTGACTGTATTTTGATATTATTCATAATTTGTGGTTCAAACTCGCCTTTCCAATCTCTAAGGATATTGATCTCCATATCGCAATGATTGGTATAAAAGTTCTAATCTATAGTTTATCGGCACTATCCAGAGATTCTGCAATACTATACAATTCTCTAACCAAATCAATATATCTTTTCCTGATTTCTTCCTTGGAATTATTACCGCTCTTCACCTGATGCTCAAAAGTATGATTTATCAAATTTTGAAATTCTTTGCTTTCGCATACTGTTTTTTCAAATTCATCAATAGACAAATGTTTATTATTTTTCCATTGTTCGATTGTAAAAGGAGCAATTAAATATCCAATACTTGGATACCCTTCTCCATCTACTCCAAACGGGACCATCGACGTACATATTGTTTCATATTCAGCAATTCCAATAATGTATCGTCTCATAGAAGGAGAGACAAACCAGTATCGACGCGTTGACTTGCCTTTTTTAAGCATTGAACTCAATAAAAATTTTCTAGAATTATCATCAAATGTATCGGGAAGTCTGTCTTCTTGAATAGAATGAACAGTTAAATACATATAGTCATCCCCTGTTGAAACAACTTCTATTTTCTCAGAATAGGGAACCTTTAACACTTCAGTGAAATTCTTATCAACAACCACTATTGGAAATGTAACTCCCCGTGTATCAAGTGCGTTTTTTATCAACTCTATATTTACCCTTTCCTTAAGTGCCTTATTTTCCATGAAATTCGAAAGATTCTTAATTGTTACCATATTATTCAAATCTGATATTACTTTCTTAAAATCAATCTTTGGGTTTTCATATACTGATCCATTTTTCTGTAATACATCCACATCAAATGTAATGTTCTCAAATATTTCTCTATGCTTTTCTAAAAGCTCTTTTTTCATTTTAAGCGAACAAATACACCAGTAAGTATAAATTTGATTATATTCTTTTTCCGTCCTTTCTTCTTTACTAGCAAATAATGTTTCTTCTATTTCTTCTAGATAGAACTTTATTGCAGAATCTAATATTTTTTGAATTTGTTCTAAAGCCTCTTTCTTAATCCTTTTTCTGTCAAGCGATAAAGTTTTTCTTGTGTCTAATCCATAAAAATCTACCTCATACCATATACCCTTGATTTCCAAATGTATTCTATTATCTGTTTCCATACCTTTAAAATAATGGCGATTATTATAATTCTGATATGTCTCCTGAAGATAAATTTTCATTTTTGTATAGGTATCATTATCCCACAATTCCATACTATAATCGGGATTAATAGTATAACGATACCGTTTTTTCTTATCACACTTTTCTAATTCCTGAAAATATTGAGGTTCAATCGTCTCAACTAATTCATCCTCAAAGTATAATTGAATCGGGAAATATGTATTCCACATAGTTTCGCGAAATACATCCCAAATTTTATAATATAGTAAAGTTTTTTCTTCCGAAAAGGGATCATAATTTCTTTCAATATAGTTGTACGTATTTCCAATCAAACTATATTTGAATGCCAAATCACGTGGAAGAACGATGTGAATTTCAGTTCCTTGGTATTTTTGCTTATCAGATGTTGAGATTTGTACATATCCATTTTTACGTCCAGATGATATTCTAGCATATATTCCCTCATTACCAGAAGACTTTGAATATATCTCAAACTCATCCGCGACCAAAAATATAGATTGCAAACCTATACCAAAGCCAGCAGTTGGTCGAAGCCACAGTGGCATACCATCCACTTCATTTTTTCTATTTTTATCGCCCAAATAGCTTGTCCCTACATTGCAAATTTTCTTAAACTGTTCTGCCGATAATCCAATTCCATTATCTTTAATAACTATTTTAAAATGAGTATCATTATAATTACATAGTATTACTTGAACATCATAATTTTCATATACTTTATGATTAATATCAAATGGCTGTATTTCACTGGCATTATCTTGGGCAATCCAAGCTTTGTATCGATTTTCTAAAATATCTCTCCATAGCTGAATCTTACACGCATCAAGTGCATTTTGAATGACTTCTCTTAAAAATATGAACTTGTCATCATAAATATTAGCACCTTCTATCACTTCAAATGCTTTTTCTGACGATATGGTGAATCTTAAATCGGAAAGGCCTTGAATATCCGGAACTCCATTTAAAAGTAACTCGCACGATCCTAATCTCGGAGCACTTCCTTTTATATTTTCTGGCATAATATTTTTCCAATTGAACGTCCAGAATTCTATTTCCTCCTTGAGCCATGATAGAAAAAGACGTGTTTCTCGATATACTTCAGGTTTACTGCAATCAGCCCTATATTCAATTACATCTGGAGTAATTAATATATGTCTGGCCGACATATGTTTTTCCCAATGATTCTTTGAAGATTCCGGTATTTCACCAAACACTGTCTCATTTGTTGCATTAAATCGATTATTATCCGCATCCAACAAATCACCCATACGTAGCATTTGCGCCAGAAATCTCGGGTGTATATAGTCTGCATTAAAACCATTTGATCTATAATCCAAATCTAACAACATTTCGTTAGATTTTGTATGCAGACATACTATATCAGCTAAAAGTAAAATTAATCTTTGTTGAATTAAGCCATTGAATCCCAAATCAATATGAAATACACTTTCCATATCTTTAATGTATAACTTAGAATCCTCCGCATGCTCCCTTCTATAATAATCAGCAATTAAAAGTGTCACTGCGTATCTTGCCCGAACAGGCCATGACATTACATCATCTTCTTTACTCAATTTATCTCCGAGGGAATTAATAAACTGAGCATTTTGTGCCAATACATCGTCATTAGAATTTTCCAATTCTTGTAAATAATCCTGAAATTCTTTCGATTCCCAATTTTTTTCAATCTTATTACACTCTATTACCATACCAATATCGTGAAGATACGCCGCATGTAATAAAAGCCATGTATCTGTCGGTGACAATGCTTTAATTGCATCTTCTCCCAACAACATTTCAATATTAGTAATAATTGCTTCGCAATGTGAGATATCATGTTTTGTATAATGTGGATAGTTCATAACCACTGTACTCAAAACCTCTTGACACATTTTTTTATTGATATTCCAAACAGATAGTAAATTTGCATATGTAGCATTGCTGTTACATATTTCGACTAAATGTTGTTCCAACTTATATGGTAATATAATTTCATCTTTCGACATCCTGTTTCCTCCTATACTAGCCTTAGTTTTCTCTTCCTACTATCCCTTCAGGTTTGTAAATTAAATAATGATTATACTTGATTAATATTGTCCACTCCAATATGCATTAAAATCCATTAGATTCCACTACCCATACTGTCAAATACGTAAATCAAATTTATCTTAATTTTATCAAATTCCCATACTTTTTTCCATCTCTTATTCCCTCTCCAATTTTCTTTTGCATTTTTAATTTCATCATATCCAATTATTTCTAATCTATATACAATCATAAAGTTTGCAAATGAACAAACGTGATCATCTGCAACTTAAAGTTGATTGCCTTTGGCATACACATTTCATTTTTAGCCATTCATTATTTTTTTGTTCTAGTTCTTCCCGCGTCAATGCACTCATCATATTTAATTTTGCACATTGTTAAAATAATATCTTTCTAATACATTTCCTATGAAGTACATATTCTGACACATCAAATTAACTTGTCGATTATCTTTTTCTCATTGTATATCAAAACTGTCCATAATTGCTCTCAATTTCTGAATTCTATTTCTACATCATCGCAGCTCGTTTACTACACCATTTACTACACCATTTTCGCAAAAAATGACGATTTTTGACGCCTCCAGACAAAAAGTAAGAACCCGCAAAATCCTTGTAAAATAAGGCTTTACGGGCTCTGACGCCACAGGACAAAACCACCCCAAACGAGCCAAGAGGTGAGTGCTAATTCATTTAAATTGCCTTAAAGTCATACCGATACGGAACTTCTGCCTTTACGCCGTGTATTGTTTCGTATAATTCGCTCCAAAGCTGGGAAATCGAATCTTCACCCTCACGGATATCGTCAATGACAAGCCCTCCGTCCTCTTCCAGCATCTCATACGCTCTCCTGTCTTCTCCCAGCTGATGCAGCGCATTGATATAATAAAACTTAAGTTTTCCTATCTTCTGCGTTTCCTCTCCCTGCTTTTCATAAAAACCGGCAATTTCTTTATAGGCTTTACAGAGAAATAAAATTTTTAAGCCTTCTTTTAAATAAGAGACCTTTTTATCTTCCATTTTCAGACCTTCAAGCATCCATTTCACTGCTTTCTGATGCTGTTCTGTAAGAAGGTAAACACATGCCAGGCCATGACACGCCCATGGATTTGCCTCCACATCCCATGACCGGAGCAGAAATTTCTCTGCCTCCTTATAGTTCTCTTCTGAAAAACAGCCGATTCCCGCCTGATAATAGGCGTACCAGTTTTCTTTATTTACAGACTCCAGTGTATCTATGAGAAATTTTAAATTTCCGCCGTCTATGAGAAACTCATCCGGCGCGTCGCTTACGGATAGTCTATGCAAAACTCCAGTCTCAAAAAAGCGATTCCATTGTTTTAAAGAGTCTGATGTCATGACAAACTCCAAATGCTCCGACCACTTTCCGCGCTTTTCCATCGCTCCATATCCGCTGCCCGGCATAACAAGCCTTGCCTTTGTCTTCGCCATAGCGGCTGTTTCCCGCAATTTTCTTTCCATATAAGCAGAGTGGCCGGAAGCCTCCAGGATGCCTGTCAGCTTCTTTTCTCTCTCCTGATGATGTTTAGGATTTTCTTCCAGTTTTATGGGACCATACTGCTCCATCCATTCCCATGCGGTGTGGGGCGCCATCGGAATACAGCCATATTGTGTCTTCCCCAACCCTGCCTGTATTTCTGCATATCTTCCTGCCTTATCTGTCAAAAACTCCTGCCAATGGTCAGATCCCCGTCCATTTCCCCAGGAGAAAAGTTTTCTGCTCTTTAATCTCTGTGTAGATGTATGCAAAAGTCCGTAACCGTCTTTATTCAAATTCGCAATATATTTTGGTTTCCTGTCATCGATTTCAAAAAAGTAATCTACTGATTTTGGAATCTTTTTATAATCTGTCACATCAATCCCATTTACGATCGGAATATCTACCTTAAAAACTCTGCCGTCTGCATATGTAAAAGCTTTTTCTGAAGGAACGGTTATCCGGCCGCCTTCGTATTCGGGAACCGCTATATTGCTCCACCAATACATAGGGATAACTTCTTTGCTTTCATTCACGATCCTTATTCTGCAATTCAGGAACTTATCTTCCTCTTCCAGCCAGAAATCCATCTGATAAGGCACTTTCCTTACACGCTCATATTCATACATACGCAGAACCGGACTTCCGGTTTCCGTTTCTGTCACTGCTGTATACAATGGTCCTGCCGTATAAGCATTATGACCGATGATTCCCACATTCCATTCCACGCCGCCGCTGAACCATGCATTTCGCACAGCCAGGTTGCTGAACCTGATAACATCGTTGGTGTAAAGCAGATTATTTCCGGTTTCCTTATCCCACAGTTCCCAAAGCCTGCCGCCGTATTCCGGTAGAAATACAGCTTTTAAATACTGATTTTCCAGTACTGCTGTTCTGATCTCTTTTTCCTTCAGTTCTCTTGTATAACTGTTGTACTGCCGATAGGGATACGCATTTTTTCTCCGTCCGTATCCTTCATAGATCTCATCCCATTCATCCAAATGGAACTCCAGATCATTCTGAAGAATATGTTCCCCCAGAAGATCCGGCACGCTGGCCTCTTCCCCCAGATCGGCTCCTTTTATCTTCCTGTTTTCAAATCTTAATTCCGGCATTTTCTTTCCTCCTATGCACCCTCTGATTCTGTTTTCATAATATTTGTTTTCGCATAGCTCTTCAAGCTGATATCTTGCCAAATTTTTTCAAAAAATTGCTTCTGTCTGTTTTCATTGTGTTTTTCCGTTCTCTTCGTTATAATAAATGAAAATATACAAAGGAGAAAATTTTTATGGCAGATCATCCTGTTAAAATACTGATTGCTGATGATGAAAAGGAAATCCGCGACATTCTGACTCTTCTGCTGCGAGGCGAAGGTTATGAAGTTACCGCCGCCAAAAGCGGAGAAGAAGCTGTGCATCTGGCTGATCCTTCCATCGGCATGTACATCTTGGATATTAATATGCCCGGCATGTCCGGCTATGAAACAGCGGTTAAAATCCGTGAAAAATTTTATGCTCCCATTATTTTCCTGACTGCCTATTCAGGCGAATCGGATAAGACTATGGGATTTTCCGCCGGAGCGGACGACTATATTGTCAAACCTTTTTCCAACACAGAGCTTTTGCTCCGGGTTCGTTCTCTACTGCGCCGCGCCTATGATTACAGCCCCGCCCAGGGCTCCTCTTCGTCTGAAAATAAAATTTCCTACAAGGATCTGGTCCTTGATCTTGACAGCCAGTCTGTTCAAAAAGACGGACAGACCATTTCTCTTACATGGACCGAATTTCAGATATTAGAGCTTTTTATTTCCAACCGCGGCAGGATCTATTCCCTGGATCATATCTACCAGTCTATCTGGCAGGAAGACGCTGTGGGGGACGGTACTATCATGGTACATATTAAAAACTTAAGAAAAAAACTGGGGGACAATTCCAGGAATCCCATATATATAAAGACTGCCTGGGGAAAGGGATATTATGTGGATTAAGAAGAAAAATAAGATTTTCAAAGGGAAATCCTTTGCCAGAGAAGTGCTGGAATATCTTTTTCTGTCTTTTCTGGTATCCGCCTTTCTTTTTTACTTCCTGTATCATACGTGCATTTCCATTGCCGAAACCTATGTACTGGACAGAGCGATCCGGGTGACTTCAGAGCAGGCGGCCGCCTTTTATATGTGGCTTCGCAGCGCCTGTATACTGGCAGCAGTTTTCCTCTTTCTTGTTCTGTTTCTCTTCCTTCTGGGTCAGAGACTTAGTTACCTTCTCGTCCTTATCAAGGGCGTGGAATCTCTCCGGGAACATCCGGGGGACTTTTCCATCCCTGTAGAGGGACAGGATGAATTTGCCGCTCTGGCAGAAGGGATTAATTTTCTTGCTGCCACGCAGGCAGAACTGAATCACCGGGAAAAAGAAATTTCCAGGAAGCGGGAGGAGCTGATCCGCTCCCTCTCCCACGATATCCGCACGCCCCTCACCTCCCTTCTGTCCTACTCGGAATATCTGGAGCAAAAAGAACAGCTGGAGTCTGAAGAGGTTCGAAGTTTTATCAGCCTTGTCCACAGCAAAGCGGGACAGATGAAACTTTTGACGGAACAGCTGCTTGAGACAGGGAAGTCCGCCGAGGAACCCGGAACACCTCTGGATGAAATTTCCGATCTTCATCTTCTGTTCCGGCAGTTTCTTGACGAGTGGGAAAGCCTTTTGGAGGATCAGTTTGTATGCCATACAACGCTCACCTGCCCCAGAGAGTTTTCCTGTTTCCTTTCCGTCAGTGATCTGCACCGTATTTTTGATAATCTGATCTCCAATATTGAAAAATATGCAGACCCAGATCATCTGGTAGAGTTTTCTATAGAAGCAGATGAAACTTCGGTTATTATGATCCAGAAAAACAAAATCCGTTCTCTGAATGGAAATATACCCGAAAGTTCAAAAATAGGTCTGGAAAATATACAGAAAACAGCTGACAAATACCGGGGCAGCGCAGATGCTTTACAGAATGATGATATATTTGAGATACAGATTCAACTGTATTTTCCTTCCTTTCTTTAGAATTCTTCAGAATTACCTGCATTTTTTCTTTAGAACACTATCGTATAATAAACGCATAACAACGAAGGAAACAAAGAAAGAGAGGAAATATTTTATGACACTTGGATTATTATTTATTGCATTTATTGTATTCAGCGTAATTAGCGTTCTGGGAATTTTATTACTTTTTCTCACAAAAGATGAACGAAAGAAAAAAGGTATCTTTTACTTTCTGGCAGTCTGGGGAATGTTGATCGCCGTTTTCAGCGCAACAAGCCAGCCAAGTAATTATATCGTATCACAACTGATTGCATGGGCTTTTGGATTTCTCAGTATTGCAGGCCTTGTCGTACACTATAAAGCAAAAGTAAAAGCCCGCTGCTACGCAGCATATCTGCTGGTCAGTGCATCTTCCATTCTGGGCGTCCTGCATCTGTTTGTACTATAATTATTTTGAAAATAAAATTTTCCATATTACAAAGATCAGCAGACGATTTCTTTTTCACAACATCTAAAAGAAACCGTCTGCTGATCTTTATCTTTTTTCACTGGAATCTTCTTTTAATTCACATCTGCCTTTTCCATTTTGCTTGATAGCATACAAAATTTGATCTGCCATATGATATATTTTACGAAAGCTTTCCGGCTCTTTTCCGTAGATTCCTCCTACCGATACCGATGTCCTGCTAAGCGGATATCTCCTCTTCGCCTCTTCTGTATAAGAAAAAACCAGCTGATCGACTTTTTCTTTAACGGCGCTGATATCCAGGCACGGCTGGGCAAAAACCGCAAATTCATCACCACCCAGGCGTACAATAATGTCTGTCTTCCGAAAACATTCCTTTAGTTTTTCTCCCATATAACAAAGCATACTGTCGCCCGCTCCATGGCCATATATATCATTGACCTTCTTAAAATCATCCAAATCCAGCATGAGGAATACAAAAGGAACTCCTTTTTGCATTACCTCTCCGATCCTCTCTTCTCCTCCTTTTCGGTTATATACGCCTGTAAGAAAATCTCTGCTCGATTCCCGGATCAGATCATGAATATACCCGGCCATCTCAACCACAGCATCGTCTACTCTGGATATATGGAGCATAGATATCACATCTTTCTCTTTCTTCTTATATACCAACGCTGTAAAAATAAAGCAGCTTGGCGGTTCCTTACGCTCTGCTTTACACAGGCATCTTCGGCTTTCTTCTCCTATTTTCTCCTCATGATAAGACACGATTTCATATCCGGAACGGATTGGCATCATTTCTTCATTTTCCCTTTCCATCAGTCTTTGAAATTGTCCCCGATTCACTGCCGTATAATCTCTGCCTGCTCCCACAAAATACATATTCTCGTCAACCATGGATATGATTTTTGTAATATCCCTGTCCCTGAAATAAAAGTCCAGGAAACTGACCATCACCGGGTACGCTTCTTTTATCGCATTTTTTCCTGCAACCTTTTCTTCCATTCTGCATACAGTCCTTTCTGCACTCTGCCTCTGCCAAACGCTTCTTACCATATCTTTTATTAACTTTATATTAGCATATTATGACACTGAAATGGGCATTTCCAATTCAATTTGACTGTTTTTTGATTTTTTTCTGTTTTTCTCTTTTCTTCTTTTTCTCAGAGCATGGTATAATAAATTATACCTGTGCATAAGGTAGTTTCTGCGGAACCGCAGAAACCGCTTTACATGATACGCTAGAAGGAGAAGGATATGGAAAAACTTCTGTTTATTGATGATGATTTGGATTTTCTGGAAAGCAATCGGATTTATTTCACCCGAAAGGGATATAAAGTCTATCAGTGCAGTTCTCCGAAGGAAGCCTGGGAACTTCTTCAAAATACAGCCTTTGACTGTGTGATCCTTGATATTGATATGCCTGAAATCGACGGCTTTTCTCTCTGCCGCCATTTTCGCGAACAAAGCCGGGCTCCTGTCATTTTCTTATCTGGATTTTCAGATACAGAAAGCCGGATTCAAAGTTTTCAATCCGGCGGTGACGATTTTCTGGCCAAACCTTATGACATTCTGGAATTAGAATACCGGATCCGGGCAAGAATCCGACGAAGTGAATCCGTATTTTACAATGATGTGCTCACCTTTGGTCCGCTTGTTATTGATATGGATCGACGGATAGTAAGCTATAATGGAAAAGAAGAATACTTTTCTGCTCTGCAGTTTGATATTCTTTCCTTTCTGGCTCAAAATCCCGGAAAGGTCTTTTCCTATGAACAGCTTTACGACCGCATCTGGAAAACTCCTATTGTGGGCAGCAGACACAATCTTCAGGTTACCGTTTCTACTATACGTCACAAACTTACTGCCCTTTGCAATGAAAAACAATATATAAAAACAGTATCCCGAAAAGGATACTGCTTTTCACCGCCTAAGGACCAGGATTTCTCACCGTCTTTTCCTTCTGAACAGGAAAACCAGAAGGATTCCTCCCACCACACAAACTGAAAGCACTATACCGACTCCTATCTGCAGTGACTCGGAGGGATAATTCGTATCCTCTTCTGGATTTTCCTCCCTGTCCGTGGTTTTTAGGCCTGCTTCTTTATTTTCTTCTTTGTTTTCTTCTTTTTTACCGGAAGACACACTGGAAGAGCCGGTTCCGGCGGATGCAGCATCGGAAGCGGAAGCATTGTCACTATCCGAGGCCGATGACGCTGAAACATTCCCCATTCCACTGCTTCCTCCCGACACCTGCGTCAGCGGCGGCAACACATCCTCTCCCTCTGTAGGTCTTGTCTCTCCGCCTCTGCTGCCTTCGATACCGGTTCCCTCCATCGTGTATTCCTCTGTCAGCTCCAGGATGTCTGAATCCAGAGTTGTCCCATCCGACAGTCTTTGGCTCATTTTATAATAAGTATAACTTTCCTCTTCCAGAAGATTATATGCAGGATACCAGCTTATCTGCTCTCCTTCAGATACTTCCTGGCTTTCCAGATCGCTCCATGTTCTTTTATCATCGGAGCCTTGCAGAGTAACTGTTCCCTCCTGCGGAACAAATGCGTCCATATGAAGGATAAGGCCGCTGTTCTGATAAGTTTCTGCAAAGGCCAGGAGAAAGTAGGGATTCGTACTGGAGCCATACACCACCAGGCACCTCGGATTCTGATCTCTGAAAACAACATAATCATCCGGATAAGTACCCGTTATAACTGTGCGGACTCTTTCTTTCGGGAAGTCCGTATCTTGCCAGATCACCGGAATTGCTGTACTATCTGTCTTCCCGCTTTGATTGATCGTCACATCATCTTCAGCAGGCAGACAGGAAACCGAAAAATTTTCTTCCTCCGGAATCACAATGACCGGCATATCCTGATAGTTCTCCGCTGATGCTGTAGACACAACAGGCTTATCTGCCAGAATCATCCGGCCCTGACAGAAAAATTCGGGAAGCCCCATTCCTGTTTCTTCCCCATAGACAAAGAAAGCTCCTTCTTCCTGCATAACTGCAGTATCCTTGTCCGAACCCGCCAAAATGCTGACGGAAATTAATGTCAGACTGCCTCCGGGACAAACATGGAAAATCCCTTCACTTCCTCCGGTTCCTTCCAGAGACAAAAAGGGCCACAGTTCCATCTGTCCTTTCACATAAATTGTATGCCCGGCTGTTTTCACTGTAATATTTTTCCTGTATTTTCCGTTATCATAAAGATAATTCTCATCTTCCGGTACTGTAATGTCATCTGTCAATACAACAGTTCCGCCTTCGCTCCTGTGACTCTCAAGCCACTTCTTCCATTCTTCGTACGTGGCTACTGTATCATTGTTCTCCGTTTCAGAGGCATGAACATAGTCAAAATTCAGGAAAAATAATATCGTCGCAAAAACTATGACTTCTGCTATAATAACTATAACTAAATGTGGATATTTGGCTTTCATCAATGCCATTCTTCCTTTCCAGAGAGGTAAATTGCTATGTACACAAAAAAAGTTTCTATACTGACCTGTCTGCTCCTGCTTACAGGGTTATGCGCTATCGGACTCTTTTCTCTTCTATATCGCTTTGACAACAAGTATATCATGAGGGCTTCCTTGTCACAAGAAGGTTTTTCAGTCATAAAAGGGGACTCTTCTGATCCCCGCAAAATCACCTACCTGGCAGAAGGCTGGGAATTTTATCCGGATGTGGAAGCCTCCCCAGATGAACTGTCGGACTATACTTCAAAAGAAATCTATATTGGCCAATATTTTAGTTTTTCTTCCTTCCATAAGAACCATTCTCCCTATGGATCCGGTACATACCGTATTGTCCTGACCGGTAAGTCAGGTAGCTATTCTCTCCTCCTTCCGGAGGTTTTTTCAGCCTGTAATGTTTATGTAAATGGAGAACTTACTGCTTCTGCCGGCTCACTGTCCCCCTATCGTCCCTTAATCAAAGATACCATCGTAACTGTTCCCCTTGAAAACGGGCAGGCGGAAGTTGTGATCCAGACAGCAAATCACAGTCATTATTATAGCGGCGTCACTTATCCCCCTGCTGTTGGAAGTTCGGAAGCAGTCAGCCGTCTTATCTCAGAGCGCATGATCTTTTACGGCTTTCTGTGCTTTACTTCTCTGACGCTGGCTCTTTTCTCCTCCGCCGTATGGATCGGCCTGCGTCATGACCCCCGCTCCCGGGAAAACTTCTTCCTCGGTATCCTTGCGCTCTCCTTTTCTATCCGCATCTGTTATCCGTTCCTTCGGCTGGCGGGAGTCCCCCTGATCCGTCCCCTGTATGCACTGGAGGATGCCATGGCTGCTCTTGGCATCTTCTGCATCATACGGATCGTCTCTTTAGTCTGTCTGAAAAGAGGGCTTCTGTCAGATCGTATTCTTCCAGGCATCTCCCTTGGATTTGTTGCCTTAAGCGCTGCTGCTCCTATGGTAATTCTTCCTCTTCTCCCGGCCTTTGCTGCTGTTTACGGACAACTGCTTTTCTGGTATAAACTGATTATTTCCCTGTTTCTTTTCTTCCTTGTCCTTAAACATTTAACCGGCAAAAGCAGCGAAAATTTCCCTCTTCTTGCCGGAATTGGATTTTATGCCCTTTCCCTGTGTGCGCACATGCTCTGCCTTGGACGCTATGAACCTGCCCGCACCGGATGGTATGATGAGTGGGGTATTTATGGATTGATCCTGCTTTTTTCCGTCCGTATGGTTATCCACAATATTCGGATCGTCCGGGAAAATATCCGGCTGAACCGCCACCTTCAAGAAGAAGTGGAGCATAAAACCGCCTCTTTAAATTCTCTTCTGGAGGAGCGGCGTCAGCTTCTTCTGGGATTTGCCCATGATTTAAAAACTCCGATCACATCCATCACTACCTTTACGCGGCTGGTACAGATGGAGCAGCCGGATCTCAGCGACGAAACAAAACAGTATCTTGATACCATACGGCAAAAAGCAGGAGAAATGAGGGATCGGCTGGTACTGCTCCAGGAATTTTCCTATCAGGATACACCTTCCGACTTTTCTGTCATAAATCTCACGGACCTGGTCCGGGAATTTTATGAACAGAATCTACCTGATATGGATGTATCGGGTATTCATTTCCTGCTGCATATCTCTCCCAAAGAGCCGCTCTTCGTTTATGGCGACCGCATTAAACTGATCAGTCTTCTTCAGAACTTAGTTTATAATGCGGTAGGATTTGTACCTGCAGAAGGAAAGATTGAACTTTTCCTGTCCCTGAAGGATAACAATGCCTGTATCATAGTCAGGGACAATGGCAGCGGCATTGCGCCTGAAAATCTCCCCCATATATTTGAACAGTTCTTTACCCGCCGTAAAGGCGGCGAAAATGGCGGCATGGGCCTTTATATCGCCAAATCCATCACAATTGAACATGGAGGAAACATTTCTGCTTCCTCCATGCCTGACAGCGGCACTTCCTTCACTGTGTCGCTCCCTATTTTTCATAAAACAGACCAAATCTAAGATGGTAGTGAAAATACCCACATCTGCCGGATTTGATCCTGAATGTCCGCAAACACCCACTCCTTTTCCGAATTTGCCTTGCTGAAAGGATCGTTTAGGGTTACTTTTCCATCTTTATATCCTGTCAGCACAAGAAAATGACCTACGTCTGTAAAATCGCCCGGCAGCATGCTGCAGACTACCGGATGACCTGCCTGCAGTTCTGCCGCCAGTGAACTTTCATCCAGCATGGTTTCCTGACAGCGAAGGCCCCAGTCTGACGCCGCGCTCTCCAGCATCGCCCAGTATGTATTGTTGCTTTCATCGATATAGCCCCTCTCTTCGCTGTATTTTGCCATTCTGTAGGGCGTTGCCGTTACATCGCCGGTCAATCCTACGATCACCATGGACATACAGGTGGGCCCGCATCCGCTGGAAGCGATAATACTCGTTCCGTAGGAAGCATATCCCCATCTTTCATCCCATTGCAGGTAATGGGGAATCTGTCCCTCTTCCGTCGGGCCTTCTACCGTATCCGGAATTTCTTTATCTTTATTCTGGGCATAATCTTTTACAAAATCAATCAGCTCATCATTTTTATCTACCAGGCTTATGATCTCATCCGGACAACCTTCCTCTTTTGCTTCTTCCTTTGCCGCCGCAATCTGTTCTGCTTTCTTTTCCTCCGGCGTCTTGGACGCTTCCTCTTCTTCCATGGCTTTCCTTTGTTCGTCTGCCGCCTTTTCGCGTTCCGCCTGCTCTCTGGCTTCCGCCTGCGCCTTTTCCCTCTCTGCTTTCACTTCGTTTAAGGCATACCCGCCTGCTGCCCCTCCTGCCAGAATCAAGGCTGCTCCTATACACATCGCCTTTATTTCTACAATTCTGCTGTTCTTCTCTCTTTCCTTTTTGCTGTCCTGATTCTCTCGGATATTCTTCTGTATATCTGTCACCTCTATCGTTTTTTTCTTTTATACAGGAGTCTTCCGGCCAGCACAGACAATGCCCCGGCAAAAATACACAGATCTCCTATATTGAATGTTACAGCCTGCGCCTTCTTCCATTTTGTCTTTACTGCAAGATAGTCCACAACCCTCCCGCGGACAGCGCGGTCAAAAAAATTGCTCCATGCGCCTCCTGATGCAAGCATGATCCCCGTTTTTTCAAGAACTCTTTTCTTCTGTGTCATAAGAAACTGTCCATAAAGAAAAACAGCGGCGCCCACTGCACAGGAAACACCTGTTACAATTTTCGGCCGTTTTTCCAAAATATTGAAAGCAAACCCTTCATTGTAAACCTTCCGAAGGATCACGCGACCTCCCATGATCTCTTTTTCGTCTGACTCGCCCAGATTCCGCTCTACAGACTGTTTGATCAAAATATCCGCCGTTGCTGTCAAAATCGGAATAGACTGCAGAAATACCGTCATATGTTTCTTTCTGTTAATTTCAGATTTCTTCTTTAATGCGTACAATCTGTTCTTCGTATTTTTCAATTTCCTCTTCCCGTTTCTCAATAGCTTCACACAATGCGATCATATCCATATCCTGGATCTCATTCTTTGTAAATTTCTCGTATATCGATCTGCCGATATCTTCAAAATCCCTTCTGTTTCCTCTCTTCAAAGAACGGATTTCCCCTTTCAGTCTCTGTATCTCCAGGGAATCTCCGGCACGTCTGCTTAAATCACTTGCCACATCAGATACTCTTTTCCCAAATTCATCAAAAAAATCTGCCATTTATCATCTCTCCTTTGTCTCATATCTGTCTTAACCGATCCAGAGTATGGTACAGATCCAGGGTTCCGTATCCCCATTCCCTGTTCGGATATGGTTCTCCCGGTCTCTGCCTGGCTCCCAGGATAAACAGGTTTTTAAGCTGCAGCGTATCTACTCCGCTGCTTCCCACATGATAGCGGAGCCACTCTGTCATCAGCGCGGCGGCTCCCGCGGTAATGGCTGCGGCAGCGCTGGAGCCTGATCTTTCCTGGAATCTTCCTCCCGGAACGGCACCTATAATGCCGACACCCGGCGCTGCAAGATCCGGTTTTATCTCTCCAGTTCTAGTATATCCTCTACCGGAATTAATATCAATACTATTCTCTGTTCCATTATAAAAGGCACAGGAAATGGCAGAACTTACGGCTGATGGCGCCGTCAGCGTCGTATTGGGATCAGACCTGAGAAAAAACACCTCACCGTTCAGAAAATTTTCTACAGGGAGCCAGAGATGAAACTCACCTCCTGCCAGCTGTACCGGCTCTACGATTACTTTCCATATTCCCGGTGAGGGATGCCCGAACCTGAAAAAAATCAACTGGGAATTATTCCTCTCTACCAAAAGACGGTAATCTACCGAGACTTCTGTTTGGTCAAACACAAACTGAAACACTGCGTTTCCTCCAGGCTGCACTCCGATTCCCTGCTTCACTTCCCCGGAGGGAGACACAAGAGAAATTGTCAGGATATTGGGAATGTCAGACCAGAGCTCTGTCACAAAACCTCCCACTCCTTCCCCGACCCGTATCTCTACCTCGCTTCTGTCATCCCTGTCCGCAAGCCTGTCAGAAAAATGCCTCCGTCCCGCCGCTTCATTTCCTGTCCCAGTCACGATCCCGCGGTTGATGATGTTGGAATAATATTCCAAAAGAACAGCAAGGGGCAGTGTCCCGTTATGTCCGCCCATACTGGTTCCAAGAGCAATACACAGGATCAACGGCATATTTTTCCGCTCTGCCAGATCCGCAAGGTACTGTACTCCCAGCATAATATCATTTTCCTGGTAACATACAGCTTCCGGAGCAATATAATAAAATTCTTTCAGATACTGCTTGGCTTCCTTCAGCTTTACCACAGCCAGCGTGGCTTCCGGAGCTGCTCCCAGAAATTTACCGGATTCATCCGCTCCTCCTGCAGCCACGCTGGCAATAAATGTTCCGTGTCCGTTTCTATCCATGCTTGGAACGATCTGAAAAGGATCCTCTGATGCCAGAGCCCGGTTGATTTCTTCCTCTGTATATTCTGTACCATAGAGAAATCCTTCCGGAGTCATTCCATCCTGTATGGTCTGATCCCAGATGGCTGCAATCCTTGTGCCTCCATCCAGAGCACGGAACACCGGATGGGTATAATCGATCCCGGTATCTACGAAACCGATCATCACGTTTTCTCCCATCAGCTCTAAAGTAGGATAATTCTGTACCTGTGTGATCCCGGTCTGATTCATGGCTTCCATATCAAGGAGAGCATAGCATTTGGGGACAGAACTGTATGGAAACCGTTCAAATCCTATAGGATCCGCAAGAGGCTGATCAATATAGATCACATCATACCCTGCCTGTGTCCTCTGGCGGCAAAGCTTTTCCTCCGGAACCTGAAAATCAATTCTTCCCCCTCTGGATGATACGATAAAATCCCGATACTCCTCTGACAAGATTCTCTGACGGCAAAGTTTAAAATCAGGCATAAAAATACCTCATATGCTTTTTCAATTAAGTATATGAGGTATCAAAAACTCTATTCCTGCAGTCAAAGATTTCCGCCTGTATTTCACTGTTTTTTCTCGCCCATATTTTCGTAGAAACTGGAAATCTCCTGCTCTTTCGGCACTGGCAGATCCGGTCCCTTCCGGAAAATAATCTTTAAGAGCACCGGGGTTACGATAGTCGTCAGGACGACCATAATAATGACAGGCCCGAGGAATACGGAACCCAGAAGTCCTAAAGCCATACCTTTGTTTGCCACGATGAGAGCCACCTCACCTCTGGAGATCATACCCACGCCGATCCTCCTGCACTGATAATTCTTATAATGGCAGATCTTTGCGCCAAATCCGCAGCCGATGATCTTCGTCACAACAGCAACGATCACGAGCAGAACGGAAAAAATCACAATGGTGGAATCCATTTTCGGAAGGACAACTTTCAGCCCGATACTGGCAAAAAACACCGGTGACAGAAGCAGATAGGAAATGGTGTTAAATCTTTCCTGCAGATACTCTGCTTTCTCGGTATTGGCGATGATCAGACCTGCAAAAAAGGCTCCGGTAATATCCGCCACACCGAAAAATTCTTCTGCACAGTAAGACATGACAAGGCAGAATACAAAAGCAAGGATCACATGTCTTCTCAATCCTTTTTCTGCATGATCTACCCAGGAATGGTACCATCTGTACACCACAACTCCAACCACTGCGGCAAAAACAAAAAATCCCAGAATCTTCAGCAGGACTACCGCTATACTGACAGAAGAATCTGCCATGCTGGTTACAATGGTAAGCCCGATGATACCTAAAATATCATCTATGATAGCCGCGCCAAGGATCGCATTTCCGGAGCGGGTCTTTAATTTCCCCAGCTCTTTTAAAGTCTCTACCGAGATACTCACCGATGTGGCTGTCAGTATGATACCGATAAATATATTCTGCAGCATAAGGCTGGCTGCTGCATCTGACTCGATCACGCCAGGCCTGTTAAAGAGATAGGACAGGGCAAAACCGCCTGCAAGAGGGACAAGCACCCCGCACATGGCAATGACAAAAGACGCCTTGCCGCTGGCTTTCAGTTCATTAATATCTGTTTCCATTCCCGCACAGAACATCAGCACGATCACTCCCAGCTCTGCCACGGAAGTAATAAAGGCCGTCTCTTCAAGAATCCCGAATACAGCCGGGCCAAGGATAAGCCCCGCAAGAAGCGCCCCTACTACCTGAGGCATCTGCACTCTTCTCGTTGCAAGCCCTAAAAGTTTGGTACAAAGTAAAATAATCGCCAAATCCAGCAAATAACTATAATCCATTTCCTGTCCCCTCGTAATCTCTAATATTTTATCCTTCCAGAAGTGCTGGTTCCTGACCTCTCAAAGTAATGATCGGTCCTCCGGTCCCCTGTATGTAACTTTCTGTAATCGTCACCTGTCCGATGGAATCATCTTTTGGTATCTCATACATGATATCCAGCATAAATTCCTCAATGATTGCCCGAAGCGCTCTGGCCCCTGTATCCTTCTCCATCGCTTTTCTTGCAATAGCCCTCAATGCGGAATCATCAAATTCCAGCTTCACCTCATCCAGAGCAAGCAATTTCTGATACTGCTTCAAAATCGCATTTTTCGGCTCTTTCAGTATCTTTACATACATATCTTCATCCAGTCCCTGCAAAGTAAAGACGATAGGAAGACGCCCGAGAAATTCCGGGATCATACCAAAATTTCTTAAGTCTTCTGTTGTCACTTTTCCAAGGATATTTTTATCATGATCATATTTATCCTTCAGATCTGCATTAAATCCAATGGCAGCCTGTTTTGTAAGACGTTCCTTTATAATATTTTCCAGATCCGGGAAAGCTCCTCCGCATATAAAGAGAATATTCCGGGTATTAACCGTGGTCAGCGGAACCATGGCATTTTTGCTGTTGGCTCCAACCGGAACTTCCACCTCGCTCCCTTCCAGAAGCTTCAGCATTCCCTGCTGTACGGATTCTCCGCTTACATCCCTCTGATTGGTGTTTTTCTTTTTCGCGATCTTATCGATTTCATCGATAAAAATGATTCCCTGTTCTGCTTTCTCCACATCATTGTCCGCCGCTGCCAGAAGCTTTGACACGACACTTTCTATGTCGTCGCCGATATAACCGGCCTCTGTAAGAGATGTGGCATCCGTAATGGCAAGAGGTAAATCCAGAAGCCGCGCCAGCGTCTTTACAAGATAGGTTTTTCCGGATCCTGTCGGTCCGATCATCAGCATATTGGACTTCTCAATCTCAATATCATCCATAGTATCTGTAGCTACCCGCTTATAGTGGTTGTATACAGCCACGGACATAACCTTTTTGGCATATTCCTGCCCTACCACATACTCATCAAGTTTTGCTTTGATCTTATGAGGCGCTGGAATGTTGTTAATATCAAGAAGGGGCTTCTTCTCCTCGCCCTCTTTTCTCTTCTTGATCTTCTGCTGTTTTGGCACTGCATTTTCCAGATCAGACATGTTGAAGATCTGAACGCCCGGTATATTCATCAGCTTGCTGTAATCAATCTGCCCGTTTGTCATGGCGTCAAAACTCTTCTGCATACAGTCGGAGCAGACAGAAATATTGTTGGGAAGATCGATCATTTTTCCTGCTGTGCTCTCCGGGCGGTGACAAATGAAACAGATCTTCTCATATTCGTCTTCTTTCTTGGTTTTTTCTACTTCTACTTCTGAGTCATTTACTTTTTCAATCTCATTTTCATTGTTCTGATCTCTTTCTGACATGATGACTCCTTTCTATTTCTTTCTCTCTTCTATCATCTGAAGGAAGGCTTCCTCCGACAAAATCGGAATCCCAAGCTCCCTTGCCTTTTTGTTTTTGGACGATGTGGATGCTGTATCATTGTTGATCAGATATGTCGTTTTAGATGTGACAGATCCGGTCACCTTGCCTCCCATGCTTTCGATCAGTTCCTTTACTTCTCCCCGGTTGGCAAAATGTTCTACGCTTCCGGTGATCACGAAGGTAATTCCCTTAAGGATCTCTCCGTTCTCCTTCTCCTCTTCCTCCGGAAGGATCACCTCTTTTAAAAGCTTTTTATACTGTTCTCTATGCTGCTCATTCTGAAAATAATCCACAAAAGCCCCGGCGATCACTTCCCCAACTCCTGCGATTGAACTTAACTGCTCTTTGTCAAGTTCCAGGATCCGTTCGGGATCATTTCCCACTTCCTGGCATATCATTTTTGCATTTGCCAGACCAATATTGGAAATCCCAAGGCTGTAGATCAGTCTCGGCAAAGTAGTAACTCTTGCCTTCCTGGCACTCTCGATCAGATTGCGGTAAGATTTCTCCCCAAAACCTTCCATATTCCGGATTTCATCCTGATAGCGGTCCAGATGAAAAATATCTGTATATTCACGGATAAATCCTCTGGCTATAAATTTTTCCAGCGTCGCCTCCGAAAGGCCTTCTATATTCATGGCGTCCCTGCTGACAAACAGGGCGTAGGATTTGATCTGCTTCGCCTGACATTCGGGGTTGGTACAGTAAAGCGCCTTTGCATTGCTGATTTGCCGTATCTCCGTCTTTCCCTGGCATACCGGACAGACCTTGGGAATATCTTTCACCCCGCTTCCGGTCAGATTCCGGGCAATCTGGGGAATGATCATATTTGCTTTATATACTTCAATGGTATCTCCTATCCCCAGCTTCAGTTCTTCCATAATGCTGATATTGTGAACGCTTGCTCTGCTGACCGTGGTACCCTCCAGCTCCACAGGATCAAAAATGGCAACCGGGTTAATAAGACCTGTTCTGGAAGGACTCCATTCGATTTCTTCCAGCACAGTCTCCTTTGTCTCGTCCGCCCATTTAAATGCGAAAGAATCCCGTGGAAATTTAGAAGTTCTCCCTAAAGACTGACCATATCCTATATCATCATATATTAGCACAAGTCCATCTGATGGAAAATCATTTTGACTGATTTTTTCTGAAAATTTAATAACTTCTTCTTCTACTTTTTCCCTGGTTACAACATGGTGTTCTACTACGTCAAATCCCTGCTGTTTCAGCCAGTCCAGCTGGTATGATCTCGAATTATGGAAATCTACTCCGTCCGCCTTTACAAGCGCAAAAGCAAAAAAGTTTACGTTCCTTTTTGCTGTGATTTCATTGTTGAGCTGACGCACTGAACCACTGCAGAGATTACGGGGATTTTTATATTTTGCATCCGCATCGGGAATTTCTTCATTGATCCTCTCAAAATCCCGGTATCCGATGACTGCCTCTCCCCGAAGGATCAGCTCCCCCTGGTAGGCTATCTTTAAAGGAATATTTTTAAAAACTCTGGCATTGTTGGTGATTACTTCCCCCACTTCTCCAGTTCCGCGGGTAACTGCCTTTACAAGTTCCCCGTTCCGGTAAGTGAGCACAACAGTAAGGCCGTCCATTTTCCAGGACATCACCACTTTCTGATCCCCGGCAAACTCTTTCAGTTCCTCAATATCTTTTGTCTTATCGAGGGAAAGCATCGGGCTTTCGTGCCTCTCCTTGGGAAGTTCACTTAACACCTCATATCCCACATTGACAGTGGGACTGTTTGACAATACCATACCAAGCTCTTTTTCCAGCGCTTCAAGCTCGTCATACAGGGCATCATATTCGTAATTGCTCATGATCTCCTCTGCATCCTGATAATACGCCTTTCCGGCCCGGTTAAGAAGCTCTGTCAGTTCCTTCAGTCTCTTTTTCTTCTCTGTCTGATGATCTGCCATTTTCCTGCTATTCTCCTATTCCTTTTTTTCTCCGGACTTTGTACTGTGTTCCTCAATCTGACGGTGCAGTCCGGCCAGTTCCCGATCCGTCAAAGGCCTGCTCTGTCCCGGCTTCATATTGCCGAGTTCTATATTCATAATACGGATCCTTTTCAGCATTCTCACCTGATATCCAAGGGCATCGCACATTCTTCGTATCTGACGGTTCAGCCCCTGTGTAAGGATGATCCGAAAAGTATAAGGTCCTTCCTGATATACACGGCAGGGCCTGGTTACAGCGTCAAGATTTTTTTCTTTATCTGTAATATGGACTCCTTCGGACATTTCCCTGATAAATCCTTCTGTAATCCGGCGATCTACCGTTACCTTGTACTCTTTTTCATGGAAATTGGCCGCCCGCATAATACTGTTGATCATATCTCCGTCATTTGTCATGAGAAGAAGACCTTCGGAATCTTTATCCAGCCTGCCGGCATAGGTGATCCGTACCGGATAGTTTAAAAAACGGACAATATTATTCCGTGTCCTTGGATCTTCTGTACAGACAATGCCTACCGGCTTATAAACTGCCAGGACAACCTTTTCTTCTTTACCGCTGATTACTTTTTTTCCAACCTGTACTTTCTGACCTTTTCGTATCTTCATTCCAAGAACTGCCCTCTGGCCGTCCACATAGACCTTTCCGGATTCGATCAGGCGGTCTGCCTCACGGCGGGAACAGATTCCTGCTTCTGTAATATATTTATTTAAACGGATTTCTTCTTTCACATCAATTGCTCCTAGTATAACATCTGTGTTCTGGTTTCGACAACTTTTCGTTTGTAAAAACATCCTGTCTGTATTAAAATGAATTTAGCGTCGGTGTATGCTTGTTAATATACCTGTTGTGCACCGGCGCTATACATCCTTAAAAGAAAGGACTTTTTGTATGATCATTCTGACACCTGAGACAAAGACCTGCATGTCTCATCTGCTGGCTCATGAGACATTCGATCATTTTTCTTTTATAGAAGGTGAAATTATAACCTTTGGGAAATTTACTATGAGCGGCTTTCTCCAAAAGAGTTTTTTTGACGAACCTCCCAAAGAAGAATATGCTCTCTGGAAACTTTTCAGAGACTACTGCTATTCTATTATCCGTGGAAAACGTACCCCTTTGAGCTTTCGCCTGATCTTTTCTCTCGCCCCGGAAGAAATCGGGAGATTTCTCTCTGACAGCAGACTGGATTTTCCTTTGTCTGATGTCCAGGGACTGTATCTGAATTTCCGGTATGACGGTTCCAAACTCACCTGCACTACCGGAACCTCCTTCCGTCAGTTTATCATGGACAAATCTGTGGAGCAGGCGTGGGATAAAAAAGTCCAGGAACTTTTCTTCCAAAACGGGATTCCCTATGAGCTGGACAGTTGAAGTAACCTGATACTTATAGCAGGCAAAGCAGGCGGATATCACATCCGCCTGCTTTTTATATCCTCTATTCTTACTTTCCGGCCGCAAGCCTTTTCAGCGTCTGCCGAATTACTTCCCAGGCCTTTTCAGGGCTCTCAATATCTTTTGTCGCTTCCTCCATGGGACAATTTCCTGTTCCCTGACGATTGCGGATCCTGTCAACCTTTTGCCCACAGAAGCCGTCAATACCGTACTCAGACAATAGAGCGGCTGCCTTCTCACTCATAACCGACGCGTAGACTTCCTTTACTCCTGCCATCACGTAAAGAAACGCTGCCCCTTTGCCTACTACCTTATCCGCTGCAGAGAACCCTTTCAGATCCTCCCCGGCTTCCAGCCATTCAACTAACGGCAGAACTCCCCGTTTTTCTGTTGTCAGTATCTGTTCCCCTCTGCAGAGAACGCAGGTGTATCTGCTCTTGTCAAGAATTTCTACCGCTCTTCTAAGATCACTGCTCATTTTTTGCCCTGTTATTGATCCAGAATACAAGCAGCGGCAGCAGAGTCCACTGCAGGATCAATCCCGGAAGCCCTGTAACAATGCTGTTCCAGATAACAGGCATCTGGATTCCCTGTACACCCAGCAGAGAAACCCCGGCTACAATTGCAGCTGCACGCACCAGACGTCCTGCAATCTGCACAAGAACTACTTTTGCCAGTACAGGCATACTTACATTTCTAAGAAGACCTGCCGCCAGTCCGTAAACTGCCAGCTCGATCATCATAAACGGAAGCATAGCTGCTCCCGGCATTCCTGACAGCGCAAAACTTACAAGGGGACCAAACACTCCGGCAACTGCTCCCGCATAAGGTCCTGCCATCAGTCCTGCCAGAATGATCGGAAGATGCATGGGAAGAAATGTCTCTCCAAGTGCTGTACCAAGTCCCGATACCGCTCCCATTACATGAAATAACTGTGGAATTACAACTGCTCCTGCTATCGCTGCAAATGCGGCAAGAGCCTGTGTTTTGAAAGCCAGTTTCGGAAGATCCTTCTGTTTTGTAATAATCGTGTTTGCCATACTTTCTCTCCTTTCCATTTTTGTTCTGTCATCCTCTTCTCTTGTCAAAAGAGTGTCCCATCCGCTTTTATTTTGTCAGCAGCATCATAATGTCATTGCTTCTCTGTACAAAAGCTGTCATCTCTTCCGGGCTTAAAGGCTTATGAGCCAGCATTGCCAGATCATAAAGCTGTTTGCAGATCACCGGAACATTCTCATTATCTTTGTTTTCAACTACAAACTGGACCAGTGGATGGTTGGCATTCAGAGTCAGCGTACTGTCTGTACCGAACATGGACGGATCCATTCCCGTCATACCGTACATTTTCATCATTTCCTGCATACGTCTGCTCTGCTCTGACAGAGTGATCATAGAAGCCACCTTGTCATCTTTCAGTTTTTCAACCTTTACATTCAGTTTATCATTATCCAGAGCTTTTTTAAAGACCTCTGTTAAAGTATCCGCTGTTTTCTGGAAGTTTTCTTTTTCTTCTTCCTTCACTTCTTCCTTTGCAGATTCTGTAATGTCAGCATCGATGCGCTGGAACTGTATATTTTGGTTCCTCTGTTCCAGTTGTGTGATAAACGGAGAGTCGATATTGTGGTTCAGGATCACCGCATCCTGTCCCTGAGTGCGGAACATATTGATATACTGGCTCTGCTGCTGTTCATCTGTCACATAATAGATAGTAGTCTTCGGCTCTTCCTTCTTCTCTTCACCCTCTGTCTCTGCTGTCTCCTCTTTCTGATCCTTCGGGTCGATTAAAGTTCCGCCGTTTTTCTCTACACACTCTTTCAGAGTCATATATTTATGGTCGATATTCTTGAAGAGAATGTAATCCATCATCTTGTCACAGAATTTTTCGTCCTTCAGGCAGCCGAATTTAATAAACGGACTGATATCATCCCAGTATTTCTCATAATTTTCCTTGTCAGTCTTACACATGCCGCTCAGTTTATCAGCTACCTTTTTGGAGATATAATCTGCAATCTTTGTCACAAATCCATCGTTCTGAAGCGCGCTTCTTGATACATTCAACGGAAGATCCGGACAGTCGATCACTCCTTTTAATACCATCAGGAACTCCGGAATCACTTCTTTGATGTTATCAGCAATAAATACCTGGTTGTTATACAGCTTAATGGTTCCCTCAATGGAATCGTACTCTGTGTTGATCTTCGGGAAATAAAGGATACCCTTTAAATTGAAAGGATAATCCATATTTAAATGAATCCAGAAGAGCGGCTCCTTGTAGTCCAGGAACACCTTTCTGTAAAATTCTATATAATCCTCCTTGGAGCATTCATTCGGATGTTTTGTCCAGAGAGGATGGATGTCATTGATCGCAACCGGACGCTTGTTGATCTTTACTTTGTCCTTTGCCGGGGATACTTCTACCATTTCTTTCTCCCCGTTTTCATTTTCCTTCTCTTCCATCTTGGCTTCCTCATGGATCCGTTCTACAACAACGTCATCCTCTTTCAGGTCAGCCTCATCGATCGTCTCATATTCCTGCTCCGCATTGGCTTTGGACAGGAAAATTTCCACCGGCATGAAAGAGCAGTACTTCTCCAGAACTTCTCTTACACGATACTCATTTGCAAATTCCAGGCTGTCATCATTCAGGAAAAGAGTAATTTCCGTTCCGACTCCTTCTTTATTTCCGTCTGACATCTCATATTCTGTCCCGCCATTGCTGACCCAGTGCACCGGCGCAGATCCTTCCTTATAGGAAAGAGTATCGATATGAACTTCATCAGCAACCATAAACGCTGAATAAAATCCAAGTCCGAAATGTCCGATCATGTCATCTTCCGTTGTTTTGTCCTTGTACTTTTCCAAAAATTCTGTTGCTCCTGAAAAGGCGATCTGAGTAATGTACTCTTCCACCTCATCTGCTGTCATACCGATACCATTATCGATAAATTTCAGTGTCTTTTCTTCCGGATTTACGATCACCTGGATCTGCGGTTTATAATCATCCGCCATCTGATATTCTCCCATCATATCAAGCTTTTTCAGCTTTGTGATGGCGTCGCACCCATTTGAGATCATCTCGCGGACGAAAATGTCGTGATCAGAATACACCCACTTCTTAATGATTGGGAAAATATTCTCACTGCTGATAGATAAATTTCCTTTTTTTGCTGCCATTTATATCACTCCTTATAAATTCTCTTTTTCTCGTCTAAAAAATATGATAATACCCACTGTTTTAAATGTCAATAAAAAATTAGCACTCTTTTAGTAAGAGTGCTAATAATTCCCTTAAAAATATAAAAATTTCATAAATTTATTCCACGCTCTTTAAGGATTCTACCATATCAATGCGCTTCAGTTTAAAATACATTACCCAGTTTACGAACATGGAAAATCCCAATGTAAAGAGAAGGCTGTACAGATAACTCGGGAAATGGATCACTCTGCCGAACATGATCTCGTCTACCTCCACAGTGACAATAATAAACTGAAGCAGAAGCCGTCCAAGCCCCATTCCCGCAAGGGCTCCTATCAATGTGAGAAGAATATTCTCCCGGTATACATAGGAAGCCACCTCTATGTCATAAAATCCCAGTACTTTGATGGTTGCAAGTTCCCGTTTTCTTTCTGTAATATTAATGGTATTCAGATTATAAAGTACTACAAAAGCCAGCATTCCGGCCGATATGATCAGTACAACAATGACTAGATTTAAACTTTGAAGCATATCATCCAGCCTGCCTTCTATACTGGTAGTGTAACTGATATTCAGCACATTTTCATTGTCCAGAAGACGGCTTCCGATCTGTTCTGCCTGATCTTCTTTTCCATCCTGCAGTTTCACAAGGACTCCATTATATTTTGCCTGTGCTCCAAATAGCTCCTCATAATATTCCGGTGACAGATAAATGTAATGTCCTATATAATTTTCACAGATAGCCTCTACCGTCACTTCCTTTTCACCGAGACCGTTATCTTCCAGCTTCACGGTATCTCCGATTTCCACGCCAAGGGCTTCCGCCGCTTTTTCTGTCAGGATAGCTCCCTCGCCTTCCAGCGTATAGGATTCTGATGAGGTTCTGCTTCGGAATGTAAGGAAATCCTCAATATGTTCTGTACTTTCCGGTACTGTAAGATAGACATCCAGAGTTTCACTGTCTGATTTCACCTCCAGATTCTGCATCCGGACCTGGAGTTCTCCGTCTACAGCCTTTTCGTCCTTTACCGCATTTACGATCTCATCTTTTTCCTCTGCAGATAATCCATCATCATAGTAAACTGCGGCATCATAATGCTGAATCTCCTGATACTGCAGATCCGGGACCTCAAAAATGCTGTCCTTCAGACCAAAGCCCACTACCATCAGAGCCATGCAGCCTCCTATACCAAACACTGTCATAAAAAACCGTTTTTTATAGCGGACCAGATTTCGTATAGAAGATTTCCACGTAAAATTCAAATGCCGCCAGATCAGTCCCACTCTCTCCAGAAGAATCCTCTGCCCCTGTTTTGGCGCCGGAGGACGCATCAGCTGGGCCGGAACACTTGCCAGTTCTTTATAACAGGCCATAAGTGTTGCCGCAAGAGTACAGAGCACAGCGATCAAAGTTGCCTGCAATGCATAGTTCATGTGATAGGGCACAAGGATATCGGGAATATGCTGATACATGATCTTATAAGCATATATGATGATCCACGGAAAGATCTTTTCTCCTAAAAGTACACCGACAATGCTTCCGCCCAGAGTAGCTGTCAGAGCATATGTAATATATTTCCCCGCAATAGCCAATTTGCTGTATCCAAGAGCTTTCAGCGTTCCGATCTGGATTCTCTGCTCCTCCACCATTCTTGTCATAGCAGTAAGGCTGATAAGCGCCGCTACCAGAAAGAATACAGTCGGAAATACCTGCCCGATAGCTCTCATCCTGTCGGCGTTGTCCCCGTATCCGTCATACTCCGCCAGTGCGCTGCTCCTGTCCTGCACATACCATTCAGGGTTTTCGATCTTTTCTATTTCTGCTTTTGTCTCGGCGATTTCCTGCTTTGCCTCCTCAAGCTGTCTCTCACCGTCCGCAATCTTTGCTTCTCCGTCTGCGATCTGCTGCGCTGCCTCAGCTGCCGCCTTCTCATATTCGGACCATCCGTCCTGAATTTCTTTTTCACCGGATGCCAGTTCGTTTTTCCCTGACTGAAGAGTTTTTTCCTGACCGTTTAGCATCTCCCACGCTGCATCAATCTGGGCCTGTCCGGCATCGATCTGTCTTTTCGATGCATCCAGCTCCTCTCTTGCCTGCTTAAGCTGAGCCTCGCCATCCCGGATCTGGTTCCCGGCTTCTATAAGTGCCTGTTCACCGGATATCAGCTGCTGCTCCTTTTCAAGAAGCTGCTGCTCTCCCGCTGCCAGCTCCTGTTCCTTCTTCTCAAGATCTGCAAGCTGACTTTCCAGAGCCGCGATCATTGTATTGAGAGCCTCTTCACTTTCAATGCCCTGTCCCTGCATCTGTGCGGTCAGCGCATCTTTTTGCTGATTCCATCCGGCAAGGCTTTCTTCCAGGCCGGCTTTTACAGAATCCCACTGTTCCAGAAATTCTGTCTCCTCCTGTGTCCTTTCCTCCTCCGGAATCTTCAGGATTTCTTCATAATGCACCGCGCTTTCTTCCATCTGTCCTGTAACCTGGTCAATATTATCCTGGCAGGTTTGAAGAGCAGCCTGCAGCTGCTTCAACGGTTCCAGAGATGAGTTGATCTCGCCCTTTCCCTGTTCCAGCAATTCTTTTTGCTCATCCAGCTCCTGTTTTTGCCTGGCAATTTCCTGCTTCGCCCCGGTGATCAGAGGCATTTTCTGATTGTATTCTACAAGATAAGCTGCCCTTGCGCTCTGCAGCTCGCTTTCTTTTTGCTCCAGCTGTGCCGCACCGCTTTCATATTGTTGTTTTCCCTCATCCAGCGAAGCCTGTTGAGAAATCAGTTCCTGCTTTCCTGACTTAAGCTGGGCTTCCCCATCTGCAATCTGCTGCCTGGACTGCTCGAGAAGCTCCTGGGAATCCTCCAACTGTTTTCTGGCGTCTGCAAGCTCTTTTGCAGCCGTGCTTTTAGAATCTTCCAGTTCCTTCCGTGCATCCACAAGGGTTTTTGATTCCTCGTCTACCGTCTGCTGTGCGTCGTCCACTTCTTCGTAGGCCTCATCCATAATATCCTGTCGCCGCACTTCGCACCTGGCGTCGGCAATTTCTTCCAGACGGTCTGCCGTTTCAGAAACAACTGTTTCATATTCGTCGGTAAATGCCGTCTCATCGGCCGCTCCTTCCACCCGGACATAAGCCTCCGAGTAGATATCCATACAAAAACTCTCTTCCGGCACCGCAATAAAACCACTGACTTCGCCGTTTCCTACCGTACTGCTGCCTCTCCCGAAGGAAATATAAAGAGGGCTGTTTCCGATTCCCACAATTTCATAAGTATCTGTTGTGAGAGTATCCGAAAGAGGGTCGTCGCTTCCGGAGGAAACTGTGATGGTATCCCCCACTTTGTACCCTTCGCTGGCTGCAAAGTCCTCATCTAAAAGACACTCTCCCTCTTTTTGAGGGAGCTGCCCTTCCGCTACCTGCACATCATTAAAATTTTCCTGTATGGACATGACATGGACAACCTTTTCCGTATCTCCCACGGAACAGAGCACATCCGTACTGTAGGCTCCTTCTGCCGCCTCAACGCCTTCCGTCTTTTCTATTTCTTCAATATCATCTTCCGTAAGCCCCATCGTTCCCATGACTTTAATGTCCATCAGATGTTCCTTGTCAAAATAGGCATCACCGGAAACTCTCATACTGGGTTCGGAAGATCGGATTCCCGCATAGAAAGCAACTCCCAGCGCTACAATGAAAAAGATAGAAATAAAACGGCCCCGGGACTTTTTGATCTCCATGAAGAAGTCCTTATGTAACATATTCCTTTTTTTCTTCATACAATCCCTACCATTCTATCGTTTCTACCGGAACCGGATGGGGGTTTTCCACGATTTCTTTTGTCTTTCCGTTTTTAATCTTGATCACGCGATCCGCCATAGGCGCAATTGCCGAATTATGCGTGATAAGAATCACTGTCATTCCTCTTTGGCGGCAGGTATCCTGCAGTAATTTTAAAATCGCCTTTCCTGTATTGTAATCCAGAGCGCCTGTAGGCTCATCGCACAGCAAAAGTTTGGGATTTTTAGCAAGCGCCCGGGCGATGGAAACTCTCTGCTGTTCTCCTCCGGAAAGCTGCGCCGGAAAATTATCCACCCGCTCTCCTAAGCCTACATGCTGCAGCACTTCTCTTGCATCCAAAGGGTCTTTGCAGATCTGCAGCGCCAGCTCCACATTTTCCAATGCGGTAAGATTGGGGATCAGATTATAAAATTGAAAAACAAATCCAATATCATCTCTTCTATAGGAGATCAGTTCCTTTCCGCTGTATTTTGTAATATCATTTCCGTCGATCCACACCTCGCCCCCGGTGGCTGTATCCATTCCGCCCAGTATGTTCAGCACCGTGGTCTTTCCGGCACCACTTGGTCCAACTACAACTGCAAATTCGCCTTTTTTTATCTGGAAGGAGATCCCATCTGCTGCTGCAATATCTACTTCTCCCATATGGTATATTTTTTTTACGTCTTTCAAAGAGACAAATTCAGGCATAAAGTACCTCCTGTGGATAATGTTCTCCCGAACTGAAATTTTACATTGTATGCAGTTATTATATCACTTATAATAGAAATTGTAATGTTCTGTATTGGAAGTTTATAAGATTCCAAAAATGAAATTTTAAATTCCACCTCTCCTACGGGTAGTAGCGTTTACTTCTG
>OIYU01000165.1_pt1 | contig 53914 bp, 46 predicted proteins | sample 1588321 | NCBI WGS metagenome assembly OIYU01 (sample SAMN03283258) | human gut metagenome | biome: human-associated habitat; material: feces | host: Homo sapiens | place: USA | collected 2013 | reverse complement strand
GAGAAACGTCAAGAAAGCGGTCAAGAAAAGGGTAAAGATTCCGTCAAGATTTTTCAACTCCCTTTCCGTCCAGCCGGAACCCAATGCCCCACACCGCCTGGATATACTCCTTGTCCCCGGCCTCCCGCAGCTTTTTCCGCAGGTTGCTCACATGCTGCTTCAGGGAGTATTCCGTGCAGTCCGGCGTGTCCAGGCTGATGCGCTCCAAAATCACGGACTTTGCCACCGCCTGCCCTGGGTTTTGGAGAAGTAACTTCAAAATGGCGTACTCCGTCTTGGTCAGGTGGACGGGTGTGCCTCCCACGGTGACTTGGCGGCTGGCGGTGTCCAGCTCCACGTCCCCGGCCCGCAGCACAGGGGAGAGGGGAGAAGCTTCCTTCCGCAGCTGCACCTGGATGCGGGCCAGCAGCTCGGGAATCTCAAAGGGCTTGGTCAGGTAGTCCGCCGCCCCGCCCAGCAGCAGCTTTACCTTGTCGTCCACGCCCACCTTGGCGCTGACCACAATCACCGGCACCCCAGCAAGGTGGGGCAGCACCTCCTCCCCGGAGAGGCCGGGCAGCATCAAATCCAACAGGGCCAGATCAGGCCGCTGCTGAGAGAGCAGGTATACCGCCTCTGTCCCAGAGTAGGCCCGCTTTACCTGGAAGCCCTCCTTTTGCAGCACCTCCTCCAGCAAATCCCCAATGGTCTGGTCGTCCTCAATGATGGCGATGGTTTTCACAGCAACTCCTCCTTTGCGCGGCTTGCCTGTATACAGCCTAGCGGAGTTTGCGGAGGTTGTCAAGGGTGAGGGACAGGGGCTACTCCCCCGCAAAGGAGATCTCTACATTGCCGTTGTTGCAGGCGGCTTCCAGCGTCTTTTCCCCACCGGTTTTGGAATCCGGCAGGGTACTCTCCCCTTTTTTGACGGAGCACTGTATGGAATAGTCGTCATAGCTCCCCGCTACTGTTCCGAAGCTGTCCCCGTTTTTGACGTGCAGGCGCAGGCTGCTTCCCACGGACAGAGTGGCAAAGCGCACGCTGCCGCCGTTGGAAGAGAGGGAAACGCTGCCCGTCACCGCCAGCTCTGGGAGGGTGATATCCTCGTTGGTGGTGGAAATCTCCAGGCTGTCCAAGAGGCCATCGGGCACCTGCACCGTGATTTTCCTGTCCTCCCCGCCGGCGCTGACCCCGATGTAATCGGTCCACTCCTTGTTGGCGGCGTTGGTCATGGTCACCACCTTTTCGTCCGAGAGGGCAATCTCGTAAAACTCCTCGCTGTTTTCCCCGTACTGGAGGTGGACCTGCCCATCGGGGGAGAGGGCCACCTCAACCTCTCGGTCCTCCACATCCAGCCGCACGCCCTGGACCTGCCCCTCCGGCGTGTAGGTTTTGGCCTCAAAGGGCTCGCTGCTGCCCGAGCAGCCCGTCAGAACGAGACATCCCAGCCCCAGGCACAGGGTAAATGCAATTTTCTTTATCATACTATTCCCTCCAATTCTGTGTTTCAAAGCGACATACATAGCGTGTCGTGTGTGTGTTTTCCTCCGCCAGGTGGAACCCGCAGGCCAGGAGCAGCGCCCGGGAGCGCCCGCCCTCCTGCTCCAAAAGGGCCTCCACCTGCTTTACCCCTTGGATTTTCAGCCCCCGCAGGATGTGCTCCAAAACTTTTTCCTCCAGCCCCTCCCGCCGGAACCGGCCGTCCACCATAAAGCGGCAGAGGGTGGCGGTTTCGGCGTGGCGTTCCGGCCGCTGGTACAGGAAAACCCAAGTGTGTCCTCCTGTGCGGCGTAAAATTGGCCGTTGCGTTTTGTGGTGCCTGATGCTAAAATGAAGTATAAACCTTTGTGCTGCACAAAGGTCAAGGGGGGAATAATGGATGGACCGCTTTTTTTCCGTGGGAGAGGCTGCCAAGGCTGCCAACACCACTGCCGAAACCCTGCGCCACTATGACCGCATTGGTTTGGTGAAGCCCAGCAAAAAGGACGAATGGACCCGCTACCGGTATTACACGGAGCAGGACATTGTCCGCCTGAACACCGTGCGGGCCCTGCAGCTGATGGACCTGCCCTTGCAGGAAATCAAAAAGGTGCTGGAGTACGATGACCTGGAGAAAATCATCGCCTTTTTCCAGCAGGCGGAGAAGAGGGCCGATGAGAAAATTGCCGCGCTGCAGTTCAGCAAGGCGAAAATCCAGCTGGCCAAGGCGGACTATGTGCGGAATTTGGAATTGCAGCGCCAGTCCCGCAGCGCCTTCCTTAAAGAGTACCCCCAGCGGGTGATTCTGCTTTCGGACACCCTGGAGATGCCCACTCTGGAAAATCTTTGGAATTATCTGAACCATTTCTACGAGAAACTTCCCACTGGATTAAAGGAGCAGTTTGCCTTTGAGGATTTGGCCGGCATTTACACCGAGGGGGAAAGGACCAGGCTGTTTGCGGTCTGTACCCGCTACGCGGAGCTGGAGGGACTCAAGACGCTGCCGGAGGGGCGCTACCTGTGCGCCCACTGCACCGAGGAGACCAGAACAAAAGCCTTGGAAGAGCTGCTGCGCCTGGCCCGGGAGGAGTATGGGGAAGAGCCATCCTTTACCGTGCAGCTCATTGTCGTGTCGGGAATTTTACAGTGGAATTATGAGGTGCAGGTGTATGTTGGGGGATAGGATGGGTCAACGCGGTAGGGCAGGCTTCCGTGTGGAGGGGTCTTTGTCCCCCAAAGCGGACGGTGTAAAGCTGTTTTGGCCAAACGGAAAAGATTTGTGAAAATCTTCCCTTGCGGCAATGGGCCAGAATCCATATAATAATAATTTAGAAAAAAGAGGGAGGAATGAGGGTATGGAATACCTCACCGTGAAGGAAACCGCCGAAAAGTGGAACCTCTCGGACCGTATGGTGCAGCAGTTCTGTGTGCAGGGGCGCATTCCGGGCGCGCAGAAATTTGGAAAGTCCTGGGCTGTTCCCGCCAATGCGGAGAAGCCCAAGGACCCCCGCAAAACCCAGGGCCAGCCGGCGGACGGCGCAGCAAGCCTGATGGGCGGCCTGCTGGACCACGCAAGTTTGATGCCCCTGATGAACACCCCTTTCCAGCCGGGGCACTGCCTGGAGGTGGTGGAGGCCATGCCTGCCGGCCCACAAAGAGACATTGCGTTGGCGGAGTACCACTATTTCAGCGGACAGGCTGGGGCAGCGGCACAGGAGGCGGAGGCCTATCTGACGCACTCCGATATGGGGGCGCGCCTCTCCGCCTGTTTGATCTATGCCTATGCCAGCTTGTCCCTTGGGGAGATTTCGCGGGCCCGGTTTGCCCTGGGAGAATTGAGGGCTTTTCTGTCTGCCGCGGGGGAACAGCTGTCCCAGTTCCGGGCAGCCTCGGCCTTTGTGGCGTCCGCCGCTGCGGTGCTGCTCCATCTGCCGCTGCCGGAACAAATGCCGGACGTGGAGAGCTTTCTTCCCCTGCTGCCCCCCGGGCTGCGGGCCTTTGCCCTATATGTGCAGGCTCATTACCTCTACCTAAAGGAGGAGTACGGCCCCAGCGCCGGCATGGTGGAGGCCACCCTTGCCATGGGGGCGGCCAGCTACCCCATTCCTGCAATCTACCTGCATTTGGTTGCGGTGATGGACTACATGAGCCTGAAAAAGCCGGACCAGGCGCAGGCCCATCTGCTGGCGGCGTGGAAGATTGCCCAGCCGGATGACTTGATTGAGGGCTTTGGGGAGCACCATGGGCTTTTGGGCGCCATGCTGGAGGCGGTGATCAAGCCAAAATGGCCGGAGGATTTTAAGCGGATCATCGCGATTACCTACCGCTTTTCCGCGGGCTGGCGCAAAGTGCACAACCCAGAGACAGGCCATGATGTAGCGGATGACCTGACCACCACCGAGTTCGCAATCGCCATGTTGGCGGCACGGGGCTGGACAAACCAGGAGATTGCGGAGCACCTGCATATTTCAGTCAACACGGTGAAAAACCATATCTCCGAGGCAATGCGGAAGCTGGATGTGGAGAATCGGAAGGATTTGAAAAAGTACATGCTGCGATAGGGGATGCCCGCGGGAAAGGCCGTGGGCATTCTCTGTTTTATTTCCTGTTTTCAAGCTGCCAAGTGCCCCCAGCTTTTGGAAAGCCTCCCCATCCCACAGCGCGGTTTTTACAAAAATTTCTTGTGTTTTTTACGGAGCTATGGCATGATATGTATAAACCATCTTGTTTGGAAGGATGAAGTCTCATGGCAACAGGCTCTTCAGAAAACGCGAAAAAATTTACAAAAACAGAAAAGAGCTGGATTCTCTACGACTGGGCTAACTCGGTGTACGCCACCAACATTATGGCGGTGCTGTTCCCCATCTACTTTGGCAATGTGTGCGCCGCCGCTGGGGCGGACAACCTGGTGCTGTGGTCCTACGGCACCTCGGCGGCCACCTTCCTCTGCGCGGTGCTGGCCCCGGTGCTGGGCTCTCTGGCCGACCACAAGGGCCATAAGAAGCGGCTGTTCGTGGCTTGCCTGGTGTTGGGTGTGGCCTTCACCCTGTTCTCCGCCCTGACAGACGACTACCGGGGCCTGCTGATGGGGTATGTCATCAGCCACATTGGGTTTTCCGGCTCCTGCCTGTTTTACGACGCCTTTTTAACCGACGTGACCACCCGGGAGCGCATGGACCGGGTCTCCGCCTGGGGCTACGCCATGGGCTATATCGGCGGCAGCACCATCCCCTTTATCTTGGCCATTGTCATCCTGTTTGTCATGGGCATGGAGAATCCGGTGGCCTTTAAGCTGGTCATCCTGCTCACCAGCGTGTGGTGGCTGGTGTTCTCCATCCCCTTTTTGAAAAATGTTCACCAAGTCCACTATGTGGAGGCGAAAAAAGGCCTGGTGCAATCTACCTTCCGAAACCTGTGGGCCACCGCCAAGGACATTTTTACCCATAAAGGGGTGTTCTTGTTCATGTTGGCCTACTTCTTCTACATCGACGGGGTGAACACCATCATCTCCGTGTCCACCTCGTATGGCACCAAGCTGGGCCTGGACACAGTGAGCATGATCCTGGCCCTGCTGGTCACCCAGATTGTGGCCATGCCCTTCTCCATCCTTTTCGGCAGGCTGGCAGGGAAGGTGGGCGCCATCCAGCTGCTGCGGGGGGCTGTGGGCGTGTACTTTGTTATCACGGTGGTGGGCTTCTTCATGGGATTTAACATCGAGCAGAACCCCGACAGTGAAAGCGCCCTGGCTCTGTCTCAGGTCCTGTTCTGGTGCATGGCCTTTTTGGTGGGCACAGTGCAGGGGGGCATCCAGGCCCTGTCCCGCAGCTATTTCGGCAAGCTCATCCCCGCGGAGCGCTCCAACGAGTACTTCGGCTTTTTCGACATCTTCGGCAAGTTCGCCGCGGTGCTGGGGCCCCTGCTGGTGGGGCTGTTCACCCAGTTCACCGGGCGGGACTCCATCGGCGTCATCAGCTTGGCCATCCTGTTCCTGGTGGGAGAGGCGATCCTGCTGGCGGGAAGGAAAACGCTGGTTTCTACGAAAGAGTAAACAGCTGCAGAAAACCTTGTCTAAAGGGGCCGCTTTTCAGGGCGGCCCTCTTTTTTGCGCTGGTGCGCCCCGGGCAGGGGGGAGGGGGACCCAATCCAAAGCGGTTGACAACCCTGAAAAAACTGGGTACACTTTCCTAAGAAAGAAAGCGTCCCGAGAAAAGGACAGAATCCTGCCGGGGTTCCAGGGAACGCTGGAACCCCGGCATGGCAATACAGGAGGCAGAAAGCATGTCGGTACAGGCAAAACGGCTGGATCATTTTGAGGAGGGGATCTTCTCCTCCATTGAGCGCAAGGTGGTGGCATATCAGCAGCAGGGGCGGGAGGTGTTTAACCTTTCCGTGGGCACGCCGGACTTCCATCCGCCGGAGCAGGTGATGCAGGTGCTCTCTCAGGCGGCGCTGAAGCCGGAGAACTACCGCTATACCCTGCGGGACTACCCAGAGCTGCGGCAGGCTGTGGCAGAGTACTACCTCCGCCGCTATGGCACCGCCATCGACGGCAGCACAGAGGTGGTGGCCGTTCACGGCACCCAGGAGGGGATGGGGCATTTGGGCATGGCCCTGTGCAACCCCGGCGACGTGGTGCTGCTGCCCAACCCCGGGTATCCTGTTTTTGAGGCGGGGGCCTGGCTTGGGGAGGCGGACCTGCAATTCTACCCCATGACCCGGGAGAACCATTTCCTTCCCCGGCTGGAGGCCATCCCTCAGGAGACTTGGAGGCGGACAAAGTACATCGTCACCTCCTACCCCTCCAACCCTACCGGCGCCATCGCCCCCCGTTCCTTCTATGAGGAACTGATTGCGTACGCCAAACGCTATCATTTCTACATTATCAACGACAACGCCTATTCCGATATTGTGTTCACAGAGGGCAGCGGCTTTTCTTTCCTGTCCATCCCCGGGGCAAAAGAGGTGGGCGCGGAGTTCTTCTCTTTGAGTAAGTCCTTTAACTTGACGGGCGCCCGGCTTTCCTTTTTTGTGGGAAACCGGGAGCTGGTGTCCGCTCTGAGCCTGCTGCGCTCTCAGCTGGATTTCGGCATTTTCCTGCCCCTGCAGCTGGCGGCAGTGGAAGCCCTCCGCGTTCCGCGGCAATACGTGCTGGACCAGTGCCAGGAGTACCGCAAGCGCCGGGACGCCCTGTGCAATGGCCTGCGAGAGGCGGGGTGGCCGGTGGAGGACAGCCAGGGCACCATGTTTGTCTTTGCCAAGCTGCCAAAGCGCTGGGAAGGCCGATCTGCGGCCTTCTGCGAGGCTTTGGTGGACGCCTGCGGCGTGGTGTGCACCCCGGGCGCCGCCTTTGGCTCTTTGGGAGAGGGATATGTGCGCTTTGCCCTGGTGCGCCCGCCCCAGGAGCTGGCCCGGATTGCCCAATACATAGGGGCCAGCGGGCTGCTGGCTTAAAGGCTGTTCCCTGCAGCGGGCTTTCCCTGGTGAGGAACCCATCCAATCAAACCGCATGGCTCTGGCCCAAATGGACCAGAGCTTTTTTGATGGGAAAAACAGCCTTCTGGGGGAATAATTTAGGTTGATGCGGCGCGGCGGCAGCAGAGAGTTTTTAGACCAAAAATATCCTTTTTCGCTATAAAATTGATTTTTTTTACAAAAAGATTGTCTATGCTTATCTTTTGTTAATGAATTTTCCGTGGAGTGGATGTATAATTTTTGGGTATAGTAGCGGCGTAATATGGGACAGAATTTGACCATATTATCCAATTTTTAGGGAATTGTATCTGGCTAGGGGGAACAGCCTTATGGAGATGGATTTATTTGGGTTTTATCAAGAACACTTTTATGTAAGAGATGAAAGGCTGTTGTCCTGCCTGGTGGAAAACAGTAAAGTGCGGTTGGTTCCTAAAAACGAGGTGTTCCAGCGCATGGGGCAGGTAAACCCCAATTTGGACATTATGGTCCATGGGCTGGTTCGCGGTTTTTTCCTGATTGCACCGGAAAAGACATCACAGACTGCTTTGAGTTTTCCCCGGGGATCCCTCTGATGACCAGCTTTGAGCTCAATGAGGTTTCTGTCATCAGCATGGAAGCCCTTCGGGAGACGGTCATGGTCTCCATGCCGTTGGCGCGCTTGATGCCTTTTTTGGACCACCCCGCTGTGATGCGGTTCTACGTCCAGTTTTTAAGCAGGGCCCTGCGCCGCCACTGGGAGAGCAAGATGATCCTTTCCCAATATTCTGCAAAGGACCGGTACCGGTGGTTTCTGGGGAAGTATCCCGGGGTGATAGACATGGTGAACCATCACTATGTGGCGTCCTTTTTGGGGATGACCCCGGTCACCCTTTCGCGGATTCGCAGCGCAGAGCGCCAGATGGATGGGGTAGCTCCAGAGGAGCACGCGCCCGGCATGCAGCTGTCTTGCAGATGTCCTTGACCGAAAGATTGAATGGGAAGTGAACTGGGCCCGCCGCGCTTTTCTGCGGCGGATGAAGGGAGGAGAGCGCTTATGGATGATTGGGGCGGTATCATCGCTGTGATTTTCGTGATCGTTTTGATTGTGGTTGTGGTTTACTGCATTGTGATGATTGCCTCCCTTCTGGCCATGGTGGCTGGCGGGGCGGGAATCCTGTGGGGCGGTGGCACAGCGGTGCTCAACTACGGCAGGTCCTTTAAAGAAAATATGATCGACAGCAACACCAAGAAGCTGTAATGTCCAGCTGACGGAATATCAGCCGTAGCCCTTTGGGATACGGCGATATTCTTTATTGCCTGCAAAAAGGGGGAAAAACCATGGCGGCAGCGGCGCAGCCAGCGCGAAAAAGTTATTTTTTTGAAAAAGGATATCAGGATATAGCAGCTACCATCAAAGGCGCCTGGACCCGAAACGGCGCTTCGATCCAGCGGTATCGAGACCATCTGAATGGCTTAGGGGATAAGGGTGTAACGGCTCGGGTCTTTTTAGCCATTGCCAACATTCTGGCCATGGCGGCTGTGGTGGTGTGCGGCTCTTTGATTACGGCGGCCATCACCCTGGTAAATGTGCTGGTGCTGGTGGTCTTTATGGCCGTTCTCTACCTGGGCTTTACCGCAATTTGGGCGGTGGACCGCCTCTATCTGGTACATAAACGGATTTTTACCGCCTGCCATGAGTGTAAGAAGAAAAGTCTGATCCCCACCTACCTGTGCCCCAGGTGCGGCGCAAAGCACACCAATTTGACCCCTGGCGTATATGGGATTCTGCGGCGCACATGCAGCTGCGGGGAAAAGCTCCCCACCACCTTTTTTAACGGGAGAAAAAATCTGGAGGCCGAGTGTCCTCGATGTGGGCACCGCCTTGCCGATCGGGAAAGCCGTCCACTCTGCATCCCTGTGGTGGGAGGCCGTTCGGTGGGAAAGACGGCCTTCATCACCGCATTCTCCAAAGAGTTCCTTGAAACCGTGGCCCCGCAGAAGGGGCTGGAGACGGAGTTTTATAACGGCAGGAAAGAAAGAATCTACCAGGAGATTGTGCAGGATTTTCAAACGGGGAACACCCGCATAACAGACCGCCCCCAAGATGTGAAGCTGGCCAGCGCCGTGTCCTTCAGCTTTTTCGTAAAGCACGCCAGCCTCTCTCCCGAGCGGCTGGTGCACATCTATGATATCGCCGGAGAGGTGTTCACGAACAACGATGAAAATGAGGTGCAGCAGCAGTACGAATACTGCCAGGGCATTGTCTTTATCCTGGACCCCTTTGCCATCCCGGAGGTCCGTTTCCAGTATGAGGAGCTCCTTTCCCCAGAGGATCTAGCAGGTATTGGCAGGGCTGATTTAAACGACGTCATTGATTCCTTCCTCAATAAGCTGCGGGAGGTCACAGGGCTTTCTGACAGCAGTATGTCCACAGTGCCTCTTGCGGTGGTTATCAGCAAAATTGATTCCGCCGGGCTGGACCAGGACGTGGGCCAGTGGGCGGTGGAAAAACTGATGAAAGCCCAGCCCCAGGTGTTTACCGATTTCTTCAACACACAGGACTATCTCTGCCGCAAATTCCTGCGGGAAAATGGCATGGAGAGTTTTTTGAACAATATTTCCCTGCAGTTCAAAAACAACCGCTTTTTTGCCTGCAGCGCCATTGGTCATAGCCGGGGAAAAGGCCCCTATCGGCCGGAGGGCGTGCTCCCGCCCATGGAGTGGCTGATTCAAAACGCGGACCCCAAGCTGGGCCAGTTGTGGGGCGAGCATGTATTTCCCAAAAAGCCCATAAGCGCCGGCCCCGCCCAATATTGAAAGGATAAGGAGGTCGTAAGAGAGATGAAAGAGTTTGACCTGTTCCAGGAACAACCCTCCCTGCCCCTGGAGGAGGCCGCGAAAAACGAAGTGCCCGATGGGGAGGCCCCTCTCCTGGCGCAGGAAGACGCACCGGAAGAGGAGGCAGCTTCCCCAGAGGAAGAGTCCTGCCCAGAAGAAGCTGCCTTTGACCAAGGGCAGGGCGCGGAAGAGCCTCCCTGTCCCTCGGAATGCCCAGCCGGCCCTTCCCTGCAGGAGGTGTTGGAAGCGCAGAAGCAACTCCTTCAAAAGGTGGAGGAGCTGCAGGCTCTCTTCCAGTCCCGGATCCTTCACACGGATCACGAGGAGAAGATTGTGGACCAAATGCACCACGAGCTGCAAAAGCACCGGGAAGGGCTCTATGCCCAGCTGGTGCGCCCCATCCTGCTGGATGTCATCCAGGTGCGGGACAGCATCCGGCGCATGGCCGCTGTCTATTTGGAAAGGCCCGCGGGCCAGCAGGATATCCCCAACAAGATTTTTGCCGGGTATGCCCTGGATTTGCAGGATATTTTGGAGCGCAACGAAGTGGAGGTTTATGACACCGCCCCTGGGGAGCCCTTTGCCCCCCTGCGGCAGCGGGTGGTAAAGAAGGTTCCTACCGGAGAGGAGGAGCTCCATGGCAAAGTGGCGGCCTCCCTTTCTGATGGGTACAGTTACAACGGCCGAACCCTTTCCCCTGAGAAAGTGGCGGTTTACACCTATGAGAAACCTGTTCAGGAGACTGAGAAAAGCGAGAAAAGTGAGGGAATGAACAATGGCTAAATATGTTTTTGGAATTGATTTGGGAACCACCTATTCCTGCATTGCCTATGTGGATGAAACCGGCCGGGCCACGGTTATCAACAACCAAGAGGGCACCAACACTACCCCCTCGGTGGTGAATTTTGCAAGCCCTACCCAGGTGGTGGTGGGCCAAGTTGCCAAGGAGAACGCTGTCATCGACCCCCAGAACACGGTCTCTCTGGTCAAAACCCTGATGGGAAAAAGCAATTTTGCCATCAGCTACAATGGGGAGGACGTCAGTCCTGAGGAGGCCTCCTCTTACATTCTCCGCAAGCTTGCGGGGGATGCCTCTAAGCTGATTGACGCCGAGGTGAAGGACGTGGTCATCACCTGCCCGGCCTACTTCGGCACGGCTGAACGAACCGCCACCAAAAACGCTGGCGAGATTGCCGGCTTGAATGTTATCGAGATCATCAGCGAGCCCACCGCCGCGGCCCTCTATTACGGCTGTGCCAAGGAGCAGGGCGAGAAGACCGTGCTGGTGTATGACCTGGGCGGCGGTACCTTCGATGTGACGGTTATGCACGTCAGTCCCGGCAAGATCGAAATGGTTTGCTCCGACGGCAACCACGAGCTGGGCGGCAAAAACTGGGATGACGCCGTGATGCAGTACCTTGCCTCTGAGTTCTGCTCGGAAACAGGTTTTGACGGGGACTTTGACGAGTACGCCCAGCAGGACCTGCGGCTGAAGGCTGAAAAGGCCAAGCAGCAGCTGAGCACCCGGGAGAAGGTGCCGGTGATGATGGACGCCGCCGGCCTGCGGGCCCGTGTGGAGATCACCCGGCAGACTTTTGATGAAATTACGGAGGCCCTTCTCAATGAATCCATTGAGAAAACCGATGCGGCCATTGCTTTGGCAGCCGAGAGGGGCTACACCATTGACGAGATTCTGCTGGTGGGCGGCTCTACCCGCATGCCCCAGGTGACCAAGATTTTGACGGAGAAATACGGCATGGAGCCCAAAATTTTGGAACCGGATGAGGCTGTGGCCAAGGGCGCCGCCATCTACGCTCTGGGAGCCTACGAGGTGAAGGTGGAGCAGTGGAAAGAGATGATTGAGTCCGGGCAGGCAGACATGACTGACACGAAAACCCGGGAGGAGGCCGAGAAATACAGCGAGCCTGCCGTTGTCACTACCAACGAAATTCCCGGCCTTCGGGGCCATCGGATGGACGAGGTGGTCACTGTGGTCACTTCTAAGAGCTACGCCCTCCAGGTGGTTCGCAATGGCGAGGACAAGTGCTGTAACATGATTATCAAGGATGTACTGATGCCCGGCGGCTCTCTCAGCGTAACCCGGCAGTTCGGCACGGTGGATGCCAACCAGGAGACTGCGGAACTGGTGGTGTTTGAGAACGATTTCCACGACGAGTATTTCGATGTGGACACCGATTTCATTTTGGGCAACGCCACCCTGGATCTGCCCGGCAACCTGCCTGCAGGCGCGCCAATTGAAGTGACCTTTACCTTGAATAAAGAGGGAATTTTGGAGGTGACGGGAAGGGATTTGACCACAAACCGTGAGATCCACGCCACCATGCAGGCAACCGCCGGCACCATTATGTCCTCGGAGGAGGTTGCCGCGGCTAAGGCCAAGTCAAAGGGCATTGCTGTGGAATAAGCTTTCGGAAAGGACCGTTTGCCTGTCATAAGCGGAGAGCTTTTATGGCAGGCAAACTTACTATGTATCGTAGGAGTGGCTGCTATGGGGATTCGAGTGGGGATTGACTTAGGGACAACTTTCAGCGCGGTGGCCCGCATAGACCCGGGCACGGGGAAGCCGGTGGTCATTAAAAACAGCTTTGGCGCGGCGATCACCCCCTCTGTGCTGTGCTTCCGGCAAGATGGGAGCGTCCTGTTTGGTGAAGACGCAAAGAATATGCAGGCGGTGGGGGACCCCAACGCCGTGGCTTTCTTTAAGCGCAGCATGGGAAAGGACATGTTCTCGGTAGATATTCTGGGAAAGAGCTATGATGCCACGGATTTGTCCGCCATCCTGCTGCGGGAGCTGAAGGAGGAGGCGCAGCGCCAGACGGGAGAGACGATCGAAGGGGCGGTCATCACCGTGCCCGCCTATTTCACCCACAAGGAGCGCTCCGCCACTATCGAGGCGGGAAGGCGGGCCGGCCTGGAGGTAATTGCCATTATTAACGAGCCAACGGCAGCTGCCTTTGCCTATGGGCTGACAGAGCGGGCGGAAGAGCAGACTGTGCTGATCTACGATCTGGGCGGCGGTACGTTTGATGTGACTTTGGCGCGCATCAACCGGAAGGAGATCCGCATTCTGGGCAGCGACGGCAACCATGAACTGGGGGGCAAGGACTGGGATGACTGCATTGCCCGCTATCTGGCCGGCGAATTTTTAGAGAGCTATGGTGTGGATCTGACAGAGGATCCGGAGATGGTGGCTTCGCTGCTGGTGACGGCGGAGAGCGTGAAAAAGCAGCTTACCTCCCGGGATCAGGTCAGCGTCCCCATTGCGTACCAGGGGATCAGGGGAACTGTGGAGATCACCGAGGAGATTTTTGAATCTATCTCCCAATTCCTGCTGGGCACCACCAAGGACGTGACCCAGCGGTTGCTGGAGTCGGTGGAGATGACTTGGGCCCAGGTGGATGGTGTCATCCTGGTAGGCGGCTCCACACGCATGCGCATGATTCGGGATTACGTCACCGAAATGTGCGGGAAACCCCCGCTTGGCGGCGTCAATGTGGACGAGGCTGTGGCCTTGGGCGCGGCGATCCGGGCAAACATCACGGAAAAAGGCGAGGCAGTGCCTGCCCTGGGCGGGCTGTTTGGCCGGAGAAAGGGCGGCGGTCTGCTGGTCCAGGGCGCCAAGGCCGTATTGGATGTGACAGCCCATTCCTTGGGCATGATCTCCATTAGCCCCGACGGGGAGGAGTATATCAACAGCGTCATCATTCGCAAAAACACCCAAATCCCCGCTGCCAACACCAAGCCCTTCCACCTGCGCACACGATCCAAAGGAAATGAGCTGGAGGTCTATGTGCTCCAGGGAGAGTTCCGCCGCCCCCTGGACAACACCATTCTCCACAAGTATGTCATCTCTAAAATCCAGCGCACAGACCCGCCCAACTCTGTCATCGAGGTGACCTACCAGTACACGGCGGACGGAGTGGTGCAGGTTTCTGCGCGGCAGAAGGAAACGGGAAAAACGCTTCCCGTCAAGGTGGAGCCCGTCCCGGAGGATATGAGCTGGACCGACCTCTCCCCCCGGGAGCACCAAGGCGGGGGAAAGGCGCCGGCGGTGGATGTGGTGTTGGCGATTGACCTCTCTGGCAGCATGTGCGGCGACCCCACCCGCAAGGCCATTGCGGCCATGCAGGATTTTGTGGATCAGATGGATGAGGACACCGCACGCATTGGGATTGTCGCCTTTGCCGACCAAGTGCGGGAGGTGCTTCCCCTGACCGGGGATTTCGGCAGGGTGAGGCAGGTTATTTCCGGCCTGGCGGAGGTGGATGTGGGCGTGTGCAACGAGGCGCAGCCCTTTACCGCCGCTTACGGCATGCTGCGGAAAAGGGAAAGCGACGTGCGGTATATTGTGGTGCTTACAGATGGCTGCTGGAGCAACACTTCATACGCGGTGGATGCTGCGGAAAGGTGCCATCGCTCCGAAATGGAAGTGATGGCGCTGGGCTTTGGAAGCGCGGATTATGATTTTCTAAAGAAGATTGCCTCAACAGACGATTTTGCCGCGCTGACGGATCTTTCTCAGCTGGGCAGCACCTTCTCTAAGATCGCCCAAGCCATTGGGGAGGGCTCGGCCGGGCTCAGCGTGCTGTAAGGTTTTGCGATTTTCTCAAAGAACAGGAAGGGTTTCTATGGCTGAAAACTGGTATATCGTTCTGGAGCTGAGCTTTGACCCTCCAGTGGAGGATGAACAGAAGATCGAGGAAAGGCTGATAGAGCGCTCTAAGTTCTGGTCGGCCCATTTCAACGATTTTAAAATAGGGGCCCAGTGCCGGGCCTGGAACCAGGCGATTCCCCAGATCCGCAAGGATATGATCGGCCCAGCCAATATCCGGAAGCAGTTGGCCGCCGAAGCCTGTGACATTGTGTATGGCCCGGTGGACAAGCTGCTTAAGACGATTGGGCGCAAGGGATATATTACCCCCACAGAAGTGGATAAGCTCTCAAAAAATAAAAAACTCTCTCCCGATGTGGTAAAGGGCCGAGCCGCCAAACTGGGGATCCGGCTGGAAGCGGCTGCGGCCGGCAAGGACTATCAGGCTGTTTATGACAAGTATTACAAGACAAAGCCGCCAAAGGCGGCGGTTTTTGATGGGCTGCGGCAGATGCTTGAGACCTTCCACGCAGGGGATTTGTACCAGTTCCTCTACATGGGCACCACGATCAAAGATGCCAACCGCCTCCCCTAGGCTCTATCTCATGCGGAAAAAGATCTTTACAGCTTGCAACGAGTGCAAGAGCAAGTTTCTTATTCCCACCTACTTGTGCCCGGACTGCGGGGCTCAGCACACCAACCTGACCCCGGGCATGTATGGGATTCTGCGGCGCACCTGTTCCTGCGGCCGCAAGCTGCCCACGGCCTTTTTCAACGGGCGGAAAAAGCTGCAGGCAATCTGCCCCAACTGTTTGCAGCGGGGCCGCACCACCTACCTGAACGACCGTGAGAGCCGACCCCTGTGCATCCCTGTGGTGGGGGGACGCTCGGTGGGAAAGACGGCCTATATCACCGCCTTTGCCAAGCGCTTTATTGAGTTTGTGGCGCCGCAGAAAGGGCTGGAGATCGAGTTTTATAACCAAGCCAAGGAGGATATCTATGGGGAAATCAAGGCGGACTTTGCCCATGGCAGCACACGCATGACCGCCCGCCCGCAAGATCTTTCCCAGACCAGCTCTGTTTCCCTGAGCTTCTTTATCAAGCACAAATCACTGCAGCCCGAGCGGCTGGTGCATATCTATGATATCGCCGGAGAGGTGTTCACGAACAACGATGAAAATGAGGTGCAGCAGCAGTACGAATACTGCCAGGGGATTATTTTTATGATTGATCCCTTTGCCATCCCCACGGTGCGGGCCCAGTATGAATCCCAGCTGACCCCAGAGGACCGGGCGGGAATCGGCAAGGCCGATATCAACGGTGTAATCAATGTTTTCCTCAATAAGCTGCGGGAGGTCACAGGCCTCTCTGACCAGAAAATGGCCAAGGTGCCCTTGGCGGTGGTTATTGGAAAGACGGATTCGGCAAACCTTGCGGAGAACTTTTCAGAGGAAAAGGTGGAGGAGCTGCAAATGCTCTATCCCCAGGCCCAGCTCAACGCGAACGACGCCGTGGATTACCTCTGCCGGAAATTCCTGCGGGAAAACGAGATGGGAGGTTTTGTAAACGCCATTGAGATGAAGTTTTCGGAAAACCGGTTTTTTGCCGCAAGCGCCATCGGTCACACCCGGAACGCCGGGCCCTACAATCCCAAGGGGGTGCTGGAGCCTGTGGAGTGGATTTGTTCCCTGGCGGACAAACGGCTGGCTTCGCTGTGGGTTTCGGGGCAATATGGCAAAACACCGGTTGATGAGAGAGCGCTGGCCGGAAAGGAGGCGCAGGCATGATTGAAACAATTATTATGATTGTGCTGTTTGTCGTGGTGGCGGGCCTTATTATGGTAGGTACCCACGTCTTGTACGATCTTGCCTCAGCGGTCATCCCCCTGGCGGCTGTGCTGATGGTGGCAGTGGGGATTTTAGTGGGGTTCTTCGTGGCGGTGCGCAACACGTTTTCCGTGTATAAGGCGGTGTATGGGAGGAGGAAAAAGAAATGATGGAGTCCATCCTTTCGCGGCTGCAAGGGCTGCTGGAACAGCTGGAGACCCTGGCCCGCAATTATCTTTTGGGGCACGCTTACTTCATCACCGGGGAATACTATGAGCGGCTGTTCACCACATATTTTTCGGTTACAGGGTTTCTGGTGGGCCTTGCGTTCCTGGCAATTGTTTTCTTTGCCACCGGCAAGGAAGGGGACAAGCGCACGGGCTTTTTCAAGGTGGTGCCCTTTGTGGCGGTAATCAACAGCTGCGGCATTTTGATGGACTTCCTCAACGGGGTCTTTCATCAAAGCGTCACATACTCGCGCTATCAGCTGCTGTTCCCCGCGCCGGATAACATTATCTCTGGTTTTTTGCTCACGCTGGTGATCTGCTCCTGCTACCGGGGAACGCCGGGCTACGCCTTCTTGTTTGGCCTGGCCACGCACGGCGCCCTTTCCTTCCTGAATTACATGGTACTGCCCCACATGGGCCGCCTCTCTCTAATTTTACTGGGCATGCGGGTGCTGCTGGCGGCGGTTGTCTGCGCTGTAATCAGCGGGCGGAAGTACTTCTACACCGGATGGATTTGGTACTTCGGCTTCCACATGTTCCTGCGGGTGGCCGTGTATTTGGTGCCCCTGGCACAGATGATGGTTTATGGCACCCCGCTGAAGGAGCTGCCCTACACAGTGGAGGGCGTTCTGGGCTACCTGTCGCAGTTTGCCATGGATGGGGTCATCTTCCTGGCAGTGCTGGGCTTTGCCATTGTGTTTGAAAAGGCGGTCCTTACCGTGAAAGAGGAGGAAGCCCAGCCCGCTTAATCACTGCGGGAAGGGGCAGAAGGGGAGGCGCTGGAAAAAATTTTTTCCAGCGCCTTGTTGGCAACCCTTGAAACTGTGCGCTATTCCGCACAATAAATAAAAAATCAAATATTGGTGAAGAATGAACTGTGGAATTATCCTGCCGCGGAGAAAAGCCGCCGGAGAAGCCTATTCCTGGGCGAAATGGCGCAGGGGCTTTGGATACGCCACAGGAACGCTTCCACAGGCAGGGGGGAGGCCCGCGGATTTTGCTGCGGGCCTCCCCCATTTTAGGGGGGGAATGGGTAATAGCGCAATAATTTTTTCTCTGCTATACTTTATCTGAAAGATGGAGCCGTAGCGTTTCCCTGCCCAAAACGCGCCGTAAAGCCGGACGCGGCGGGGAGGGCCAGCCGATGTGCAAAGGAGGCGATGAAATGGCAGCGGCCAAAAGAATTTGGCGGTATAACATCGAGGGCGCCTTGATTGATGTACCCCAAACCTATGACCAGAAGTGCAGAGTCTATCTGGACGCGTTCCCGGATTTGATTGAAAAGCCGGTTTACACCCCGGCGGGAGAACGGGTGCTGCTGACCATTGAGGACGCCTGCCCCCATGCGGATTTGCAGCCGGATGGAATGGAGGACTGCGGCTCTTGCAACTATTACCGCCAGACCCCCGGCACGCTGTTGGGTGTGTGTGGCCACCCAGCCCTGCGAAGGGTACTTCCAGAAAAGGAGGAGAAGAAAGAATGAAGAAGCGCATTTTGGCAGTGCTGCTGTGCCTGTGCATGGTGCTTACCATGCTGCCGGTATCGGCCCTGGCCGCTGTGGGCGGCCTGTTGAACAACACGCCAGAGCAAAACGAAACCTTGCTTGAAAAGCTGCAGAGCTTTACAGGCGAAAGTCCCGAAGAAGCCCTGGAGCTGCTGGACAGCATGGGCCTTTTGGATGAAGACGGAAAGCTGATTACCGACCAGACCATCGACCTGGACGGCAAGCAGTACACCCTGGAGGAGATGGAGGCCCTGCTGGAGGACCCCTCTGCCGACTTGAGCCAGGTGGCCTATGCGGACGGCGTGCCCATTGCCCTGGGGGACCTCAAGACGGTGATCGCCATTGAGCGGGAGCTGCAGCACCTTCAGGAGACCTACTTCTCCGGAAAGACCTTTGATGGGGAGGCCCGCGAAAACCTGAACAGCCTGGTCACCCAGCTCCAGACCGCCGGCATCGCGTTTCAAAGCGCAGCGGTGGGGGACACCCACGCCAACGTGACATCTGTAAATGTAGATAACTTTACAGCGGCTGATGTGGATTCCGGGGAACAGACTTTGTCCATACCGGGCAGAGTGAATCAAGAATACTCCGTGACCGTCACGCTGGACCCGGGCCTGCTCAACGACGTCTCGGTCACCGTGAGCCTGGGCAGAGATACGGGATTTACGGAGAAGGATTCTGTCACGCTGAATAGCGGCAATCCCACGGGGACGCTGAATTACACCGCACGCGCTTATGACGCCTCCTACGGCGTGCCGTTAACGGTTAATGTATCCAGCAGCACACCGGACGTGCCCGACTATGCCTACGGCGAACTGGCCGGGGCCGTGCACTTCTCCAACGCCCAGGGGTTTGTGTTTGAGAGCGATGGCCAGCAATCCGATTCCCACACCCTGCGGCTGACCAAAACCGTGGATGTGCCCGACCTGTCCACCAAGTGGATGCAGACGGATTGGACGGCGCCGGAAAGTACGCTAGATTGGGACAAATACAAGAGCCCAGATGTCTACTTTGAGTTCATGACGTATGTGACCAGCAGCTCCAACGAGGCACTGGGTATTACAAAAACTGAGAATCTCACCGCCAAAAGAGAGACGATCAATGAGTTTATCAGGTTTCTCCAGGGGGCGAAGGGATATACCAGTGTCGATGACGTTAAAGACGACGTTGTGCAGTTCAGCCTTACGGTGGGGAGCTTGTCTGCGCATTGTTCCTATCAGGTAAGGGCAAACGCTTGGAACTATGAAGATAGTTTGGGCCAGGGCGAGAAGCCGAATATGTACTTCCTGCCGGAAGAAGAGGATGCCGGTGTCGACCGGGTCGACCTGAAAACTACCAACTATGGATTGACATTATCTGGATACCCCTCGTCATTTGCCCGCTTCAGTAGCGTCGCTGATGGCGGCAGGGAAACAACCCTGCAATTCGACGCCTCTACCAAACTGGGAACGAATGCCGTACCAGAAAAGCTGGAGGTGCGAGACTGCGTATATATTCCTGGGATTGAGTTTGGCGCGGAGGCATACAATTACGGAATGCTTAAAGACACTGCGGTGGAGCTGATAAACGACGGAAAAGCCCCCAACCTGAAATCCGCCATCACCCCGTCCGGCACCTACCGCCCCGGCCAGCTGGTGCCGGTGGTGCTCGCCTTTGACGAGCTGGTGTATGTCAGCGACAGCGCCAGCATCGAGATCGGCGGCAAGCCCTTTACCCCCGATGACCTCCACATGAGCAAGGCGGGCAACCAGCTGATGTTCTGGTACCCGGTGCAAAAGGTGGACGGCGCTGAGGTGACCATCACCTCTCTCACCGGCATCACGGATATCTTCGGCAACGAGGCCGAGATCACCGGCAAGACCGCCGAGGGCGCGGAGATGGAGAGCGCCCGGATGCGGGACGCGGCCACCGGCCTCAGCGCCGCCTATGAAAACGGCCAGGCCACCGTGACCGTCACCCTGTCGGACGTGGATGCGTATATGAACAAGTACGCCAGTTATCACACACCCTCCGGCGGCGAGGCCAAAGAAGTGCCCTTCCAGGCGGTGGTCACCGATGAGAACGGGAAGGTGACTGAAATCCAGCAGGTCTATCTGAACGAGGACGGCGAGACCTTTGCCACCCAGCCCTTCGCCGTGGCGGCCCAGAACGCCGCAATGACCTACACCGTCACCCTCCAGGCCAACGAGGGCAAGCGGGAAGATCCGAATTGGGTGGACCTGTCCTACAACACGGCCCTGCAAGACAGCTTTTCCGTGTCCGCCCTTGTGCAGGCTGCCACCGTGACGGTCACGGATGACAGCGAGGGAGACTACGAGCTCTCCCTGGCGGATGCCGTCCGCCCCACCCTGACCGCCAAGGTGTACGGCCCCGGCGGCTCCACCCTGGCCAGCAGCCAGAGCGGCACTTGGTCCAGCAGCGACACGGACATCGCCACCATCACCACGGAAAACGACTACTCCGGCCAAGTCACCCTGACGGGGCGGAAGGTGGGAGAGGTGACCTTCACCTTCACCGCTGACAACGGCACGCCGGAGGATGACAGTGACGATAAAACCGGGAAATCCCAAACTTATACGGTCGTTGCGGGCGAATCCATTGCCCTGGTAATCCCGCAGGGGGCCTCCACCATCGTGGTGCGGCAGAACGCCGCCGCCACCGTGCTGTGGAGCTCCAACGCGTCCCAGTTTGCCCCGGGCGCGGACTTCCAGTACACCATTGAGGTGTTCGAGGGCAACCATACCGACGAGTCAAAACTGACGGGCGAGCCCGTGTATAAGACAACCGCCGCCAAGGAGAAGAACAGCGTCCTGATCCCGGAGAACGTGCTGAACGGTCTCTCCACTGGGGAAACCCCCGCCTACACCGTGCGGGTGTCCATGCCCCATCCCAATGGGTCCGGCGAGGACGTCCGGCTTTCCGCCCTGGCGTGGATTGTGGTACATCCCGAGCCCGCCACCGCAGTGCTCACCCGGCCCGAGAGCCTCTACCTGAAGGACGATGCGGGCCCTGTGGAGATCGGTTGGTCTCTGGAAAATTATACCAGCCAGACCGCCACCCTCACCATCACCCGGATTACCGGGAATGACCAGCCCACCACCACTACCCAGGCCCTCACCAGCAACACCGGCACTTACACGCTGAACCTGAACCAAGTGGCCGAAGGCAATTTGAAGGACACCTACCAGGTCATGCTGTCGGTGGATAACGGTCAATATGAGTCCCCCAGCACCGATTCCTTCCCCCTGTATGTCTACAACGCCGACGCGTTGCAGATCGTGAACAGCGAGGATGAGCCCATTAAGGAGCTGACCTTGGATAACACCAATAAGGTCAGCGGCAATCTGCCCACCGACACCCAGGAGATCCTGTCCATGCGGCAGGAGCTGGGCCTGCTGGATTACATCGGCATCAACTACGGCGCTTACGATTGGAACTCCTTTAAGGACGGCATCGCCTGGGCCACCGACAACAAGGAGATATCCGTCAACTACAAGCAGGGCGGCCTGTACGAGGATATCCAGCTCTTCGACTTTGACACCTACCTGCCCGAGCTGAAAATGGGCATCGCCACCGTGGAGGGCGGCAAGGCGACCATCACCGCCACCCACGCCGCCACGGACATGGAGGCCAGTATCAAGGTCAAAGCCGATACGCTGCGGGACCAGTTCTACCTGTTCCAGGTGACCCCGGCGGTGGAGACCACCCTGCGCTATACCAACGGCGATGACGAGGAGCGGACCGTGACCACCAACAGCGAAGGCGTGCTGGCCCTCTACGAGCCCAGCGGCATCGCCAGCGACGTGTGGCTCAACTCTGAGGTCACTGAGGATGGCGAGACCACGGAGTACCTGGGCACCATCTACAATTACGACCTCCAGTCCGGCGAGGGAGACGCCAGAAAACTTCAGCTCTACCCCCTGAACACCTTCCGCCTGCGGGAGGCAGCCAAGGCAGAGCTGACCCTCGTAACGCCCGATGGTTCGCCCCTGGCCGACTCTGAAGCGATCGTTCGGGGCGGCGTGTACAAGAACGGGTATTTCTGCGAAACGGCCGGTCTGGGCACCACCCGTAACGATATCGGTGCTGCCGGAGAGGAGCAGCAGGACACCAAGTTCACCACCGACGAAAACGGTAAGCTCACCGTCTACTTCGACTTCACCCAGTTCTGGTCCAAAGAGGCGGGGGAGACCAAGGACAGCCTTCCCACCGCCGAGGACAAGATCCAGTATGTGCTGGAGGTCCGCGACATTGCGGACGATGCCTATTACCCCCTGTTCCAGATGGTGGACGGCACCGTCAGCCCCATGCAGGAGATGCGCACCGCTTCCGGCGTGGTGGTGCTGGAGGATGTGCCCCAGGGCGAGGCGAACAAACCCTTTGTGGCACGGCAGGTCATCGACTACCACCTGGAGGACGGCGCCCTCATCGACACCCGCTATTCCACGGGCTTTGTGGGCCCCAACTACAACTTCCAAGAAGCGGTGCTCACCACCGACATGCTCCTGTGGGGCGAGAGCGGCGACGGGGCCTCTTACTCCCTGACCATGGTGGATGAGAACGGCTACAGCCCCGAGGCCCAGGTGCCCACAGGCGCGGAGCGCTACCCCTTCACCTCCATGCCCGTGGTGGAGAACACCCTGACCCTCACTAAGGAAACCATGACCACTTCCGGGTGGATCCCCGATGGGGAAGACGTGGGCCTCAAGACACGCCTTACCCAGGACGGCGCCCTGGTGCAGGAGCGCACCATGCCTTTTAGGGCCATCGACTTGACCGATGTTAAACCTGTGCAAGAGGATAAGAACGTCACCGGCATGGTGGCCACCTTGGTGGACTCCAGCGGCTGGGATGATCAAAATATCAACTTTGGCAACGGCGGCAGCAGCATTCTCAACACCCTGATAGGCGACTTGGGAGAGCTGGCAGGCCCCGTGAACACCAGCGTGTTCCAAATGCTCATCACCCCCAGCGAGGACCCCAGTGTCTTCAACGCCCTCATCTGGGCTGGCTATGACAGCTTGGACCTGAAGGATGTGGAGTACAAGAACGGCGTGGCGGTCAGTGCCAACTTTATGACCAAGGGCCTGGAGACGGATATGCCCAGCGTGGGCGACCTCCAGCAGATGGCCAACGGCACCTATGACCCCATGGCCGCCTACGATCCCTACCAGAGCAACCGGCTGTCCGATGTGGCAGGCTTTGACTTCGGTGTGCAGCTGGAAGGCTACTACGAGGCGGAGATCCGCTATAACCGCGCCTCCGGCGATTGGGAGGTCTACACCAAAGGCGGCGGTTTTACCGCCGGTGTAGGCATGGAATTCGGCTTTAACGTGAACACCGTGGTGGGCATCGTGCCGGTCACCGGCAGCTTTGAGGTGGGCGGCGCCATGCAGCTGAGCCTTCAGGCCGCCACCCGGTACAGTGAACAGGAAGGCCTGGAGTGGAGCGACTCCGAGGCCACCGCTGTCACCGATTTCCTCACCGAGCTGCGTCTGCGGGCCTATGTGGAGGCTTTCGGCGGCTTTGGCTTCGACTTCTCCCTCATCGCCTTGAAGATCGGCCTGTTCGGCAAGCTGGACGTGAACAGCCAGAACCGCTTCCTCTCGCGGGAGTATCTGGCGGACACAAGCAAGCGGCAGACCAATGGCCAGTATCTGGATATCCAGAGCGAGGTGGGCATCAAGTTCAAGGCTGTGTTCGCTTTAATCTCCTACGAAAAGGTGCTGGCCTCCGGCTCCTTTGGTGCTGGAAAAGACTTTGGCCAATGGACGAACATCAACAAATATTGGGAGAACACCGGCACCGGCCTGGACAGCCAGAGCCGCCAGTACGCGGCCGCGGCAAGCGGCCTGCGGGAGGTGTCCTCTACCGCCACCCTGCAGAGCCGGGACTACCTGGAGCAGTACGCCCGCACTTGGGGCAACACCCAAGCCCGTATGTCCCTGTTCAGCCTGGATGAGGAAAACGGAGTAAAAGGTCTCCAGACCAACGCAAACCCCGCCTCCTTCCCTGAACTCAGCGACGACGGGAAGGTGCTGGCCTACATCAGCGACGGCAACAGCGACAGCATTTACGACAGCCGGGCCCACTACAGCTTGTTGAACGATGACGGCAGCTACGGCACTTCTCAGGAATTCCCTGATGGCGGCTTTGAGGGCTACGGCGACAGCGACGTGGATATCGCGGGCGTCCTCAAAACGGACTACACAGGCGGCAACGCCACCGCGGCAGCGGCCTGGGTGCGCCAGAGCGCTCAGATCCCCGGCAAGGACGCTGGCGCTGAGATCACAGCGGAGGAGCAGAACCTGCTGATGAACAGCTCCGAGATCATGGTCTCGGTCTGGTCAAAGGGGTACGGTGACTACGGCACCAGCGGCTGGACTACCACCCGCCTGACGGAGAACGCCACCCCCGACCTGGCCCCCGCGGTAGCGGTCAACGGCACAGGCGAGGCCATCGTGTTCTGGCGCAGCGTGTACAGCGCCGCCCCGGAGAGCGGCCTGATGGACTTCTCCTCCCAGGACCAGATCATGTACCGCTATTATGACGGCACCAAATGGAGCGATGCCAAGATGCTCTACAACGGCGCCAACGGCTCCGTCAAGGGCCTCCAGGCCGCCATGCTGAACGACGGCACCGCCATGGCGGTGTACACCTTGGACCGCAATACCGAAGCGTCGGACGGCTCCGGCCAGGAGATCGGCTACACCATCGTGGACGCCAATGGTGACCTCGGCACTTCCATGCTGGTCACCAGCGATAAAACTCTGGACGAGAACCCCCAGGTGGCGGCTGGCTCTTTGGGAGATACTGGGGATACCCCTGAGTGCTTTATCCTGGGCTGGCACAGCCAGCAGGAGGGCGTCAGCGACATCCAGCTGCTGGCGGTGGATGGGAATGGCGTCATGTCCAACACCTTCCCTGCCTCCCTCTCCGCCCTCACCAGCAGCGGCCAGGCCAATGTCAGCGGCGACTTCCGCTTCGCCCTGAGCCGGCAGAGTAATGACACCGTCAGCTCTTTGAAGAACCTGACCATCCTGTGGAGCGAGACTGTCAGCGACGAGACTACAAATCGCCTGATGACAGCGGCCCACAGCCAGCTGAAGGCGGCCCGCCTGTTGGCGTCGGATACGAATGATGACGGAACGCTTGACAGCTTCAGCGTGTCCGCCCCCCAGGTGGTGGCGGAGCTGCCGGAAAACACCCTGCTGGACCACTTCGACGCCTATGTGGGAGAAGGTTGGAATTACATCAAAACCAAGCACGAGGTCAAGGCGGTAATCCAGGCCACCTACTATGACCAGGAGAATTCGGAAAAAATCGAAAGCGATGAAGGCACCGTCACCCTCCCCGGCGAGGAGACCAAGCTCTACACCGCCACCCACAACTTTGAGGCCTACAGCCTGGAGGCGGAGGCCATCGGGGTGGACTACGCCAACCTGATGGCGGAGAGCCTGACCCCCATCCAGTTCACCGTCCGCAACACCGGCGTGAACGAGGTGACGGACCTGACTGTCACCCTGGAAGAAGAAGAGGAGACCGCCGCTCTGGAGGAGGCCCTTGCCCCCAATGAAAGCGCCACCCTGACGGTGTACCACGGGATTGACGAGGCTGTGAGCAATGTGAAGTACACCATCACCGGGAACAATATCACTGGCCAGAGCGGCACCGTCTATCTGGACTACCCGGATATCGGCATCTCCCAGATGAAGGTGCTGGAGGAAAACAAGGGCCAGCGCACCATCGCTGTCACCCTCTACAACACCTCCGACGCCCCGCTGGCAGACAGCGGCCGGACGGTCAAGGTGGGCTTCTACACCGACAGCATGTTGGAGGAAGAAGCCAGCGTGACCTATAACGGCAGCACTACCAGCGACGCCATTACGATCTCCGGCAATGACCTGGCCCGCATCGACGCAGGCGGCTACACCCTGGTGCTGACCTACGACGTGGGCAGCTATGTGAAAGAAACCCTCGGCGAGAAGGAGATCCCGGAAAGCGGCGTGTACCTGTACGCCGACGCCTGGGCAGAGGGGACGATTGGGACCCAGAGCGGGAGCAAACGCCTGCCCGAGTACCACAGCGGCGACAATCAGTCGGCCGTCCTGCTCACGGGCGCCTATGCCCGCACAGGGGAAATGACCGCGCTGGATGTGGTCCTGGACAACAGCGATGATACGACCACAGCCACCGTGACCTTGAAGAACAACTCCCTCCAGAACCAGGCGGATAACGGCACCCTGGTGGCTCTCCTGCTGGACGAGAACGGCAATACCCTGGATACCCAGACAGTCACAGAAAACACACAGCTCACCTGCGAGCAAAACAAGCAGATCCCCGTAAACTTCCAGGAGAAGGGCACCGATGTGATCCTGCTGTATGTTCCCGCGGAAAGCACAGAGACCCAGTTGAAGTTCTCCAACATCGACGTGGATCTGAGCGACTTTGTTGCGGAAGATCCGGATACTCCCAATGAATACACCTACACCCTGCAGGGCGATGCCCCCGCTTCCACGACCGTGATCTTCAGCAGCAGCAGCAGCGAAACGGTCACGATAAACGGAGAAGAGCAGAGCACCCGCGTGGGAAGCGTCCAAGTCCCCATCCCCACCGGCAGCAGCACCATCACGGTGACCATGGGGGAAAAGACGTACCATCTGCATCTGACCCGGAGCGGCGGTGGCGGCGGCGGGGAAACGACCTATCCCCCCACCATCCTCGAAACTGAGCACGGCACTGTAACCGTCGATCCCACCCATCCCCGCCAGGGCGATACAGTGACCATCACCGCCCAGCCCGACGAGGGCTATGAAGTGGGGGAGGTCACAGTCACCCGGCCCGACGGCAGCCAGGTGGAACTCACGGAAAACAGCGACGGCACCTGGGGCTTCACCCAGCCCGGCGAGAGCGTGACTATCGCCGTCACCTTCCGCTGCGACGGCGGCGAGCTGTGCCCCTCCGCACACCTGACAGACGTGGAGCTGGGCACCTGGTACCATGAAGCTGTGGACTATGTGGTGGAGCATGGTATTATGGCGGGGGTCAGCGCCACAGCATTCCAGCCCAGCGGCAGCTTGACCCGCGGCCAGGTGGTGCAGATTCTGCACAACCTGGAGGGCAAACCGGAAGAAACCGCAGAGGCGCCCTTTACCGATACCGCCGGCCACTGGGCCCTGGAGGCCATTGCCTGGGCCGCCCAGAACAACGTGGTGGCCGGTTACGATGACGGCACCTTCGGGCCGGAGAAGCTGGTCACCCGCGAGGAGTTCGCCCAGATGATGTACAACTACGCCAAGTTTAAGGGCTATGACTTGACCGCCGGAGGAGACCTGGCCCAGTTCCCGGATGCGGGAGCCATCAGCGATTGGGCCGAGACCGCCCTAAGCTGGGCCAATGGCAAGGGCCTGATCAACGGCCATGACAATGGCACCATTGATCCCCAGGGCAATACCACCCGCGCCCAGGCGGCCAGCATTATGAAGAACTTTGATTTGAAAGTTGTGGAAGATTGAGACCCCAAACAAATGAAACGCGCGAAGGCCGGGAGCAATCCCGGCCTTCGCTTTTGTAGGGGGCTAGGCAGCCCGCGCGGGTGAAATTTATGGCAGCGCCGCAGCTACAGCCACTGGCCATACCGGCGGATATACCTTTTCTTTACCACCGTCACCAGCGCCATATACCCCAGCACAACCATCCCCAGCAGCTTGTCCGCCACGTTGCCGCTGGAGGTCTCCTGGACAAAGCGCAGCCCCCCAGAGAGCAGCACCATGGTGGCGATGATAAGGACCGTGGCGCAATTTTCCTCCCCCGGGCTGGCCAGGGCAATGTCCGTGACGGCGGAAATCACCGCCAGCGCCAGCAAAATCGCAGTAAAAGGATTGATAAAGGCAGAAAACAGGCGCTTTGCCACGGATTCCCGCTTTCCATAGGTGAGCACGTTGCTGCCGTGTTCCTCCCGGGAGCGCTCCACCTGTTCGGAGGTCAGGCCGGTGGCGGCAGTGCCGTACCGAACCAGAAGCGCGGTTTCTTCCTGGGCGGCAGCCCAGAACAAGCGCTCATAAATGGTGTTAGCCCGGCCCCTGGCCCCGCTGCCGCCCGCAATCCATACGTTCTTCACAATCTTCTTCATGGTTCTGTACCTCCAAATTAAAAAATTTGCGCGGTGCGCATTGGAAGGGGTACAGTGCAGGGAAGAAGGGCCCGCCTTTTTGGCGGCCTACAGGGAAAGGAACGGGCGGCAAAGCCCAGCCCTCCTGCGGGGTTCCCCTCTTCGTTCCAGCATGGTTGCACTGTTACTGCTTCCCGTGTCCATTCCTTTCACCTCACTTGTAAAAAAGTATCTATCTCATCGCCCGCAGGGCGTTGTTTTCCCAAAAAGGGGCAGAAAAAGGCCACCGCCTTTAGGAATCCCTAAAAACGATGGCCGGCAAAAGCAGAAAATCCGCTACGGGCGCAGGCGCCCGCGGTTGCTGGGTCCCCATCGTTTTGAAAAAATCCTGTTGCGTGAACTGTATTCCATTGCTGGCGCCTCCTTTTTTTGAATAATAAAAGCTCCCGTATGTCCGGTGAACATACGGGAGCCAGATGCCTCGTGTACATTCGTTTGAGCTTTAACTCTGCAGGGCGGTGAAGCTGTGTTATGATACACCTTGCGCTCGATGTACCCTGTTCAAACCAGCTCATGGTGTCTCCACCATTTCGCGGCAACAGCCCATATCCCTGTAGGAGCCTTACCTACCGAACGATTTTACTGTAGCTTGGTTTTACTGGCTTGTCAAGGCCTTTTCGGATTTTCCAGCCCTATCATCCACACCGTTTGATCCGGGCCCGCAGCGAAAAACCTAAAAGGCGGGAGCTTCCCCACAAGAGGTGTGCGGCACAGGGGCGTTCCAGTTCTCACCTCGCCCCTTGGGCGGGAAGAACCCGCAGAAGGCTTTCGAAATTTTCCGATTGGTAAAATAAAAACTTTCCCAAATGGAAGATTTCTCCCTGTTCAACGGCCCCAAAAGGCGGTATACTGGGGCTGTAACCAGAAAGGAGAGTACGGCATGAAAGTGTTGTTAGCCCAAAAGCTGCGGGAGTTCCGCAAGAAACAGGGCCTCACCCAAGAGCAGCTGGCAGAGGCCATGGGCGTCACCGTGGGCGCGGTGTCCAAGTGGGAGTCCGGTTCCTCCACCCCGGATATCAGCATTATTTTGGAGCTGGCAGATTTCTTTGAGACCAGCGTGGACGTGCTTTTAGGCTACACTCAGCAAAGTGCCAGCCTGGAGGACAGCGTCTGTCGCTTGCGGGATTTGCGCGTCCAAAAGGAGTACGAAGCCGCCTTTCGGGAGGCGGAAAAGGCCCTAAAACGGTTCCCCAACAATTTCCAGGTGGTGTACGAGAGCGCTACAATTTACCAGCTTTCCGGCCTGGAAAACCACGATACGGCGGCCCTGGCCCGCTGCCAGGAGCTGTACCGCCGCAGCCTAGAGCTCATCTCTCAAAACGAGGATAAGGAAATCAGCCCGGTGTCCATCTACATCGCCATCGCCAACGCCATGCACAGCGCGGGGGATAAGGAGGGCGCCCTCAAGCTGCTGAAAGAGTACAACGTGGAGGGCGTCAACAACGCGGAGATTGGCACCATCCTGGCCAGGGAACAGGAAACCAGCCAGGAGTCCCTCACCTATCTCACCCGGGCTTTGCTGAACGCGGAAACCGCCATGCTTCAGTTCAGCGTGGGCTACGCCAACGCCTGTCTGCACTTGAACCGGCCCGCCCAGTCTCTGGAGTTCAACCGGCTGCTGTACCAGTTCATCCAGGGCCTCAAGGAGCCGGGGAAGGCCTCCTACCTGGATAAGTCCCAGGTCATCCTCCTGGTGCTGAACGTCTTTGCCTGCTTCCAGCTGGGGGATAGGGAGCGGACGAAAGAGTACCTGCGCCAGGCCCGCCAGCTGGCCTTGCGGTTCGACGCCGCCCCCAGCTACGGCTTAGAGCACCACAAGTTCATCACCCTACAACGGGATGCCGCCGCCTACGACGATTTCGGCCCCACCGCCATGGAGGGCGTGGAAGCCCAGCTGAAGGACAACGAAAGCGATTACCCCGGCCTGTGGGCCCTGTGGGAGGAGGTTTGTCATGAAGAAGCGTGAAATCCGGCGGCCCTTTGTCCGCCAATTCTACAGAAGGAACAAGTTGAATTTTATCCTGGCCTTTGCCGCCACCGTGGTGATGGCCTTTGCGAACCTGGTCATCTCCTGGCTGCTCCAGCAGATTATGGATTTGATGGCGGGCAGCGGCAACACCCTTTCCCTGGGAGGCATCTGCTGGGTGCTTTTGGGCATTGTGGCCACCATTATTTTGGTGGGCGCCGTCCGGGCCTACGCCTTGCCCCGGTTTTTCACCCGGGCCATGGGCCAGTATAAGGACTACGCCTACAGCCAGCTGTTAAAGAAGAACATCTCCACCTTTTCCCGGGAGAGCACCTCCACCTATTTGTCCGCCCTCTCCAACGACGCCAACAGCATCGAGGTGAACTACCTGGAAAAGCTCTTTGACCTGGTGATGGACGCCATCCTCTGTGTGGGCGCCTTTTTGATGATGCTCTGGTACAGCCCCCTGCTCACCTTGATTGCCCTGGTGCTTTCCCTGCTGCCTTTGGGTGCCTCTCTGGTGGCGGGCAAGCACTTGGCCAGCCGGGAGCAGGAAGTCTCCCGGAAAAACGACAGTTTCCTCTCCATGGTCAAAGACGGCCTCACAGGCTTCTCCGTGGTGAAGAGCTTCAAAGCCGAGAAGGAGATCCTGCGGCTGTTCTCCCAAAGCAACGCCCAGGCCCAAGAGGCCAAGCGCCGCCGGATGTGCCTGGCCCAGGTGCTGCGCTCCTTGGGCAGCGTGGCGGGGGTGGTGGCCCAGTTCGGGGTGTTCCTGGTGGCGGCCGCCTTGGCCCTGCAGGGCGATGGCATCACCCCTGGCGTGGCCTCTGTGTTCCTCCAGCTCAGCGGGCTTTCCATCATGTTCCTGCAGGAGGGCCCCGAGATGCTGGCCAACCGCCGGTCGGCTTTGGCTCTTATCGACAAGCTGGCGGAATCCCTCTCCCAAAACGTCCGGGAGGAGGGTGCCCCTATCCCCAAAAAGCTGGAAGAGGGTATCCAGGTGCGGGACCTCTCCTTCTCCTACCAAGAGGGGGAGGAGGTGCTCCACCACGTAAACGCCCAGTTCCAAGCCGGGAAGAGCTACGCCCTGGTGGGCGCTTCCGGATCGGGGAAGTCCACCTTGCTGAATTTGCTCATGGCGGGTCACGGCGGCTACTCCGGGGAAATCCTCTACGACGGCCGGGAGCTTTCCACCGTCAGCACCCAGTCCCTTTACGAGCTGGTGTCCATGGTGGAGCAGAACGTGTTTGTGTTCAACAGCACCTTGCGGGACAACATCACCATGTTCCGGGACTTCCCGCCCCAGCAGGTCCAGCGGGCCGAGGAGCTTTCGGGCCTTGCCCCCCTCATCCAGGAGAAGGGCGAGGACTGCCTCTGCGGGGAGAACGGCTCGGGGCTTTCCGGCGGGCAGCGCCAGCGGGTGTCCATTGCCCGGTGTTTGCTGCGGCACACCCCGGTACTCCTGGTGGACGAGGCCACCGCTTCCCTGGATAAGGAGACGGCCTTCCGCATCTCCAGCTCCATTTTGGATTTGGAGGGCCTCACCCGGGTGGTGGTCACCCACTCCTTGGACGAGGCGCTCCTGCGCCGGTACGACGGCATCCTGGTGCTGCACCACGGCCGCGTGGTGGAAACCGGCCAGTTCCAAGAGCTGATGGACCGCAAGGGCTTGTTCTACTCCCTGTACACTGTGGCCCAGTAGAGAGGCGTGGAGAGCTGCGCCCGGTACGGCCTCTCAAAAGCCTCTGGGGCGCTCCTTTCGTTCCAGAGGCGAAGAGGGATTTACATTTCTGCTTTGCTGCAGTATAATGGCGCATAGATAAAGCGCGCAAAAGGAGGAACATCCCATGGACTTGGAAACTATGAAACGTAAATACGCCTACACCCTGGCCCGGGTGGGGCTGAATGTGCAGAAGGGCCAGACCGTTTTGGTGGAAGCCGCTATCGAGGGCTGGCAGTTTGCCAGCCTCTTCGCCGAGGAGTGCTACAAGCTAGGTGCCGGCAATGTGGTTGTCAACTACCTGGACCAGGCCAGCTTAAAGGTGGCTGCCCACTACCGCCCCGACGCAGACGTCCGCCGGGTGGAGGACTGGGAGCGTTCCATGTACCAGAAGTACCTGGACGAGGGCGCCTGCTACGTCCGCCTGGAGGGTGTGAACCCCCAGCTGATGGAAGGCGTCAGCGAGAAGGAGTCCAACGCCATTTTCGCCCATGTGGACGGCGTGCGGAACATCATGCGCAAGGCCAGCCGGGAGAAGCACTGCCAGTGGCTCATCGCTATGGTGCCCACCGTGGAGTGGGCCGAGTACATCCTGGAGAAGAAGGGGGAGGAGGCCCTTGGGGAGCTGTGGGAAATCCTCTTGAAGTTGTGCTATATCGACGAGGACAACAACGTGGTGAAAACCTGGGAGGAGCTCCACGCCCAGAAGGCAGCCCGCGGTAAGGCCGTGGACGCCCTGAAGCTGACAAAGCTCCACTACACCGCCGGGAACGGCACGGACCTCACCGTGGGCCTGACCCCTTGGTCCAAATTCGGCCACGAGGGCGCCCCCGCCATCCCCTTCACCCCCAACATCCCCACCGAGGAAATCTGCACCACCCCCGCCAAGTACGAGACAAACGGCGTGGTGTACGCCTCCCGGCCTTTGGTGCTGGGCGGCAAGAAGATTGAGAACTTCGGCTTCCGCTTTGAAAAGGGCAAGGTGGTGGAGGTCCTGGCCGGCGCCGGCAAGGAAATGCTGGAAGCTTTGGTGGCCACCGACGAGAATGCCGGCTACCTGGGCGAGGCCGCCTTGGTGGAGTACCATTCCCCCATCAGCATGAGCGGCCTGGTGTATTACACCACCCTTATCGACGAAAACGCCAGCTGCCACCTGGCGCTGGGCCGGGGGCTCAACTCCTCCCCCGCGGGCCAGCCGGACTTGTTCAACGATTCCACCATCCACATCGACTTCATGATCGGCACCCCCGACATGAAGATTGTGGGCACCACAGAGGACGGCCGGGAGGTGGAAATCTTCCGCAACGGCGACTTTGCCCTGTGACCAGTAAACGCGAAAAAGCCCCCGTATGCCGGGGGCTTTTCTGCTGCATAAAAAGCACCGGGCATCCCCGGCGCTTTTCTTGTTGGCTGTTTACTTTTTCAGGGCAATGGCCTCAATCTCGCACAGCACGCCCTTGGGTAGCTCCTTCACCGCCACGCAGCTGCGGGCGGGATTGGAGGTGAAATACTTGGCGTACACCTCGTTAAAGGCGGCAAAGTCCTTCATGTCCGCCAAGAAGCACAGCGTCTTAAAGACCTGCTCAAACCCAGAGCCGCCGGCCTCCAAAATGGCGCCCACGTTCTTGCAGCTCTGCTCCGCCTGGGCGGTGATGCCTTCCGGCGCCGCGCCGGTCTGGGGGTCCACCGGCAGCTGGCCGGAGGTGTACACCACGCCGTTTACCTCATACCCCTGGGAATAGGGGCCAATGGCGGCAGGGGCGTTCTCAGTATGGATTTTGTTCATAAGTCCTGCTCCCTTCCAATAAGTTCTTTTCTCTTATTATTGGGGAAGAACCGCCATTTGTCAAGGTGCTCCCGCAAAAGCGCCTTTTGGAAAGGCCCGCGCCTCTGGGCCCGGCGGGATGCGGCGCTTGCGCTGTTGGGAGAACGACGCCATCCTGTGGGGAAGGAAAATAGGAGCGCAGCTGAACGCCTTGCAAAGATACGCATTGCAAAAAGGGGAAGACCCAGGTATAATATCCAAAGGCGGCCATCGAGGATGGCCAGGGGGGAGGAAATGCCGTGCCGGTTGATATGAAAGAGGTCATTGCCCAGGCAGCCATGAAGCTTTTAATCGAGAAGCATGCGAAAAAGCTGACGGTAAAGGATATTGTGGAGGAATGCCACATCACCCGCCAAACCTTTTATTATCACTTTGCGGATATTCCTGAGATGTTCCGCTGGATTTTAGAACAGCAGGGCCAGCGCGCCTTGCTGGAGGCCAAGGCACAGGCAGGGGGAGAAAAGGGCCTTCGCTGCCTGTTCGTCATGGCGCTGGAGGCCATGCCCTATTTGCGCCGTGTAGAGCGCACCCCTTACGGGGAGGAGCTGCAGCGGATGGTGGCCCAGTCCATTCAGAATATCTTTGAGAAGATTATCGAAGAGAAGGGGCTGTATGCCCAGTGCAGCCGCGGGGAGATCAAGCTCATCCTGCGGTACCATGTGGGGGCTATTCTGGGGCTGTTTCAAAGCTGGGGGCCGGAGGACACCCAAAACCTGGATACGATCGTCCATACCGTATTTTTGCTGATGACCGAGGGCATATCCCCGCAGGAAGGGGCCAACCTATAAAAAAGCAGATGGACAGTTTTGCCGGATTGTAAAGCTTTTTTACAATCCGGCTTTTTTGTCCAGACAGAATGGGAGAAGTGATTCTGGACGCATCCGCTGTTTCGCTGTAGAATGCAGGCAGACCCAATGGAAAGGAGAGATCAAGCGTGGCGCATGAGATCATGAGCGTAAAGCTTTGTGAGCTGGATGACCGTGTTGCCAGGCTCCACAGCCGGTTGCGCCTGACCGAGACAGCGGACGCCGGAACACTGGACCGGGAGATTGCGGAGCAGGAGCGGCAGTGCGCGGAAACGGCTTTAACTCTGGCCCAGAGGCTGGCCCACTCCAAGGGGGCCGTGGCCCGAGAGCTTTCGGAAACGTATGAAAAAATGGAAAGCCAGCTTCAGTTGATGGCCAGCAGCTTGGGGCCGGCGGTGCAACAGAGCGAAGCCCCCGCGGACGAACAAGCATTTCTGGCGGAGTATGCCCTGGATTTCGCCCTTTTGGCTGTGGAACGGGCGCTGCTGCTCTCCATGCAGGCAATTTACGCACAGCAAAGTTTTGAAACGGAAGAAAGGAACAAGCGATGAAAGAAGTGAGATCCCCCAAAAAACCGTTGATTTATTACGGCCTCATCGTGATGGCGGTGCTCCTGCTGTTCAACATGCTGATCACGCCGATGATCGCCCAACATCAAGTAAAGGAGGTGGACTACGGCACCTTTGTCCAAATGGCAGAGGACAAGGACCTGGGCCTGGTAGAGGTGGATGAGACAGAGAACCAGGTTGTCTTTACCAACAAAGAGGGCACCGCCATCTATAAGGCGGGTATGATCCCCGATCCGGACCTTGCCCAGATGCTCAAGGATTCTGGAGCCCAATACTCGGGACAGATCCTGCAGCGGGCAAACCCCATGCTCAGCTTCCTTATCAGCTGGGTGCTGCCCATTGTCCTGTTCGCCCTGCTGGGATACTATATGAATAAAAAACTGATGCAGCGGGCTGGAGGCCCCAACGCGATGAGCTTTGGAAAATCCAACGCCAAGGTGTATGTCCAGTCCACCAAGGGCATCAAGTTTTCCGATGTGGCCGGCGAGGACGAGGCCAAAGAAAGCCTGAAGGAGATTGTGGACTATCTTCATAACCCCAGAAAGTACACCGAGGCCGGGGCCTCCATGCCCAAGGGGATCTTGCTGGTGGGCCCTCCTGGCACCGGCAAGACCATGCTGGCCAAGGCGGTGGCCGGAGAGGCAAGCGTGCCCTTCTTCTCCATGTCTGGCAGTGAGTTTGTGGAGATGTTTGTGGGCATGGGCGCCTCTAAGGTGCGGGACCTTTTTAAGCAGGCAAAGGAAAAGGCCCCCTGCATTGTGTTTATCGACGAGATCGACGCCATCGGCCAAAAGCGAAACGCAGGCAGCATAGGCGGGAACGACGAGCGGGAGCAGACATTGAACCAGCTGCTTACAGAGATGGATGGCTTTGAGGAAAACACAGGGGTCATCATTCTGGCGGCCACCAACCGCCCGGAGAGCCTGGACCCCGCCTTGACCCGCCCCGGGCGGTTTGACCGCCGGGTGCCTGTGGAGCTGCCGGACCTGCAGGGCCGGGAGGCCATTTTGAAGGTGCACGCCAAAAAGATCAGGGTGGCCCCGAATGTGGACTTCCACACCATTGCCCGCATGGCTGCGGGTGCCTCTGGCGCGGAACTGGCGAACATCGTCAATGAGGCCGCCCTGCGGGCAGTGCGGCAAAACCGCACTGTGGTGACGGAGGCCGACCTGGAAGAGAGCATTGAAACGGTGATTGCCGGGTACCAAAAGAAGAACGCCGTCCTCTCGGACCGGGAGAAGCTCATTGTCTCTTACCACGAGATCGGCCACGCCTTGGTGGCGGCAAAGCAGTCCCATTCCGCCCCCGTGCAGAAAATTACCATCATCCCCCGCACCAGCGGAGCTTTGGGTTACACCATGCAGGTGGACACCGGGGAGAAAAACCTGCTGACCAAGGAGGAGCTGGAAAATAAAATTGCCACCCTGACAGGGGGCCGGGCCGCCGAGGAAGTGGTGTTCGGCTCGATCACCACGGGCGCCAGCAACGATATTGAGCAGGCCACGAAATTGGCCCGGGCCATGATCACCCGCTACGGCATGAGCCGCAACTTTGACATGGTGGCCTTGGAGACCGTGCAGAACCAGTACCTGGGGGGCGACACCTCCCTCGCCTGTTCTGCGGAGACCGCCGCCCAAATTGACCAGCAGGTAGTGGACCTGGTGAAGGCCCAGCATGAGAAGGCGAAGAAGATATTGACAGACAACAGCGGCAAGCTCCATGAGCTGGCCAAATACCTCTACGAAAAGGAAACCATCACCGGGGAGGAGTTTATGGGTATTTTGGAAGGGGGCGCCAAGCCATGAGGACCCCTTGGCAGAAAAGGCCCTGGTACCGGCGGGTTGGCTGGTGGGATCTGTTGGTGGGCGTTGCCCTCATCGCCCTGGGGGCCGCCTCCCTGATGAATCCCGATCTGGCAGTGACGGGCCTGACCTATGCCTACGGGATTGCCGGTGTGATCGTGGGAGTGGCTGATATCCTGCGCTATATCCGGGTGGAGCGGTTTACGGGGTTTGGCCCCCTTCTCTCCCTGATCTCCGGGGTGCTCAGCGTCATGGCCGGGGTGGTGATCCTTGTCAATCCCGGAGTGGGAATTGCAGTGTTTTCCCTGCTGTTCGCTGTGTGGTTTATGGCCCACTGCATCTCACGGCTGGCGGGTTTGCCCCAGGTGCGTTTGGCGGCGGGGAGAGGTATGTACTGCTTCGCTCTCGCACTCAATCTCATCGGTTTAGTCGCTGGGGTGCTTCTGGCTGTAATGCCCTTCAGCGCCGCCGCAGCTTTGGGCTACCTGGCCGGGTTGTACCTTATCGTTTTGGGAGTGGAAAGCGTTGCCATGGCGTTTTTCCCCCTGTGAGATGGCACGATACCATTTAGAAAGGAAGGCCCGTTATGAAGGAAGAGGATCGAAGGCTTGGCGCAAACCGGCGCAAAGGCGTCCTGGTGGGCTCCGGCGCAGAGGCGGGAGCGTTTCCGCTCCATGCTGCCCAGGGTCTGGGGGATGGAAAGAAAGAGGGAGAGCATGAATCTGCTGGTCAGCCTTGACGAAAACTACCTGCCACAGCTGCAGGTGCTGCTGGCATCCCTCTGTCAGAATTGCCCGGGGGAGACAGGTTCCGTATACCTGCTGCACCGGTCCATCCCCCGGCAGAAGCTGGATGGGCTGGGAGAGAGTTTGAAAATGCACGGCTGGGAGCTTTGCCCTATCCCAGTGGGGGAGAGCCTGTTTTCCAAGGCGCCGGTGACAAAGCAGTATCCCCAGGAGATGTATTACCGGCTGTTGGCGGGCCACCTGCTCCCGCGGGAAGTGAATCGGGTGCTGTACCTGGATCCGGATATCCTGGTCATCAATCCCTTGAAGCCCCTGTGGCAGATGGACTTGCAGGGAAACCTCTTTGCCGCAGCTGCCCATACAGGGAAAACAGAGCTGGCAAACAGCTTGAACCGTGTGCGCCTGGGCACAGAGGGGGATTATTACAACTCGGGAGTGCTGCTGATGGACCTGGAGCGCTGCCGGGAGGAAATCCGGCCCCAAGAGCTCTTTTCCTTTGTGGAGGAGCACAGCAGAGAGCTGGTGCTCCCTGACCAGGATGTGCTCAATGCCCTGTACGGGGACCGGGTTCTGCCCTTGGATGACGTAATCTGGAATTATGATGCCAGAAATTACAGCAGCTACCTGATGCGCAGCATGGGAGAGGCGGATTTGCCCTGGGTGATGCGGCACACAGCCGTTCTCCATTTCTGCGGCAAGGAAAAACCCTGGAAGCCCTATTACCGCCACCGGTTCGGGGTGCTGTACCTCCACTATGAGGAGGTGGCCAAACGGTGGTTCTCAGGGCAGGGGGCGCTGTGAAGGAAGCCGTAGGTTGTGCTCTGGCGGCGGTGGGGCGGGCCAAGAATCCCTGTTCCCGGCCCAACGGCATGTAAAAAACGAAAAGGGAAAGCGCACCCGGATTGGGCCGGAAAGGCCGAATCCAGGTGCGTTCTGTAGTTTGAAGGGAAGAGTTCTGCCTTTCTTCTAACGGGTGGGATCATAGGCCTTCTTCAGCCGGTGGAGGTTGGACAGCCGCTGAACTGCCTCATCCCCCAGCTTTTCCGAAACGGCCACCACCAGCGCGTCCACCAGGGCGGCGGGCGCCGTCATAGAGTGGTACTCCTTGGCCTCCCCCCGGTAGACAAACAGGTTCATGTCCGCCCGCTCGTCTTCCGGAAGATAGCTCCGGCTGGTAAAGGCCAGCGTTCGGTACCCCGCCTGCCTTTGATACGCCAAAATCATCCGGCCCTCCCGGGAAACTTTGGAAAAGCTGAACAGCACCACCAGGTCGTCAGAACGCGCCTGGGAAAGCCCTTCCAGCACTTCCGAGCCGCCGGAGGGCAGCAGGATCGCCTCAATGCCCAGCCGCCGCAGCCGGAACAAAAGTAGCTGCCCCAGGGAGGCGGAGGCGCTTTTGGCGTGGATGAAGACCCGGTGGCAGTCCAGCAGCGCCTGGGCCGCCTGCTCAAAGACCTGGGGGTCCAGCCCCTCCAGTGTCTTTTCCAGATAGAGCTGCTGGCGCAGCATCCAGCTTTCCACCGTAAAGCCCTGCTGGATTTCCAACAGCTTGGCGGCAGGCCCGGCAGGTTGTTCTTGCTGGGACACCAGCCGCTTTAAGCCCTTGTAGTCCCCGCAGCCCACCCGGCGGGCAAACCGGGACAGCGTGGTGCCCGAAACCCCCAGCTTCTGGCCTACCGCGCCGATGGAGTCCGGAAGGAACTCCCGGGGGTTGTTGGAGATATAGTCGATGATCTCCGCCTCCGAGCGGGTGGTCTGCTCTGGCATGTGGGGGAATTGAATGGTCATACAGCTCTATTGTAGCCCCTGTGTGTGTAAAGGCGCGACCGTGTTTCTGCAAAATTGAAATAAAGGAATCGAAACCAATGAAGACAAAACCGGCAAACGTTTCCAGCAGCAACCCAAAACTTGCAGAAAAACGCAGAAAAACTCTGATTAAGGCTGCTGTGGGCTCTGTGGCTGGCATCGCTGTGATTGCACTTGGAATCGCGTTTGTACCTAGGTTGTGGGGAATTGGTGTCTCCGCCGCCAGTGTTACCACCTATGAGGTGGAGGCCATCACCTATGGAAACGTGGACACCACTATCAGCGGCAGCGGCAACCTGACCCTCGTCTCCCAGCAGACGCTGGCCACAGAACAGCCAGTCACGGTTACGGCGGTGAACTACGCCGCCGGGGATGCTGTGGAAGAAGGAGCGGTGATCGTTACAGTGGAAGATGCCCAGGGCAGCTCCATAGATTACACCGCCCCCTATGGCTGCGTGCTGCTGGAACTGCCTGTTTCCAGCGGGGATGAGCTGGCAGCCGGCGGCGAGGTGGCCATGGTCATGGGAACAGACGGCTTCACCATGGGCATCGCTGTGGACGAACAGGACATTTCCACCGTAGCAGTGGGACAGGAGGTGGCCTTCACTGTGGACGCGGTGGACGGGGAATACACGGGAGAGGTGACCGCTGTCTCCTATAACGGCAGCACCAACGGCAGCACCACCGCTTATCAAATCACCGCCAGGGTGGATTATGCCGAAGAAATTTATCCCGGCATGAGCGCCACCGCGGAAATTGTGGTGGAGGAAAGCGGCGAAGGGTTGCTGGTGCCTGTGGAGGCGGTACAGACCTCCGGGGACGAGGAATACATCACCCTGGCTCCCTCCAGCGCGGCGGAGGGCGACGAGTACGGGGAAGATGAAATCGAGGTATCGGAGCTTTCCACCGTCACCGTGGAAACAGGGATGTCGGACGGGAGCTATATCTTGGTGGAAAGCGATGAGCTTGCCGAAGGCGACCTGATTGTTGTCACCCGTCTTACCTCCACCCAGACTGGCTCTGACTCCCAGGGCAGCGGCGGTATGGGAGGCGGTTTCCCCGGCGGCGGTATGGACTTCGGGGACTTTGATTTTGAAAATTTTGATCCCGGCACCATGCCCCAGGGAGGAAATTTCCCTGGAATGGGCAGTTAAAGGGGGGCCAGTATGATTCGGTTGAAACACATATATAAATCCTACCCCCTTGGGGAGAACCAGGTGGAAGTGCTGCGGGACGTGAGCTTGCATATCCGTCCCCGAGAATTTGTTTCCATCCTGGGGCCTTCGGGCAGCGGAAAGTCCACGCTGATGAATATTATCGGTTGTCTGGATGTGCCGGACAGCGGCGATTACATTCTGGATGGGGAATATGTGGACAACTGCACCGAGGATCAGCTCAGCGAAATACGGGGCAAGAAAATCGGTTTTATTTTTCAGCAGTTCAACCTGCTGCCCGAGCTGACCGCCTATGAAAATGTGGAGATGCCCTTGCTCTATCACCGCCTCACCACCGCCCAGCGCCGGGAGCGGGTGGAAACAACACTGGCGCAAGTGGGCCTGTCCGACCGGATGAGCCACAAGCCCAGCCAGCTTTCCGGCGGCCAGCAGCGGGTGGTCATCGCCCGGGTGCTGGCCATGGAGCCATCCATCATTTTGGCCGACGAGCCCACGGGTAACCTAGATTCCTCCTCGGGCAAGGAGATCATGGAAATCATCCGCGGCTTGTGGGAGGCGGGCAACACCATCGTGCTGATTACCCACGACATCCATGTGGCGGATCAGGCCCAGCGGAAAATTTTTGTCCGTGACGGCGAGGTTTCCGGAAAGGAGCCGGCGGTATGACCAGAAAAATTATCAAGCTGTCCTTCAAGGCCATTGTCAACCACAAGATGCGCTCCTTGCTCACCATGCTGGGCATCATCATCGGCGTAATGGCCGTGGTGATCCTGGTTTCCATCACACAAAGCGCAGCCACGGGTATCACCAGCAGCATTTCCGACATGGGTTCCCAGCAGATTACCGCCACCCTCACCGGCGAGGATGTTTCCATTACCGCGGAATCTGTGGAATCCCTCGCCGGGGGCGCCATCTCCGGCGTGGCGCCGGTGATCACCGCCAGTGAAACAGTCCGCCACAACAGCGAGTCAGGTTCTTACAGTGTGGTGGGCGTTACGGAGTCCTACTTCCAGGTGCAGGACGTGGCGGTACAAAGCGGCAGGCTCATCGTCCGTTCTGACCTGGAGTGGGACACCTATGTGGCCGTGATTGGAACAGAAGTGGCCGCCGACCTGTTCGGCACCTGGGATGCCGTGGGAGGCACCATCACCTTGGGGGACCGGAACTACAAGGTGGTGGGTGTGCTGGAGGAGCAGGGCTCCAGCCTGGCTGGTTCTGAGGACAGCAGGGTGCTTATCCCGTACAGCACGGCCCAGCGTCTGACCGGGCAGAAGGGGGTCAGTTCCTTCTATATCCAGGCAGCCAGCGCCAGCCTGGTGGACCGCGCCATCAACACAGTAGAGTCCTTTTTGCTCCAGGCCACCCGTGATGAGGAGGCCTACACGGTGAGCAATCAATCCGAGGTGCTGGACACCATGGATGACGTGACCAACACTATGTCCCTGTTTCTGGCGGGGATCGCCGCCATCTCTCTGTTGGTGGGCGGCATTGGGATCATGAACATTATGCTGGTCTCGGTGACGGAGCGCACCCGGGAGATCGGCATTTGCAAGGCAGTGGGCGCCAAGCGGAAACACATCCTGCTGCAATTTCTCTGCGAGTCCTGCATCCTTTCCGTGCTGGGCGGGACGATTGGCTTGGCTTTGTCTTGTGGCGTGGTGGCGGTGTATAGTTTGGCGGCGGGCAGCAGTGCCTCCCTAAACTGGGGGATTGCCGGGGCGGCCCTCCTGTTCTGCGGGGTCATTGGGGTTCTGTTTGGCAGCTATCCTGCTGCCAAAGCCTCCCGTTTGCAGCCCATTGACGCACTGCACACATCCTGAGCGAAACGGTGGAATGTGAGAGTTTGTTTTAGAAGCGGGCCGGGATGATTCCCGACCTTTTGCCTGCCCAAAGAAAGGGTGGGGCAGCGGACGGATGGAAATGATTGACATTTTGTAGTTTTTCTGCTATACTGCTCCTATAAACTACAAAGCATCAACGAAAGGGGCGCCGCCTATGATTTCCATTTCCGAATCCGAGTGGCAGGTGATGCAGGCTGTGTGGTCCAGCCCGCCTAAGACCCTGCCGGAGATCCTCTCCAGCCTGCAGGCTACCGGCTGGAGCAAGACCACCATCCAAACCTACCTGGCCCGCCTGGTGAAAAAAGGCGCTCTCACCACCCAGCGCCAGGGAAAGGGCTATCTCTACTATCCCGCCCTATCCCAGAGCCAGTGCCAGCTGGAGGAGAGCAAGAGCTTTCTCCACCGGGTCTACGGCGGCTCCCTATCCAAGATGGTGTTGGGCTTTGTGGAGAGCGGCAGCCTTTCCCAAAAAGAGCTGGAGGAGCTGAAAGCCCTGATCGGGCAGCAGGAGCAAGACCATGATCCTCACTGAGCTGTTCTTCCTGGTGGTGTACCTGTCCCTGGTGGGCGGGCTGTTTGGGCTGGTGTCCCTGTTCCTCAGCCGGGTGCTGAAACGGGCCTTGCCCCTGTGGTTCTCCCTTTGTGGCCTGGCCCTTTATGGGATTCCGGTGTTGTCGCCCCAGGTGCGGCTGTTCTCCCCGGAGCCGGAACAGCGCTTGCCCGCCTTCCACATGGCCGCGCTGGTGTGGGCGGCGGGGTGCGTCCTGTTCCTGGCCTATCGGGTGGTACGGGTGCTGTGGGCGGGAAAATCCCTTCGCCGCTGCCCGCCCTGCCAGGACCAGCGGCTCTTGGGCCTTGCCGCCCAGTGCGCCCGCGCCTTGGGTGTGAAGCGCACCCCGCCCCTGCGTGAAACACCCCTGGACGCGCCCATCACCGTGGCGGGGGCGCTGCGGCCGGTGCTGCTGGTGGATACGGCCACCCTCTCCCAGCTGACGGATGCCCAGCTCCAAGCCGTCCTCACCCACGAGCTCACTCATGTCCGGCGGCGCCACCTGCTGTTCCAGCGGGTGTACGATGTAGTCTGCGCCCTTCATTGGTTCAACCCCCTGGTCTGGCTGTGCCGGGAGGACTTCGCCCTCCACTGTGAGACTGACTGTGACGCCCGCGCCCTTCGCTCTTTGACCGGCAGCGTCACCGGCGGGGAGTATGCCCAGGCCGTCCTCCGACTGCTGGAGCTGTCCGCCTGTAGAGGGGCCAAAGCCGCCCAGGGGCTGGGGGCCTTGACCTTCCTCCACACCAAGCGCAGGCTGGGCCGCATTTTGGCAAAGCCCGTCCCTTGGAAAGAGCGTCTGCTGGCGGCAGGGCTGGTGGTGCTGCTGGTGTTGGCCCTGGCCTTTTCCGGGGAGTTCAGCCGCCAGCACTTTTACCCCTACCCCGCCTACTCCGTGGGCACAGAGTCCGGGGCCTAGCCGCCCCGCTCTCTTTTATCCAATAAATCTACAAGTGTAGTTATAAGGAGGCTGTTATGGGACCGAACATTGTCTTTTCTCACGTCACCAAAACCTACAAAGGGGGCGTCACCGCCTTGGAGGACGTGTCCTTCGCCGTGGGCAGCGGCGTCTTTGGGCTGCTGGGCCACAACGGGGCGGGCAAATCCACCTTGATGAAAGCCCTCGTCACCGTGGAGCCGCCCACCTCCGGCGCCATCCAGGTCCGCGGATTTGACACCCTCCGCCAGGGGAGGGTGGTCCGCCAGCGCCTGGGCTACCTGCCCCAAGAACTGCCCATGTACCCCAGCCTTTCCGTGAGGGATTTCCTTCGCTACATGGGGGAACTGAAGGGCCTCCGGGACAAGAGCCAGGTGGAGAACGTCCTCGCCCAGGTGGAGATGCAGGACTTTGCCCGGCGGAAAATCGGCCAGCTTTCCGGGGGCATGCGGCGCCGGGTGGGCATCGCCCAGGCATTGCTGGGGGAGCCGCCCATCCTGGTGGTGGATGAGCCCACCGCCGGCCTGGACCCGGAGGAGCGGGTGCGGTTCCGCGGGGTGCTGTCCCGCTACGCCCGCCAGGGGAGGACGGTGCTGCTCTCCACCCACATCGTGGAGGACGTGCACCAGCTCTGCCAGCACTTGGCCGTGCTGCGAAAGGGCCGCCTTTTCTACGCCGGGCCCTCTGGGGAGCTGCTCCGCCAGGTGGAGGGCCGGGTGAAACTCCTGCGCCTGGAGGACGACAGAGAATTGGTGGCTCTGCAGCGCCGGACAGTGGTGCTCTCCGCCACCTACGAGCAAAACGCCATCCTGGCCCGGGTGGTGGACGAGACCGGCCAGTTCCCCCAGCCGCCTGTCCCCGCCACCTTAGAGGACGCCTACGTCTACTGCATGGGAGGAAAAAGCCATGAGTAAAACATTGTCCATCCTCCACTGCGAGCTGAAGATGCAGATAAAGCGCCCGGCGGTGTGGGGCGTGTTTCTGGCCGCCACCGCTATGGCCCAGCTGGACTGCTTCCCCTCCGCCCAAAACCTGGCCCGGCTGGAGTTTTTAAACCAGCCCGCCTATTTTGTCCACCGTGTCATGACGTTGGACGCCCTGTTGCTGCTGTTCGGCCTGGCCATCCTCCTGGCTGACCGTTTCCCCGCCGACGGGAAAAACGGCATGAAGCAGCTGTTCCTCTCCTGCCCTTTGGAAAGGCGCCAGTACATCCTGGGCAAGCTGCTGGGCGGCTTCTGCCTGGCCTACTTCACGACCGCCCTGTTCCTCCTGTGCAACACCGCCGTCTACGCCCTGGCCGCACCCTTTCCCATTCCCCCGCGGGAGTGGCTGGCTCCCCTGGGAAAAGCCCTGGTGCTGTGCGCCCTCCCCGCCAGTTGGTTTACCGGGTTGGCAGCGGTGGCCCTGCCAGGCGTGGTGGATATCCGCCTGTTCTACGGGGCGGCAGCCCTGTTCTTTGGATGGAACGCCGCCACGGTGGGCTCGGCGGAGGCCATGCCCTTCTGCCTGCTCACCGCTGGGGACCTGGCCCGCCTGCTGTGGGTCCACCCCAAGTGGCCTGGGCTGGCGTGGGGAAGTGTGCTGGCAAACGCCGCGTTCCTCCTGGGCGGGGGAGCGGTTTGTGCCAGCCTGCCCTTCTGGAAGCCGTCCTTTTGGAGGGCCCGCCCATGAAACGCGTGGTGCTGGAACTGAAAATCGCCGGGATGAATTTCCCCTTGGTGACGGCCGCCCTCTCTCTGGTTCTGGTGCTCTTCGCCGCCCTGGCCGGGGAGCTGCTGGATTTCGCCCCCATCGCTTTCGAGGTGGTGTTCCCTTTGTACGCCGCTATCGCCGTGGGGGAGTGGGGACGCACCCGCTGCGACCCCGCCTTTGAGGCCATCGCCGCCCAAAGCCCCGCCCTGTTCCCCTGGGCTCTTTGCCGCTTCGCCGTTCTCTTCGCCACGGTGAGCTTCTTCGCCCTGGCTGCCATGCTGGCCGCCGCCTTCGTTCGGCCGGGGCTGGCTTTAGGGGATATGCTCCTGCTCTACCTTCCCACGGCGTTTTTCTTCGCGTCCCTGGCGGCGCTGGTGGGCAGCCTTTCCCGCCAGGAGCACCTGCCCACCCTGGTGTGCGGCCTGCTGTGGCTGGTGGCGCTGCTCACCCGCAGCCTGCTGCGCCTGCCCGGGGTGGAGTATGTCTACCCTTTCCTTCGCTTTGCCGGGGATCAGCACACTGTATGGCTGTGGAATAAGGCAGCTCTGGCAGGGCTGGGACTGCTTTGGTGGGTGATCTGCTGGCTTGCAGGAAAGGGCAAAGAGTGAGAGCGGGGGCAGCGTCCAGCACGGTCTCCGTGCCATTCCGGTTGGGTCTGGGACGGACGCTGAAAAAGCGCGGTGTGCAGGCCGCCGGAGCACTTGAAAAGGGAATGTTTGTGTTGCGGGCAGGGCCTGAACCTGGTAAAATGAATTGAACCGTATGCTGCCCGGCAGCTGCGGGTGCCCATTCAATGCGCAGAAGGAGCAAGGCTGCGAATCCTAGCGGAATCTTCCGCCGGCTTTCAAGCTTTTGAAACAATGAAACGGCTTAGAGAGGATCTCCTGGCCGGATCCGTTCTGCTCCAAATTCCGGAAACGACTCTTTTCCCAGAAAGGTGAAAACAAGATGGAAGAAGCCCTTATTTTGCTGCGGCAGTTGATCACCATGTTTTTGTATGTGGGTGTGGGCTGGTGCCTACGCCGGTTCCGGCTGGTCACCCAGGAGAACAGTTCCGCTTTAAGCAACTTGCTGCTGTACGCTATCCTGCCATGCGTCATCGTTCAATCGTTCCTCCGGGAGGCCACCCCCCAGGCCACCCAAAACCTGTTGTGGTCTTTGCTGCTTTCCGCGCTGGCCCTGGGTGTGTCCGTGGGGGTGTCCGCCCTGTTGTTTTGGAAAAAGCCCGCCTCGAATTTTGGCAGCGCCTTCTCCAACGCGGGGTTTATGGGGATTCCCTTGATCACTGCTGTGGTAGGGGAGGGGGCCGTGTTTTACATCGCCGGGTTTGTGGCGCTGCTGAACATCCTCCAGTGGACTTACGGCCAGGCCATTTTAGGGGATGCTCAGGCCGCCAAGCCCTTGGGCGTTTTGAAAAATCCCCTGGTAATCGCTTTCGCGGTGGGGCTGCTGCTGTACTTTTTACCCATCACCCTGCCGGGGATCTTCACCAATGCGGTGAGCTCCGTGGCGGCCTGCAACGCGCCGGTGGCCATGGTGATCTTAGGTGTGCTGCTGGGGAACATTTCCCCCAAGAGGATGTTTCTCTCCAAGGAGGCCTGGCTGGCCGGCGGGGTTCGGCTGCTGCTCATCCCCCTGCTGACAGTGCTGCTGCTCAAGGCGTTTCCCGGAGTTCCTGGGGAGATGCGGGCCGCGCTGATCATTTCCGCCGCTGCACCGGTGGGCTCCAACTTGGCGGTGTATGTCCAGCGCCAGGGCGGGGATTCCCAGGCTGCCGCAGGGATGGTGTGCCTTTCCACCATCTTGTCCATTATCACCATGCCCCTGGTCTTGCTGGTTTCCTGACCTGGGCCGAAAATAGGAGAGGAGCGATTGAAATGAGCGAAAAAATGGCCATTGAACAGCGGGTTGAGAGAGAAATCACCGCCCGTATGGAGGAGCTGGACCAAAAGCTGGTTGCTGAAAAGCTGGAGCGCTATCGCCGGTTGAACCAATTTGCCCAGCTGGGAAAGGTGCTGTTTGTGGGCTCCAGCCTGATGGAGCAGTTCCCCATCAATGAACTGCTGTTGGACATGGGCCGAACCTACACTGTGTACAACCGGGGTATGGGGGGATACACCACGCAGCAGCTTGCCAAGTCGCTGGACGTGTGTGTTTACGAGCTGCAGCCCAGCCAAGTGCTCATCAACATTGGCACCAACGATATGAATACCCAGGAGTACACTGTGGAGGGGTTGATGGAGCGGTACGAAGCCATCCTGCGGGACATCCAGGCCCATGTGCCGGGGGTTAAGCTGACCTTGTTGGCCTACTACCCCCTCTGCGAGCCGAAAATGGCGGAAGAACCCCACGGCCGGGAGATTTTAAAGTCCCGGAACAACCGAACCATTGCCCAGGCAAATCAAGCTGTGCAGGCACTGGCGAAGAAGGTTGGGGCTGGTTTTATCAACTGCAACAGCGCCATCACCGATGAAAGCGGCAACATGCGTCCCGAATACACCATCGAAGGAATGCACATGTACGGCGACGGCTACGCCCAGGTGCTGAAGGCCCTGCTGCCATGGCTGGACGAAGCGGCCGCCTCGGCCAGTTCGCGGCAGAGCGCCACTGGCGCCCGTTTTCCCCACGACACGGAGGGGGGCGCGCCCATCAAGTAACGGGGAGGGGCGGTGTTTCCCGGTTTGTCCCGCAGGTCCGCGAGAGGCCGGCGCTGGTTTGATGCTGTGAGGAAGCGGGAAAAGAGTTTGAAAGAGCCGGCTGGATGGAATTGCGGGTCGCATGCAGGAAACTATCTATGTGAAGCCCGCTTTAGGAAGGGGATAATTTATTGATAACCACGAAATAAAAGGCCCGCATTGACATTTTGAAAGGATACATAGTATAATTGTGCCAATATTTTTCGGTTAGAAGCCGAACCGGCAAGTACGAATACTTGCGTTTTGTAAGCAAAGTACAGAAGACAATTTCATTATGTATGTCTCTTATTTCATGTCAGGAAGGCGTGCAGTTCCCCAGCAAGGAGAACAGCACGCTTTTTTTGTGCCATCGCTGCATGAAGGGCAGTCTTCTGAGGAATGGGAGGGAATGGGAGGGTAAGATGGATCTTCAATACATACGGGAACTTTGGGTCAATTCTCAAGAAGGCGAAGGGGATGTGGGCCGCAGCGCGGCGGTAATTTTCGGAGTTCCCACCTGCGTTGGGAATATGAGCTGGCAGGTGAAAAAGTGGCTTGGCACCAACTGGAACGTACAGGTAGGTGGTAAGCTGGGCAGTGCGTTTTCCACAGATAATTCTCCAAACGGCGTGGGAACGGCAGAAGGTTTCCATTGCCAGGGCGCTGGCCCAGCAGGCCCCAGTGCTGCTGTTCGATGAGCCTACCAGCAATCTGGATATTAAAAATCAGCTGGATGTACTGGATATCACCCGGCAGGTGGTGCGGCGGCAGAACCTGGCGGCGGTGGTGATCATCCACGACCTGAACTTGGCCCTGCGCTTTGCAGACAAATTTTTGGTGATGAAGGACGGGGCCGTTTTCGCCTTTGGGGGCAAGGCCGTGGTAAATGCGGAGACCATTCGGGAGGTTTACGGAGTTCATGCCCAAGTGGTGGAGTATGACGGCCGCCCTGTGGTCATTCCGCAGTAATTGAGAATTGGAGGAAAGAAAAATGAAGACAGCGAAACAATGGATGGCGCTGCTGCTGGCGGGCGCTCTGCTCATGGGGCTGTGCTCCTGCGGGCCCGCCACGGAGAACGGCGCAGAGAGCGCTTCCCTGTCAAGCCAGGCAAGCGGCATTTCAGAGGAAAACGCGCTTTCAGAAGAGGAAAGCGAGGGCCTTTCTGTAACGGACATGATGGGCCGCACAGTTACCGTACCCGCCGGCGCGGAGAGCTTTATCTGTATCGGCCCCGGATGTTTGCGGCTTTACTGTTATGTAGCCGACGAGTCCCAGCTGGCCGGCGTAGAGGAAGTGGAAAAGTCTTGGGGAGAGGAGGGCCGCCCCTATCGCATGGCTCTGGAGGATGTGGATTCCATGGAGACGATTGGCCCAGGAGGCCCTGGCAACGCTCCGGACGCCGAGATGCTTTTTGCCGCCGGCGCGGATGTGATTTTTACCACATACGCATTGGAATCCTCGGAGATCGACGAGCTCCAGGAGAGAATTATGACGCCGGTGGTGGCCTTGAGCTATGGGGAGGCCAGCCTGTTTTCCGAAGAGGTCGATCAGTCGCTGGAGCTGATTGGCCAAATCACCGGAAACGAAGCCAGGGCGGAGGAGCTCATCCAGTACTTCGCCAGCGCTAAGGCCGATTTAGAGGCGCGCAGCGCGGATGCAGAGGACCCTCCCACGGTTTATCTCGGGTGCCAGTCCCACCAAGGTTCCCACGGCATTGAGAGCACGACAGGGGATTATCCCTTGTTTGACGCCTTGAACGCCCGCAACGTGGTGGCTGAAGCCGGCATTCACGAGTATGTGAGCTTGGACAAGGAAAAGCTGCTGGAAATGGATCCGGACGTGCTGGTTATCGACGCTGGCGGGCTTTCCATCCTTCAAGAGGATTACGCCTCCAATCCGGATTTTTACAACTCCCTTTCCGCGGTGCAGAATGGGAATGTGTACTTGCAAATGCCTTTTAACTATTACGATACCAATATTGAAATCGCCTTGGCGGATGCCTATTATATCGGCACCGTGCTGTATCCGGAGGAGTTTTCTGACATTGATCCTGCGGAAAAGTTCGACGAAATCACCCGGGAAATGTTGGGAATTGACGCCTACGATAGGATTGCTGCATCCTATTTCGGCGGTTATCAAACTGTGACGTTAGGCCAGTGATAAGGAGGAGCAAGATGGACGAAACAAAAGAACTTTGGAAGAAAGCGGCGGAGTTTCACGGACATGTGTGCGGTGGATTGACCATCGGGTATAAGGCGGCGCTGTACGCCATTGAATTGCTGGGTATCACTTTTTCCGCAGATGAGCAGCTCGTGTGTATCGCGGAAAATGATGCCTGCGGCTGCGATGCTATCCAAGCGATTTTGGGCTGCAGCGTAGGGAAGGGAAACCTGCTTTTTCACATGACGGGAAAGCAAGCGTTCTCTTTCTACAATCGAAAGACGGATCGGTCCGTGCGCTTGGTGCTGCGGCCCCGCGGAAAAGAAATGACCCGGGAGGAGTCTTTTGCCTATTACCAGGCCCTGGATCCCCAGGAAATGTTCGATGTGAAGGATGCGAAAATCCCGCTGCCGGAACACGCCCGGTTGTTTGACTCGTATGTTTGCGAAGCCTGCGGGGAAGTGACTGGCGCCAACTGGATCCGTCTTGCTGGGGGCAAGAAGTTGTGCGTGGATTGCTATAAGAGCTATGATCGGTTTCATGTGTGAATCCATCAAAACCAGCTGAATCCGGAAATTGACGGAACAGCCCACCAGCCCCCTCCAGAAAACAAAAAACGCCCGGTTATTGGTGGATTTACTTCCACCAAAAGACGGGGCGTTTTTTTCTGCATAGCAAAGCACATAGGTCTGGACATAGGCAAACGCTGTGCGGCAGTGTTGGTGGCTGATAAAACAACTCGGAAGGACCATGCCAAAGAAACGACTCACCACCAACGGCAATGGTTTCCGTCGAACGGATGGGAGATGGCAAAGCGTTATCTGGTACTTTGACGAGCAAGGAGTGAAACGCCACAAGGTGTTCTCCAGCAAAACGAAAACGAAGGCCCAGAGGAAAATCGCTAACTAACCGAGCTGTACTACGTCAAAAAGGGCACCACCAGGCTGTGTGGGATCACCAATGATTTCAACTTGTGAGCCGTGTCGGCAGAGTGAACAAAAAAGATGCGAAAAATTTTGCGGGTCAAAAGAGCGAAACGCACCCGATTCAGCCCGAAAAAGGCGAAACCGGGTGCGTTTTGGATGCTGGAGGGGATGAGAACGGTTGGGGACGGGTACAACCAGATGAGAAAACCCAGTGTCCGAACCAACGTGAACCACAGAACCATGCAACACAAGAAAACCGGCGAAAACACTGGGTTTTCGCCGGTTTTGTGGCAGGGGTAGAAGGACTTGTCTCGGCTGCCGCCTCGGGTGCTGCTCCCCGGTGGGGAGCGCCCAGCACCGACCGAGGCGGGAGCCAAGGCCGGCGCGGCAGCGCCACCGGCACGCACTGCCCCTTCGGCACACGGTTTTGCAGTGGATGTGGGAACGCACCAGAGAGAGCTGGGGAGGGCCGGTGTTGCCCAGTTTCTGCCGCAAGTCCCAGGGAGAGTGGTGTTATTCTGGTGCTGCGAGCGGCTCTGGCAGCAGTTTTTCAAGTTTTTTACACATTCAGCTTCCTTTGAAAATCCAACACCCCTCCTTGGGGGCTTTTGCTGTTGGAAAGCTCCAGGCGGAACACACAGCGGTCCCCGCAGGTGATGGATTGGGTGTACTCGCAGATGTAGCCGGAAGACAGGTAGGAAGTCCGCTGGATTTTATAGTCTGCCAAGCCGTTTTTACATTTGAGAAGGGCGGCAGGTTTCGGGATCACCATGGCTGCCAGGGTCTCCTCCGCGTGGCTGATGACGAGCCCATAGCGGTTTTCCAGGGCGGCGTATAGAGACGCCTCGGAAAAGTCGGTGGACTCAATGCCCTCGCAGAGATAATAGGGAATGTAAGTGGTCTCTAGGATGAGAGGTTCTCCGTCGGCCATGCGCAGCCGTTCCAGGACAAACACTTTCTGGCCTACGGCGGCCAGTTTCATGGCTTCCTGCAGTTCGGCGGTGGCGGGAATCACCTGGCACTGGAGCACCTGGGAGGAGGGAACCGAGCCAGCTTCCCGGGTGTTCTGCGTGAAATTGTACAGGTAGTTGATGTCCCGCTTCAGTTTGGGTTCGGAAATAAAAGAGCCCCTGCCCCGGTAGCGGACGATATACCCCTCTTTTACCAGCTGGTTTAAGGCGCTGCGCACCGTGGTGCGGCTGACTTTCAGCAACTCCACAATCTCGTTTTCGCCGATCATCTTATCGCCGGGCGTTAATACGCCTGCCTTGATCTGATAGCGCAGGTATTCCGCCAGCTGGGAGTAGATGGGCTCTGTGGGATCCTGGGAAAGCTGAAAGGTAGAGAGAAAGTACTCGCGGGTCATGTCCATGGATATCCGCCTCTGGTTTGGTTTCCTGGTCACTATTGTACTGTGGTAGCGGAAAACACTCTGCACCACGGCGGAGCTTATGCCTCTAAATTGATCATGCGTGTGGAAGAATGACAGCGCCGGTGATTGCGGCCTCGCAATGTGCCGGCCTGCGGCCAGAATCAGGGAACATGGGAATATCTATGCAAAGGTTGGGAGCGATCCCGGCCTTCTTCAATACCCAACAGCAAGGGCAGAACTGCCTCGGAATTGAAAAGCACTCCACAACGCGAAGAAGCATACTGCCTCACAGGGGGAACAGCGTGCCTTAGCTATTTTATATCAGGGCAGCCATTGAGCGGTAGGTGCCGTAAACGGTTATCCCTATTACCGAATAGGAAGGAGCTCCGCCATTTCGTGGACAGGGCTCCTGCCTGGTCAATGGGTATCGGAATAGGTCTCCTGGTACTGGGAGGGCGTCATGCCGGTTTTGCTTTTAAACACTTTCAAGAAATAAAAATAATCCTCAAACCCGCAAGCCGCACTGGTTTCTAAAATGGTGTAGCCAGAACTGAGCATACGCTTGGCCTGCTCCACCCGCAGGATCCCCTGCATCTGCTTGATCGTCACGCCGTACACGGCCTGGAAGATGGCGTTCAGGCGGCGGTAAGTCATGCCAAAGGCAGCGGCGTAGTCCTGGTTTTGTAGCTGCCGGCCTTTGTTGTTGTCAATATATTGCAGGATCTGGAGGGCCGTCCTGTTTTCCCGCTTGGGCCACAGCCGCTTTTTTTGCATAGCCAAACTGAGCTGGTACAGGATTGCCTGGATCTGGGAGGAGAGGAAATTTTCGTTGAAAAAGGGCGGGGCCCTGTGGCAGGCCGCGTACTCCATCAGGTCAAAGCAGGGGAGCTCCAGAGGAACCTGTCCCCATAATGGCAGCAGGATATGGCCGTTGTCCAGCTCCGTGGGCGGCGGGGTCTCTGCCCCCTCTGCCTGGAAATGGGCAAAATAGGCCTCGTGCTCGTCATGCTGCAGCCCGTAATGCCGCACATAGGGCGGCAGCAGAAAAAATTCGCCGCCGTGAACTGCATAATCCCCCCCATAGATGCGGAAGGTACGCGTCCCACTGATCATCAGCACCAGAACCCACTGGGCCATCACCCGGTCCGGGTGTACGTTCCCGCCGCTGAATTTATCCACAATTTCCACGTGGATCTCCCCCGCCAGCCGGAACCACCGGGGAAGCCCTTGTCCGGTATTCATAGATGCCGCACCTGCC